>ENA-UOXB01001132-UOXB01001132.1-bioreactor-metagenome-genome-assembly--contig:-NODE-1132-length-13232-cov-10.034606_pt1 | contig 13232 bp, 9 predicted proteins | sample MGYA00238158_ERZ761615 | MGnify/ENA primary metagenome ERZ761615 (study PRJEB28904, sample SAMN06267902) | bioreactor metagenome | isolation source: Joint BioEnergy Institute, California, USA... | reverse complement strand
CCAATTGGTGTTACTGCGCCGCGATTGCCTCTAGTGTCAACATCCAATACCGTGACATTTAGATTGGCGCCTGAAGCTGCTCCTGCTTGTTGTATGATGGCCGTCATTGATCCTGTGTTTATATCATAAAAAACGGTTGGGTCTTGGTTACCACCGCACAATAGGGCTGGCATTTTAGGTACATAACCGCGGAGGTCATTGTCTTTTAGCGCTTTACGCAAATTGTTTTGTGGATTAGCGGCTGGCAATACTCCTGTACTAGCTACTAGGCTGTCTGGATTTTGCAAGGCATCGCCAACGTAAGCGGCACGGAAGTCTGTTTTTATCAGATATTTATCATCATCAAACCCTAAGAAGGCAAAAGGTAAATTGCTGGTTGGGAGTTGATCGAGAATAGGATTATTGGTAGGTTTTGACTGGAAAAGCGCGTTATCAGGTAACTTGCCAGCATTCACCAACTCGCCAAATGTTTGCATACTTGGTAGCTGAGTATTGGCATACTGCGCCGAGAAAATATCTGATGTGTTGCTATAGATATTTTTATACTTTTTATCCAAACCTACTGCCAATAATGGCGCAAAACGGGTCGCACCAATATTGACATTGCCCGCAAAAATCGCATCACCAAATGCGGCCAATGCGTAAGGTCCTGATGAAGGTGCAATTGCCGTCACTGGCTCGTTTTGTTGTTCTAGAAGACGGGCGGTTGCCATGGCAACGTGCCCACCTTGTGAGTATCCGCTGATAAACAGTTTGCCAGAGTCATCAATACTGGTGTAATCCGTATCATTGACGCGTTGTTGTCTATCAATAATCGTACGCGCGCCCTCTAACGCATCCGCCATGTCAGTAGCTTGCTGCTCTGCCACCAGATACGGATGATAATCTAGATTAGAATCATCGTAACCGGCATAGTTTGGTGCCACCACAATATAACCTTGTGCAGCAAAATTCGCGGCTATCAATGTGGCTTCAGCCACCGCTGGGTTTTGGGTATTCGCCACTTGACTGAAGTCATAGTCTTTATCGGTGGTGGTGCCATGTGCATAAAGCAGTATTGGTCGATCACCTTGGCAGTCCGCGCTATCACCACTTGGTAGCATCAGTGCGGCAGTTGCATTGGTACGCTCGCCCGCTGCACCTACCGTTGGATAATTGATTTTTTCAATTTTAATGTCGCATTTGGCATCAGGCGTTGCGGTATTTCCTAGACCAAATCCATTATCAATTTGATCGGTACTAAATGCATTGATGGTTTCAACTGTCGTGTCATAGGAGACAACTCTGTCGTTGTCATCATCCCCGCAGCCTACCAGCAGTAAACTACTGGTGATGGCGACAGACAACAAGCAGCGTGACATTTTTGGTTGTTTCGTAATAATAGAAGTTGAGAGCTGAGTATTAACAGCTGGTGCGAGGCGAGTGGCAGATTTGGATTTTATCATCGTTACTATCCTTAGTAGTGATGGCCTTCAGAGGCAAGTAATAGATTGCCGATAGTCCATGGCAGTAGATAATGTTAGTTTGAAAGAGATTCTTAATCATTGCTTGGTCTTAAGCATTTTATTCAAAATCTGCATGATCAGAATTGTTTCTTAAACCTTACTATTTATACCGTAAAATATTATCAAAAGCTACTGCAAAGCATGACCTTAGACCCTTTTTTGACACTAAGAAACAATATTCTAAGCCATCAAACCAATCCTAGCATCGCTCTCTTCTTTATTGTACGATGTTGCAAAATCTCACCTCGATACAGACCTACCCTTTATGCAAACAATACCTCAAGACACAAAAAATGCTGATAATCCATTATTAGAATCAGCAACTATATCGCCGCAGCAAGCGTTAGAGCAACAAGACGCACGTACAGATCGCAATTTTGATGCGATTGCTGATCATTTTGAAAAAAAAGTCTACGGTGGTCTAAAGGGCGAGATTCGATTGGCTGTGTTGCGTCGTGATATTTTTGAATATAGTGCAAAGATGAGCGAAAAGCTTGGACGGCCTTTGCGTATTCTCGATGTGGGCGCAGGACTGGCACAGATTTCGATCGAGCTTGCCACGCAAGGCCATAGCCTAGTCATCAATGACATCTCAGCCAATATGCTTGAAAAGGCGAAAGTGAGCGCGGCGCAAATAGATAAAGCGTTGGATATAACGTGGTATGTTTGCCCGTATCAAGACCTTGAAGACAAGCTAAATAAGGATAAAAGCTCAAATGGCGCTAAGTTTGATTTGATCCTGTCACACGCGTTATTAGAATGGTTGGCAGAACCTGCGATGGTTATGAATTTCTTTGATCGACAATTAGCCAATCATGGGGCGATATCTTTATGCTTCTATAATCCCGCCAGCTTCGATTATCGTAACCTCATCATGGGTAACTTTAACTTACTCGATAACACGGACTATAAGGCCGACAACAAAAAAAGCTTAACGCCCAATCATCCCGTTGCCAAAGAAGAAGTCGATGCTTGGCTGGCAGCCCATCATTATCAAACCGTACTGACCAGTGGCTTGCGCGTGTTTCATGATTATGCGCCCCTCAAACGTGGTGGTCATAATCACCCAGATGCCGTCATACGGATGGAGCTGCGTTACTCACAACTAGAACCTTATAAATGGCTAGGACGCTACTTACATGTCATGGCAACTCGGTAAATTTGCCCATCATGATAGCCAGTCTAAAGTTACAGGCAAAGCAAACCGTTTTGTCTTATCTAATCTCTTCCACTCTTTTTGATTTATCGGATTCTGACCACGTCGTGGCATTGATCTCTTTTTCATCAAATACCACGACATGCTCTAACAAGGGTAAAATACCAATGTGCGAGCCTATCGCATGATTATGATGACTGGCGACCAAAGATAACACTGTCTGCCCATCATCAAGCTGTAAGCGATACAAATAGTTGGCACCGCGAAACACGCGCCCAATCACCAATGCTGTTCGCGTACTCTCATCATCATGAATGATATCATCAGGACGCACCAGCACTTTAATCGGCGTGCCGTTGGGATAATCATACGCGCAGTATTGCGGCTGCCCTAATTCGTCATAAACTTCCATGCGTCGATAAATATTCCCCAAGGCGGTTTCGATGCGGCCGTCTTTTATGATGCCATCTATCATTGCGCCTTCGCCTACAAACTCGGCAACAAAAGGACTGATTGGCTCATGGTACAACTCGCTTGGGGTTGCCCATTGCACAAGCTTACCCTTATCCATCACCCCAACTTTATCTGCCAGCGCAAAGGCTTCGTTTTGATCATGAGTCACTAAGATAGCAGTGGTATTGGTGCGTTTGAGAATGTCACGGACACTCATTGCCAACGACTCACGCAATACCACATCTAAATTCGAAAATGGCTCATCCAGCAACAACAACTTAGGCTTAGGTGCCAATGCTCGTGCTAATGCTACGCGCTGTTGCTGTCCACCTGAAAGCTCATGAGGACGTTTGTCAGCATGTTCGGTCAATTCGACTAAGCTTAGCATCTCAACCACGCGGGCTTTTTTGTCGGCCGCAGACCATTTATTCAGCCCAAAAGCGATGTTTTTTGCGACGCTTAGATGACCGAAAAGCGCATAGTCTTGAAACACCATACCCATGCCACGTTTGGCTGGCGCTACGGTCAATGCGTTACTAGCCGTTTGGTCAGTTAAACACTGATTGCTTAGATGAATGCTACCGCCGCGACTCGGCTCCAATCCTGCAATGGCACGTAATGCCGTGGTTTTACCGCATCCACTGTATCCCAAAAAACAACCAATCTCGCCTTGTTGCAGAATGAAAGACAATCCATTGACGACTATCGTATCGTCATAGCCGACCACCAAATCTTGCACGCGAAAATAAGGCTTAGTGTCACTTACTGAGCTGGTGTTTATTGATTTGAGATCTATTGAATCTTTCATCGAATCAGTGTGCATGGAAGATACTCGTTAAATAATTTTAAATAAAAACTCACGGATAAAAAAGTACAACCATCATAACGACAAAAAGGCTATCGCCTGCTTTTAATCTATTTTAGCGCCCGCCTTTAATGCTGCTTGTCGCTTTGACGCAATAATATCCAAACAGGCAACAGTCCAACCAGTACAATCAATAGGCTGGGCAATGCCGCGCGTCCCCACATACCTTCACTGGTCATCTCAAATACCCGTACTGCAAGCGTATCCCAACCTTGTCGCCGTGTCATTAACGTAATTGGCATCTCTTTCATAACTTCGACAAAACCCATCAATAATGCTGTCAACACTCCTGGGCTCAGCACCGGTAACACCACTTGTCGCCAGCGCTGATATGCGCTATCACTAAGTAACTTGGCCGCCGCTTCTTGATTGACTGTCAAGCGTTGTAATTGCCGATCCACTGGCTGAAAGCTGACTGTCATAAAGCGTGTAGATAAGGCAAGTAGCATCACAATCACACTACCTGACAGCACTTGTTTTGAGATCATTCCAGAAGCAATCATTTGATTGTCTAGCCAAGCAATCGGAATAAATATACCCACTGCCAATACCGTACCGGGCACCACGTAACCTAAATTGGCCAGCGTGGTCATCAGCTTGGTCAATTTATCAGGATACTGCCGCTTAATCCACGCCATAATAATCGCCAAAACAGCAATAAAGAGCGTAGTCATGCTAGCAATCATAAAGCTATTGGTCACAAAATCGATATAACGCGCATCAAAGTCTTGCCTGAAATTCAATGCCGTCCAATAGATCAGCTGTAAAAATGGGATGAAAAATGCCACTGCAAATACGAGCATACATAGCAGCGTCATGCCCCATTTGGCAGGCGTAGTGGTTTCAAAACGTTGACTATTGCCTTGAGTCACCGAACGTCCGCGCTTTGCTTGCCAGTACTGCTCAAACAAAACCACGATGAAGACTACCCCAATTAGCAACGCCGCTAACTGTGCTGCCGTCGTTAAACTAAAAAACCCAAACCACGCTTTATAAATTGCGGTCGTAAAGGTATCGACATTAAATATTGATACTGCACCGAAATCTGCCAACGTTTCCATACTTGCCAGCAATAATCCACCAACGATCCATGGCAGTGCTTGTGGCAATGCCAGTTTAAAAAACACCTGCCCTCGGCTTAAACCAAGCATCTGTCCTGCTTCAATCGCACGCCGACCTTGCGATAAAAAAGCTTGGCGCGCCAACAAATAAACATAAGGATAGAATGCCAATGATAGGACTAGACCTGCGCCCCAGACATTGCGTACTGATGGAATCGCTGTATCAATGCCAAAATCCCGCAAACTGGTCTGCAATGGCCCACTAAAATCAACAATACCGATCGTCACAAACGCCAATACATAAGCAGGAATGGCCAACGGCAACATCAATGCCCACGAAAAAAACCGCTGTCCAGGGAAGCGGTACATGCTAGTAATCCAAGCAAGCGTGGTACCAATGATGCCAGAAATGGCTATTACCATCGACAATAAAATTGCCGTATTTTTGAGTACTTGTGGCAGCACATACTCTGCCATGTGCGACCAAATATCAGCGACTGGCTGCGTCCATGACAGCAATACGATTAAAATTGGGATCAGCATAAACAACGAAATCAGCCCTAAGACTGATTTGGAGAGAAAACGGTTAAAGAGTGTATGGTCTTGACTGGCAAGCTGCTGCTGACTAAGACGTTTATCCACTGCACCAGGCTGACGAACAGACGCGTTTGGCGTTGTGCTCATATCGTTATTACCATGCTTCAATGTCCTGTCATACGTATAACGGCTTTATACCAATCCCAAGCTTATAAGCAATTTTTAAAGATTGGTATAAAGGCCATTCTCAACCGTAGTGACTAAAAGTCGTTATTTGTAACCTGCTTTATCCATTATTTGAATGGCTTGAGTCTGTAGCTCACCAAATTTTTGAACGTTGATATCGTCTTTCTTGAACTGACCCCACGATCTGAGCATTTCCGACTCATCAACCCCTTCTTTCACTGGGAATTCTTTGTCTGAGCTGGCATAAATGCCTTGTGCTTCATCAGATGACAACCATTCTATAAGTTTAAGCGTGTCGTCTGCATTGTCTGAGCTTGCCACCACACCCGCGCCTGAGATATTTGTGTGCGTACCAGTTGTGCCTTGGTTTGCCCAAAATAGCTTAACAGGAAAGTTAGGCTTTTCATCGAGCAAACGACCATAATAGTAGCTATTGGCGATACCGACTTCACACTGTCCAGCAGCAATCGCTTCTAACAACGCTGTGTCATCACTGAATATATCAGTGGCCAAATTATCGACCCAACCACGGATGATGGTCTCAGTTTTTTCTGGGCCTAAGTGCTCAATCATACTCGCTACAAGTGATTGATTATAAACTTTCTTAGAACTACGTAGACACAGCTTGCCCTTCCACTTTGGATCGGCCAAATCTGCATACGTCGATAATTGGTCAGCGTTGACTTTGCTTGGGTCATAAAAGATAGTACGCGCGCGTAATGACAGGCCTGTCCACTGACCTTTTGGGTCACGGTATTTTGCAGGAACATTCGCTTCTAAAATATCAGAAGCTACTGGCTGGAGCAATCCTTCCTGCGAAGCTTGCCATAAATTACCTGCATCAACGGTCAAGAGCATATCAGCTGGCGTATTCTGCCCTTCTGCTTTTAAACGTGCAAGCAATGGTCCAATACTATCTGTGACCAACTCAACCTTCACACCTGTCTTTTCAGTATAACGATCAAGCAATGGCTTAATAAGCTGCTCGTTACGTGATGAGTAGATAGTAACAGTATGATTTTCAGTATCAGCCTTAACGTCAGCAGCATCACTGGTCGCAACGTCTGCTTCTGTACTAGCAGGTGCTTCTGTATCTGCGCTACCGTCTGTCGTAGAAGAATCGCTACAAGCCGTAAGCCCCAGCATCATGCCAAATACAGCAACAGGTAAGGTCAGCTTACTAAAACTCGCAATGGTAGTGATGGCATTCAGTGACATGGTTTCTCCACAATGGTGTTATAAAAGAAAGATAGTGTTATCAAACGTTGGAAAGGCTGGTGAAAAAATCTGTGCGACCATTTATTGCGTCAACCACTGATTAAAATGGTCAAGACTATAATATCTAGAAACGACATACTAATGTAAATGAGAGTAATTATCAATGCATTTTTTTCTCACAAATCCTTTGATAACTTGCCCTCCAGCCGTATGTAAATCGCCAACCTAAACTTAATAACGTTAATTTCTGTATAGTCAATGGAACAAAAAAATTACCACTACAAAAACTCAGCGGGTATAAATATTTCTAAATTACCACCATCAATAAACCGCTTCTTTTTACAGTAGCCACTGTCCTAATAGTGCGTTGACCGCAGCTTCAGTGCGCAAAATCCGCGGCCCTATATGCACAGGCTCGCAACCTTGAGTGGCCAACAACGCTATCTCGTAATCAATCCAGCCACCTTCAGCACCGATGCATACCAAACTTGGCAAGCCAGAAACCGGCGGCTTTTTTAAATCTGGGTGATCTAGATAGGGCTTGTCTAAAGGCTGCTTTTTTATATACTGAGCAAATGACTGTGTGCTATAAGGATGTGCCACAATAGCACCATTAGTGACCAGATTCGCAAGTTCATCTTCCACGAAGGGTTTAAAGCGCTTTTTTAGATCAATACTTGGCGCTATCGTATCCACACTTTGTTGCAGCCCTTCTAACACGAACTCATCTAAGCGCTCCAGCATTGGACTTTGCCAATAGCTTTTTTGAGTACGATAACTGTTGATAAGAATGATATGTCGTACGCCAAGCGCCGTCATATCCATAATCAGGCGTCTTAGCACTTTTGGCCGGGGTAGCGCCAGTATCACTGTCAGATCTAGTTTAGGTGGTGGTGCAATCGTGAGCTGAACATCACGTAGCTGAATACAGTCTTGTGTTATAGACTCAATGATTGCTGTGCCTAGCTGTCCGCCGATCTGACCTATCTTTAGTGACTCACCAACCTTAGCATCTAATATTTGAGTCACATGACGCACTTGCAACAAAGTATTAATCTGAGCAGTCTCATGTACGATGTTTTTGGCTGGAAGTAATATACAGTTCATAAGGTTTTTAAACCCGCATGCTTCTCTATGATATCCGTAATCATTGTAAGTTGACGAGGCAATACCGCTTGTTGCTTCGTTGTCATACGCGACCCAGCCTGTCCAGCCAGTTTTGCCAATGCCAAATTGTCCAACCAAGACACCAACTGTTGGTAAATCAGTGTTGTCTCATCCTCATTATTAGACGCTTTGCGCGCGGGTTTTTGAGTTATATTTGCGGCATTTTGTAGGGTGGTTTGCTCATATTTACCAGCGTCATTCGGCGCCACTTGTTCTCTAGTAGCGGGACGATAAAACGCATTATTCGGCTGATACAAAGCTCCTACTTCAGACAGTGCATCGACTACGCTTTGACAAGACTGCGTGTAGCGTCCCATAATCACAGGCGTTGCCACACTCGCAGGCTCCACTGGATTATGCCCACCAATATCAACCAACGAGCCGCCCACTAGTGCGACATCTGCTAGCGTATACCACGTCATCAGCTCACCCATACTATCAGCTAAATATACTTGTGTGCCTGCTTCTATTGCCTCTTCGTTACTACGCCGTGCCATCTTTAATGCTGTGTTTTGAATCAGCTCTGCGACTTCGTCAAAACGTTCGGGATGTCTGGGCACCACAATTAATAGCGCATCAGCCAGCGCTGAATTGGACAGTAATTGCTGGTGTAGTGACAGTGCCGTTTGTTCTTCATCGCTATGTGTGCTTGCCGCCACCCAAATCGGTCGACCGGCGACGCCCAGCGCTTCTGCCAGCTTGCTTTTTTGTGTTAATAAATCAATAGAGTTATGGGTATTTTCTATATGAGCGGCGCTGTCTGTCACTTTGGGTGTATTGATCACCCACTTTAGCGAGCCTGCCACACGAATTTGCGCACTGTGCGCCCCCAATTGCCGAAAGCGTTTTGCCGACTCATTGTCTTGCGCGATGATGAGTGTCAGATTTTTCATCATACTGGTACTGACGGCACCAATTTTTTGATAGCTTTTAAAAGAGGACGCCGATAAACGTCCATTGACCAAGATACTAGGAATCTGGTGCTCAGAAAGTTTGGTTAAAATGTTTGCCCATAGCTCCGTCTCTACAAACAAAGCTGCCACAGGGTTTACATGTGCCAAAAACGTCTCAATGACTGCCGGACTGTCGACCGGCACATAGCTATGACTCATATGACCTTGAGCAATTTCGTCGGCAAAACGGCTGGCACCGCGAACAAACCCTGTCTGAGTGGTATTGGTCAGCCATATCTTATAACCCTCAGCCAGCAATGCATCTAATAAAGGCGCAACCGTGTTGGTCTCACCCAATGAGACCGCATGACACCAAATCACGCCTTTATTTGCGTGGGGTTCGTTTTTATTAGTAGCAGACTCTATTATTGGACGAGCGGGATAGTGTTTACCAAACCGTTGCGCCACTTCTCGTTGATAATAATCGCGCTTATGTGAGCGTCGCCATACCTGCATTCGATATAACGGCTTGAGTAATCCAATACCAAATTGATAATAAAAAGGTGGCGTGTGCACAGAACGACTGGGTAAAGAAGCACTATCAGACGACTTCGAAGGACAATCAGGAGTTGTATGGGGAGATGACATGAAGCAGCCCAGATGAGTAATGGATTGATAAACAAAAAGCTAGTAGTAAAAAATGCGCCAATTCTACCTGAATTTGGCACGTAACAATACGCTTTTAAGCACGGTCTACCACAAAAGAGCTTAGAGAAGAATGAGAATCAACATCGCTATCACCGCCACCGCTCCAAGCAAGATTTGATACCGCTTGATACTGTGCTGCTCCCGCTTTTGTGTACTCATCAAGTCTTGGGTCTGCTGCCAATGGGCGACCAAGTCAGCAGCTTCAGCATGACCATGTTTAGCAGCTTGGGTGAGCCAATACTGACCATTTTCTATGTCTTGCGTGACCCCTATGCCTTGGTAATACATCTTACTAAGGAAGCGTTGGGCCCGACTGTCGTCTTTGCTGGCGGCTTGTTTGACCCACTCTGCCCCTGTCGCCGTTCCCGCAGACTTATCCACCGCCAAACCCTCACCCAATAATTCATACATTGCCAAACGTAACATGGCCGCCGTATTGCCAGCATTAGCAGCCTCTTGTAGCTTCAATAATGCTTGTTTTTTTGCTTTTAGATGATTTTGTGAAAAAGAAACTTGCGCACGGGGTTTGTTTTGTTTGGCAATGTGTTCCTCAAACTGATCCAACACATGACAAGCTTGTTGGTACGCCATATTGTCAGCGCTTTGTACCACTTCAATCTCATTTAACTCTATAAGAAGCTGCGTAAACATCTCTGGCGTTGGAGGTGTTTTTGAGACGGAAGCAGGTTTGGATGATATAAGCGTGTCTGATGCCGTATCAACTAATGGTACCTCAGCGCTGCTTAAATCTGGCGATGGTTGATAGTCTGTTGTAAACGAGGGATTATTGACTGGTGTCGAACTGGTCTCTATTTTATCTGACGGACCAACTAACACTTGATTAGAATTTTGAGGCAGTTCTGGGACAGTGTCTAAATAAGGCTCAGCCGTTTTATGTGTATCAACATTCTGAATGATATCGGGTACAGCCGCTTTGACAACGGATGGCTCGCTGACACCTGGTAATCGTAAGCTGACCGCTTGATATAAACCGCTTGCTACTTGACCACCTTGTACTGCCTCAAATGGTCGATCAATATGCCCAAACAAACGCAGCCCTATTGGCTCTAAGGCAAAAAAAGCAGAGGTACTGCCATTATGTGAGGTGCTATGTTCCGTATCCTCACGATAGACAACCGCCATATGCTGATAAAAATCATCACCTGTTAACGATACGTTTGGATAGCGTTTGCGTAGCTCAAATTGACCATACCAATGCGGCGTATGTTGCCACTGCTGGGCTAAGACTTGTCCTGCATAAAACGCCAGAAACACCATAAAGTTACGATAACGCTCATCAATCAGTAACGTTTCTTCATGCCATTGACCCGCTTTAATCATATCACGGCGTATTTGCGTCAATAATGTATCTATACGCTGCAAACTTGCCAGTGACTCATCCAATACACAATCGCGCAGCTCGGTTTCATAAACAATACCGCCAGCAATGGGACGCTCAGCTAAAAAGTCCTGCCAATATCCTGCTGCGGTATAGTCAAGTGGTGTCAAAAGCAATGCAGACATAAACAATCGCGTCCTTTTTACCAATAAGTGGAATGTAGTATGGCTAAAACAGTGAGCGTCATTAATAGCGATAGGTTACCTTAACCTAAAAGTAAAAACGCTACAATAAAGGACTAAATAGGCGAACCACATTATCAAACAAACGCGCAGCACCATGACGCTGTTGCCATTCCTCTAAGCCTAAAAATCGGCAATGTTGTAAGTAGACTTCTTGGCAACTTGCTACTTGAGCCACCATTTCTGGCGTATAAATTGCCAAGCTGACTTCCATATTTAGGTAAAAACTGCGCATATCAATATTTACCGTACCAAATAAACAATAGTCATCATCGACGACCACTGTTTTGGCATGCAATAAACCGCCTTTGAATAGAGCAATAATGACGCCAGCTTCAAGTAATTCTTGATAATACGCTTGCGATGCGTGCTGTACAAGGAAGGAGTCGACCTTTTCAGGGACAATCAGCGTGACCTTCACGCCACGCTTCGCTGCTGTTGTAAGCGCCCCTGATAACGCTTCATCCGGCACAAAATACGGGGTAGTAATGCAAATACTTTTATTAGCACGATGAATCACTGTGACTAACGTATTATAAATCACATGGGCTGTCACTCGAGGTGCTGATGGTATCAGCTGCGCTAAAACACCTTCTACAACAGGCATTCGGGGTATGGCAATTAATTTTGAGCCATTCTCTGCTTGCTCATGATGCGCCACATTATTGCCCAGCACTTTTACCCGACTGTTCAAATCATTAATAGTTGGATCCATCACATACAGCTTGCGCGTATAATTGTTTACCCGATGATGTAGTGCATCTAAATTATCCTTATTTTCAGCACCGATATCTGTTGCCACCAGTTTTGCCATCGCGGTCGTAATGCTCATAGATTGACGACTGGTCGTACGTATTGCCACATCAATCCATTGCCCGACTTTTTTGTTTTGTTTAAAAAATCTGGGATCGACCAAATTAAAACTACCGATATAACCGATGTATTCATCAATGACCACGATTTTGCGGTGATTGCGCAAATCAGAACGCTTAAAGAGCGTCTTAAACAAACCCACGGGCAGCGATTGATGGACGAAGACGCCTGCTTTTTCTAGCATACGATGTTCTTTGCTATTGAAAAAACTAAAACTTCCCACGCTGTCAGCCAATATATGGCATTCCACGCCGCGTTGTGCAGCGGCTGATAACGCCGCTATCACGTCTAATGTCTGTCCTTTAGGATAAACGATATAGAACTCCATCAGAATAATACGCTGCGCGGCATTAATATCCTCAATCAATCCTTGAAAAATAGAGTTGGGATCAGTCAATAATTGCATTTTGTGTTCAGGAAAAACACCAAGCCCTGTCCAACGTGTGCCTATTTGACTCACACCGCGATAATTGGCTGGTAGCAACTCCTGCCCTTGATCAAACACCAGATGTTCACGCTTTGCCATATCGTTCATCATCATCCCTGCTTGATCCACTCGATCACGATAACGCCGCCCAATCATCGGCTCACCCAACAAGAGATAAGCAATAAAGCCAAAAAGAGGCAGGGTATAAAGCACAGCGACCCAAGCAATTGACACACCAATATTGCGCTGCACCGTCACAATTCTTAGCGTCATTACTATCATCAGAATGATATGCAATACCAGACCTAGTCCAGCCACGTCTCCCAACGACCATGTAGTAAAAGTGTCTATGCTTGCCTCCGCTTAACAAGATAAAAGTACAGTGTGAATAATAAAGCATCAATAGTATAGTAGCTTTTGGCTACCGAACAACAGATGACATTTATAAACGTCATGGTAACCACCCTATCCATCGCAAACTTAAGTTATTGTAAATATTACCATTAGGTAAATATCTTCAATTATTTGCGAAAATATTTAAAATAGTGTTTGACAGCCATGCGTAAATCTATATAATACACACCCACAGCAAGGGGACTTAA
>ENA-UOXB01001126-UOXB01001126.1-bioreactor-metagenome-genome-assembly--contig:-NODE-1126-length-13272-cov-6.239237_pt1 | contig 13272 bp, 14 predicted proteins | sample MGYA00238158_ERZ761615 | MGnify/ENA primary metagenome ERZ761615 (study PRJEB28904, sample SAMN06267902) | bioreactor metagenome | isolation source: Joint BioEnergy Institute, California, USA... | reverse complement strand
TGTTTCTCAATTTGGCTGCGGCACTGGTTATCAATGGCTGACTTAAAGACACTCATACCGATCTCGTTTGCCGTACCGATCGCATTACCAGTCGTATTATTAGCGCCATCTGTCGTTGCACATCCTGCTAATGCAAAAGTTGCCAATAAGATGGTTGAAGCAAAGCGTTTTTTCATAGGGTAGTCCTTGGTCTTGATAGGTGGTAACGTTTATGTTTTATAAAAATTGATAGTCACTGATCGAAATGTATTTTCTGCAAGCGAATCGTATATTATCAGCAAAACCTATCAATAACATCATCAACTATGCCTTTAGATTTAACTTATATCGTTCTTATCACTATCCATGACTGTACCTTATCCTAAAATGTTAGGTATGATTAGGGTGTGTCTTCAATTCATTGGCTGCTACTGGTGATCTTATGTTATTACGTCTATTTACGTTATGTACGCTCTCTATAAGTTCGGTCTTATATGCCCATGCTGCGGAGATAGTACTACCACAATCACTGGTGGTTGATTTGATAGAGCAGCATTGCTCATTTCCAAAACCAAATCCTAGAGTAAGTCTTGGCCTTGAGTATGATTGTGAAGATAAGGATGACGAGGCTGATAGCACTGACTCAAGTATGAAATATGGTCTGCGCTTGTTGCCTTTGATAGCGCAAGATTTCAATCGCGACGGGATTACAGATGTGGCATTAGAGATTAGATCTTCTGGTCCTATGGGCGGCAGTGCGACGACCAATAGTGCCGTGCATTACTTACTATTAGACAAGGCAAATCGCATTATTGAAGATCATCAAATACTACTATATGCCTCATTTAGTGAGCATATTGTTGAATATGAAGTAGAGGGCAATTCTATACATTATATAGCCGCGCCTAACTATCGCTCACATCCTGAGGCTTATGACAACGGTGAGTTGATAGAGCCAACGATAGAGTTTGATATTAATTGGGTAAAAGGCGTTCCGATTAGTACTTTTTATCGTGATAACTGCAAATTATCCAAAGAAGCTGATAAGCACATATTTGCCACTGCGCATAATGTAAAGCGTATTTCTACCATTAGTATGCATCACTATATACAGGTCGTCGAAGAAACGTTGCAGATAAAAAATATGCAAGTATCTGCTAAGTTGAGTGGCTGTAATAGTAAAAGGATAAGCTTTGTGATTCGGCCTAACAAAGAGAGTACTCTGCCAGTTTTAGCAGATATTCTACAGAGCATGATTCCAGTGACTTCTCAGCATCAGCCACTTAGAGAGCTATTACAACTTGACCAGCAATCAAAAATGGTATTTGGTGAGGTAATGAGCTTATCAAATAATTGGTCAGGACAGGTACATGTCAAGCGTGGTTTTGAGAATGCCAATGTGATCATCAATCTATTTCAAGAAGAGTAGGGGCTACAACCTATCTTATATAAATCATGTATGGGTACGGTATCAGGCTTGCCCAATCTGCTATTAAAAGTACTTTCACCTGCTGATTTTATACTGCTTTTAAATTTAATTAACTATAGTCGATTCTAAATAAAACAGATACATTATACTCCAGCGCTGAACTGGTATAAATTTTTCTTGCTTGCTGTGCCTTCACAGACAGAGGCTACAAAACTTCTCGTTTAAAGATAAGCATTCCAGTTCCCCTATATCGTTTTTATGCTGAACTCACCATATGTACAGATGAATGATTAAAAATTTATTTTTACTGAAGGTAAAGTATTATATGAATGGTAAGCTGATTATTTTCTTTATTCTAATTGCCCTAATACCCAGCCTATTTTTTGCAAGAAGTATGTATGTGATGTCTGACTATCATATAAACCAGTGTCATTGGAAAGGCTTTGGGTCAAACGTCATGAAGGATGGATTTAGTTTTGATAACTACGCTCAGCTCAAAGGTGGCGTGATTTTCAAGGATAAGCAGCCAATTGCAGAAATAATGCTAAGAAAGTATCGGCCTTATGCAGATAATATTATTATAATTAGTGATATGGAGTATTCTGAGTTAGGCATGTATTATGAAAAAGGCTGTCATTAATCAGCAATGTTACGCCCATAGATATTGCGAATTTGAGATATAAAAAACCAGCTAAGATAAGTATCTTAACTGGTCAAGTTTTCTTAAGGCTATCAAATCGTATTAGACATTTTTGCCATGTTGTTTTTGTTGAATATCTTTGGCCAACTTATAGCACTCATTGATATGATCATTGGCGATTTTTTTGAAAATAGTATAGCCCATAGTTGCGGCAACCAGTTGTCCACCTAGAGGAATAAATTTGGTTACTTGCTTGGCTGCAATACGACCACCAAAACCTTGGATAGTCTTTTTCACGATACCGCGTGTCGCCATAAGTCCAGCAAAGTCGACAGTGCGATCTTTTAATGCGCTCCAATGTACTTCTTTTGACTGCAAATCAATAGCGGATTGGCGGTTTTCAATTAAGCCAAAACGTTCACTGATTTCAGGTAAAAGCTGAGTCAACATGCCAGCATCAACGGCAACATCAAAAAAAGGTACAGGGACTATAGCTACGCCAGCAGAAAATCTGGCGCGGTTTTTTACCATTTTTTGACATTCTTTTTTTACTTTATCAAGGTTCAAATTTGGGTCAATTGTATTTGGTAGTTTTTCAGCCATTGGAGTGGTTTTCATGGGATATCCTTATAATATAAAAATTAAGTTAAATTGATAACAAGTAGAACAGATAGTCACTATTCTATGGATTTATGGATAGCATACAATCATTGCTTTGTAGCAAAATGCAGACAATTACTATGACTGTGCACCGTTTTTGTAAAGACAGTATGGTTTAATAAAGCGTCGAACACTTTATCCAGCATTAGCTCCAAATAATACTATCTAAAACAAGATGATAAAATTAGGCAGCTTGGACTAAGACACTAAAAATTGTCATTGTGAGCCTGTAGTAAAGTCAGTAGAATACGCACATGCTAAATTTAACCCCCCGTTATACCAGTACTCGCATCGACGAGTTACCTTCTGCATTGCAACCACTTGCTGCCCAATCATTCACTCTTGCTCGTCTGTATGCTGGACGCGGTATCACTGAGCCGACTGAGCTTGATATTGCTTTGTCAGGTTTGCTGCCCGCTGAAGGATTGCACGGCGTCACAGAAGCCGTACGCCTATTAGACAATGCGATTGATGAGAGTCTACGTATTTTAATCGTAGGCGACTTTGATTGTGATGGCGCGACCAGTACAGCGCTAATGATGCGAGCGCTCACCAAGATGGGTGCTGTGGTCGATTTTTTGGTGCCAGATCGTTTTAAATATGGCTATGGTTTGACGCCAGAGATTGTCGAATTGGGTATAAAGACATTTGCGCCAGATATGATTGTGACGGTTGATAATGGCATCTCCAGTCATGAGGGCGTAGCGCGAGCACAGGCCGATGGTATTAAGGTTATTATTACTGACCATCATCTGACCACCAAAGAGACGCCGCCTGCAGAAGCGGTGGTCAATCCCAACCAGCTTGACTGCGACTTTACCAGTAAGGCATTGGTCGGGGTAGGTGTGGCTTTTTATGTGCTTGGGAGACTGGCGAAACTGCGCCGCGAGGCGGGTAAGTCTACCGTACAAGTCAGTCAGTATTTGGATCTGGTGGCGCTTGGTACGATTGCTGACGTTGGTGTACTCGATAAAAACAATCGTATCTTGGTACATCACGGACTGGCAGCTATCCGCCAAGGTCGCTGTTGTTTAGGTATTTTGGCACTCCTTGAGCAGGCAGGTCGCGACCCCAAACAATTACACGCGCAGGATTTTGGGTTTGTTTTGGGTCCACGTATCAATGCCGCTGGACGTATGGATAATATGCGTATCGGTATTGAGTGTCTATTGACAGAAGATTGGGGAACAGCGCAGCGTTTGGCACAAGAGCTTGAGCAATTGAATCGCACTCGTCGTCAAGTAGAAGGGGAGATGCGCGCGCAAGCAGACGGTATTGTTCAGGCGCTTGCTGATGATACTGCTACCAGTAGTGATGTTACTGATATCAAAAACGATGCTGATAGTGATGAAACTAGCGATACGATTGTTCGACATATTCCTGATAAAAAGGAAGCGAATGACAATAAACATAGCATAAGTAAACGCAGTATCGTGTTGTATCAGGACGACTGGCATCAAGGCGTCATCGGTATCGTTGCCGGACGTTTAAAGGAAAGCCATTATCTGCCCAGTATCGTTTTTGCACCAGCGGATATAGAGCGTACGGATAATGATGATGCCATAAAAGGGTCTGCGCGTTCCATTGCTGGCGTGCATATCCGAGATGCCATTGAACAAGTCGCTGAGCGCTATCCTGATTTAATCACTCATTTTGGTGGTCATGCAATGGCGGCGGGTCTAACCTTAAAGCGCTGTAACTTTGAGGCATTTGTGGCAGCGTTCGATGAGGTCATGGCACAAATGGACGACGAGGTGTTTGCTGAGCAAAAATTCACTGACGGACCATTGCAGGCGAGTGACTTTAGCTTATGGTTTGCAGAGCATCTGGCAGATGCCACTATTTGGGGACACGGTTTTGCACCGCCGATATTCGATGGGGTGTTTGAAGTGCTGAGCTTTAAGGTTCTAAAGGACAAGCATCTTAAATTATCACTCAAGTATCCTGATGTGCAGTATCCGATTGATGCGATTTATTTTAACTATGATAGTAGTGTCTGGGATTACCGCGCCGAACAAGTACATCTGCTATTTCAGCTCGATATCAATGAATGGAATGGCAAACAAAGCTTACAGTTGATGGTAAGAGATTTGGCGGTAGTAGAAACGCGCTAGGCCATTAAATATTTTTAACGCTTCCATTCAAGTGTGGGAAACTGCCAATCGTAGCGTATAGCCAGCATACGCAACATAAAAATCGTACTCATCGTGGCAATATCTGTCACCCAAGCTACTACGCCAAGATTATGCAGGGCAAAGTAGAGGATACCACCAGCTAACGCAGCAGTGATATAAATCTCTTGCTGTAGCACCAGTGGAATCTCATTACAAATCATGTCACGAATGATGCCGCCGACCACAATGGTAATGACACCAAGCAACAACGCCACAGGGACATTGGCACCCATACTATCAGCGACTTTGATACCGATTAAAGTAAAAGCGGATAGACCAATCGTGTCTGAGAGCTTCAAGAATTTATCGACGCGCACAGAGTTAGGATGAAAGAATATTTGCATGACCAATGAAGAGATAGTGATGACGGTTAGATAACTCATATCTACCATCCAAAACAGAGGATGGCGATTCAAAATGACATCGCGCACTGTGCCACCACCGATAGCAGTCACGATGGACACCAGTAGACAGCCGAACACATCGAAGTTTTTATGTCTGGCCAATATTGTACCTGAAATACTACAAGCAACAATACCGATCATATCAAACAAATAGATCAAAGAGCGCGGGTCAAAAGTGGTGATCAATGCGCTAGGATCTAAGGCGATAGCCAACATAAATGAGCCTCACTGGTTATGAGTATAGTCGACACGACATAGAATGGTTATATACTATTATAGTGCGCAACTGGTACAAATTTTTATGCTAAGCAACGAGGCGAATAGACGGCAGGTGCCAGTCAAATTTAAGCGCCAACATCCGCACTGCAAAGATAACAAATAGCATAATGAACTCATTGATACCAGCACTGACCCCGAAGTGTTGCAAAAGTAAATACGTGACAGATCCTGCGATGCTGGCAGTGATATAAATCTCGCGCTGTAGCACCAGTGGTATCTCATTACAGATGATATCGCGTAGTAGACCACCAAGAATGGCTGTCCAAACACCCATCATAACAGCGATAAGAGGCGACATACCTTGCGTTAATGCAACCTTAAAACCAATCACACTAAAAGCGGCCAGCCCAATGGCATCAAAAAATTTAAGGGCACTATCGATCTTATGATACAGATGAAAAAATATTTGTAAAATAAGGGAGGTTACGGTAATGACGATTACATAGTTAAGATCGGTCATCCAAAATAGAGGATGGCGATCTAGCACCATATCACGCAATGTACCACCGCCAATGGCATTCACCATCGCCACCAAAATACATCCAAAAATATCCAAGCCTTTGTGCTGTGCCAGCAGTGTTCCTGCTATCGCACAAGCAATGACGCCAATCATATCTAATAAATATAATAAAATATCTGGAAAAATTAACGCATTGACCATGATTATGTTGCCAAGTAAAGACCGTCAAAAAGTTTAAGCACGTTTGTCTTAAACGAAATTTTTACTAAAATTTAAAGAAAAATAGTTTTATTGCAAATGGGTTTTAGCCATCTTTTGCAAACAGTACCAGACCGATGATAATCAGCACGATACCAAATAACCCCATTGCAGGCGGTAAAGAATTATTGAGTAATAACATCCCGCCAATCAAGGCAAATATCACTTCGCTGGCTTGAGTGGCATCTACTCCAGCAACTTCACTTGAGGTTTCCGCTTTTTCGCGCGCATACAAGAAAATGCTGGTTGCGCCGACGCCTGCTAGCAAAGCGACAAGTAACGTATTAAAAACTTGCGAGGTATCCGGCATATCAGGACGAACGATGAGACCCAATACTAGCCAAAATGGCAAACTACCAAGCGTCATTAGCCATACTTTGTTAAAAGCGTTTTGCAGCAAATTGGTTTCGATTGCAGGTATGCGGGCGATTAGGTTTTGTAAAAATGAGGGCGACGATGTTTGGTTAGAATGAGCGGTACTCGAAGCATGATTTGTTTGATTCATATCAACTGTTTGATCGATATCAGCTGGCAAGGCAGGTGCTTCTGTGATCAGCGCGCTTGTTTTTTCACTAATTTCATTTAAATCAATTTTTTCTTTGGCAGTCCGCAGATCAGCCTGCTGTTTACGAGCGTTGTAGGATACTTGCCAAACCAGCTGATTACCAATGGGATAGCTAAATGCGGCTACGAGCGCAGGCAAAGCCCCATAAAGAAGCATGTCGATCATAGGTACGGCATTGGTATCTGGTGCAGAAGCAGCATGCAAACCTTCACTCACGTTTACCATCACAACGCCGACAAAGACCAATAGGGCATAAATAATAAACTTTTTGTCAAACCGTTGCCCAAACGCGAGCAGAACAAGCAGACTTGTCACAACAGTGAACATAAAGGTGGCAGCGACCACCCAACCTGCGACGTGGTCAGCTGCATAACAGATGCCTGTATAAAATAAACCAAAGCCAATACTGCCCGTAATGCACCAAAAGCCTAAATGCTGACGAAATATGGTCATCAGCTCCTTAATACGACCAAATCCATGCTGCATAGCAATGAGGGCTGTGACCATGAGCAACATAAAGACATAGCGTAGACTGGCTGACCAAAACCAATGTCCACCAGCGGCACTCATGACCTCATTTAAGATAAATGTCGAGCTAAAAAACGCGCCCGCCAATAAGCCCAATAAAATCAGTTTGACCATACCTATACCCTTATCCTTGGCGTGCTATTTAATAAGATTGTTCATTTGCGTGTTTGATGTTTTATTTACCCTTGGCATCCGCCCAAATAATTTTATGCAATTGCAGCTGAAAGCGTACGGGTAGGGCATCAGCCAGTATCCATTCAGCAAGCTCGCGTGCTAATACTGGCACATCAGGGCCGATTTCTGTATCGACATCCTCTGCAACATTAAACATAGGAGAAAACCAAACCGTACCGACTAGTGTGTCTAGGTTATGCTCAAGTAGTTTGGTTTTTGCCCAATCGTAGTCTTCACGGTTCATGATGACAAATTTGATTTGATCGTGCAGTGTAAGCCAGTCAAGGTTTGACCATAAGTTTTTATCGACTTCGCCTGAGCTTGGCGTCTTAAGATCCATCACTTTACTGACCGCTGGCGGTACATTTTCTACCGTAAGCGCGCCTGCTGTTTCAAGAGATATCTCATAGCCGTCGCTGAGCAAGCGCTTCATCAGCTCAATCGCATTTGGCTGAGCTAACGGCTCACCGCCTGTCAAACAAATACGCTTGCAAGGGTAGCTTTTAATGGTCGCAATAATGGTTTCGAGTGACTGACGCTCGCCGCCAGTGAATGCGTATTCGGTATCACAATAGACACAGCGTAGCGGGCAGCCAGTCAGGCGCACAAATATCGTCGGCAAGCCTGAGGTGAGTGCTTCACCTTGTAGGGAGTAAAAAATTTCTGTTAAACGCAAACCTGCCTCAGGATCAGTGACAGGGATGGTGGCATTACGTAAAATTGACATAGAAGGACACAGTATAAGAGTAAGAATAAAAAGATTAAGGACGAAGGAGTAAATCCATATTCGTCGCTTTTGGGGCCGTCATTATACGCTGATAGTGAGCAATAAGCCTTATTTTGCAAAGAGTAACATATTTTATGTACTCAAATCAGGATTGTCCCAGTCAGCATCGGGACGAATGAGCCAATCAAGGCCAGCGCGCCGTTCTGAGACGACACTCTCAATCATAGCATTGGGCATTTCTTGCTGATTGATGCGGGCATTTACGCAAGCCCAGTGATATCGATAAATGAGATCTGCTTCATCCAAAACCGTCTCTACATCGCGTAGGTTGGCAGACTGCATAAAATCTTCAAAAGTCTCGCACTCAGCCACCACACTTATTGCATAGTCACAATCAATGGTATCGTTTGGAAAGTCCAATGTACTGACCAAACCCAGTGCCCACAATAATGACCAATATGCTTCATATTTCCAAATCATATTAATGACGTCTTGTTCATCGCCTTTATTATTTAGGATTTGAACTTCATCAGGAGTGAGTACTTGTCCCAATTCAAATTGCTGAATTAAATCCAAACACCACTCGGCACTCTGAGGCGTATAACTGTCATTGTTTCGGTCGCAAGCTGCTTGAATACTGATCAAACAAGCGATGGCTCTTTTAGCAATCGTTTCTTTGGTTTTATAAATGGCGTCATCTACTGATTCAATAGGTGGTAGCCAATCAATATAAGGGATATTATGTTGCTTTAACTTGGTGATGGATTCAGCTTTACGTTGTTCGGCTGTTTTCATATTTATTCTCAATTTTTGTAGAGTCTATGAGAAGCTATAATATCACTAAGATGTCTGGATCAGAACTAAAATGACGGACAGCATAAAGGTGCTTAGAAAACTCTAAGCACCTTTAAGAAAGATACTACAATTGACTAAATACTGACTAAAATTAGTCTAGACGTAATAGCTCATTGACTGCTGTTTTTGCACGTGTTTGAGCGTCTACTTTTTTGACGATGATAGCGGCGTACAAGCTGTGTGTGCCGTCTTCTGAAGGTAAGCTGCCTGGTACGACAACCGATCCTGCTGGAACACGGCCGCGATGAATCTCGCCTGTCTCACGGTCATAAATACGCGTAGATTGACCGATATAAACGCCCATAGAGATAACAGCGCCTTCTTCAACGATTACGCCTTCAACGATTTCAGAGCGCGCACCGATAAAACAGTTGTCTTCGATGATAGTTGGGTTGGCTTGTAAGGGTTCTAATACGCCGCCGATACCAACGCCGCCTGACAAATGCACGTTTTTACCGATTTGAGCACATGAACCAACGGTCGCCCAAGTATCAACCATCGCGCCTTGATCGACGTAAGCGCCGATATTGACATAAGATGGCATCAATACGGCACCTGCTGCAATGTATGAGCCTTTACGTGCAACGGCTGGCGGTACTACGCGCACGCCCGCTTCTTTAAACTGGGCTTCGGTCCAATCAGCAAACTTGGTCGGTACTTTGTCATAGAACTGTACGTGCTCGCCTGCTGCTTGAACGTAGTTATCGTTTAGGCGGAATGACAATAGGACGGCTTTTTTTGCCCACTGATTGACGACCCATTCGCCATCCTTTTTTTCTGCAACGCGTAAGGTGCCGTTGTCTAGTTGCTCAAGCACTTGCTCGACAGCATCACGCACATCTTGTGGCATTGTGCTTGGGCTGTACTCGTTGCGATTTTCAAAAGCTTGTTCGATGGTTTGTTGTAATGACATAAAAATTCCTACAATTGATGAAAGGTAAATACAAGTAAATATTATAGTTAAGTGACTGGTACGACTTGGACTAAAAACTTGATAGCCATATTGTCGCTAATTTGGCAACTTTTAGCAAACCCGTTGGGCGCAAACATCACAGCTTATCTTAACTATCAGAGGTAGTGTTCTCTAACCACTCTAAAATATCTTGATAGACAAGCTGATTGTTTTTTTCATGCAATGGCTCATGGCGCATGTCAGGATATAGCTGTATATCGACTGCGCTAAAGTTTTGTTTGTTTAGGCGAGTGACAATCTTTCGAATGCCTTTACTCATCTCACCGATAGGATCAGATTCACCGCTGATAAACAGCATCGGGAAGTTTTTGGCAATCGTGGTAGACCAGCGGTTGTTCAAACCTGCCTGCATGAGTGCAAACAAGGTCATAAAGCCATTATTGGTAAAAGCAAAACCGCACCGTGGGTCGGCTTCAAACGCTTCGATATTTGCTGTATTTTCACTCAACCAAGCAAACTGTGAGGATGAAGTGCGATCTTTGAGTTGAAGACTGAGCACCTTGTTCATAAGGTTGGCCAGCACCGTATTTGGTTGTCTAGGCGCAACTTTTGCAAGCAGTTTATTGACGGGTAGGAGCACCTTGGTCAACGGATTGGCAGCCGCTGTTCCCATCAAAATTGCGCCCGAAAAGTCATGCGCATGATGCTTGAGTACATTACGCACAATAAAAGACCCCATAGAATGACCCATGACGAAGTGTGGAACACTAGGGTGACGCGCCTTTAAGCTATCTGCCATTACGATGACGTCTTTTAGTAGTGATTGAACAGGATGCTCTTCACCAAAAAAGCCCAAATCTGCTTCTGTCTTGACTGTCTGACCGTGACCAAGCTGATCATAAGTGGCAACCGCTATACCATGATCTGCCAAAAATTGAGCAAACTCTGCGTAGCGACCGCTGTGCTCTGCCATACCGTGCACAATCAATAGGGTGGCTTTTACGGCTGTGTCTTTCTCGCTTGGCTCAAAAAACTTATGATGTAAGTAGTGAATATTGTCAGATGAGAGAATGTGGTCGTTACTTGTATCAGGATTGCTACTCATATCAGGTTCCTTGAAAGGTTTTAAGGATTCGTTATTTTAATGGATAGTTATGGTATCGATATTACTAAAAATCGATTAAAGCAGTATTTTAAAAAACTTACATATTATACGTCTCAACATGATTGTTTGTATTGGATACGAGTAATTGTTTTGTCTGCTTTAGTTGCTTTATCACAAGTCGGTAAGTGTACTCATATTCATAAAATGTCTTTAGTAATTTAATGCTCATATTCTTATTTTAACAGATCGGTATGCTGTGAGATGGTACTCCTATAAAAACATTTGTTCTCTATACAAGCGATGATAAAGGTTTACAACATATCTAAAGTTTGTTTAAATGGTTTAACTAATGAAACTTCGTTTCGCTTGGCAGAACAATATATCTGATATTTAGATGAATTAACTGCCTTTGTGCTTGCAAATAGATAAATCACGGTTCGCCGAGGACAATCAATGCGGCACACTGTGATTTATTTATCAAAAATATTGCTATGTTATTACAAGACTGTAATAAATCAACGATGTAGTTCGCTTTATTAAACCGATTATTTCAAGGATGAATTCAATGCTCAATTCTCTAAAGTCTCCCTTACTTTTATCAGCCGTGCTAAGTGCCATGTTAGGTCTAACTGCATGCTCATCTCCAAGCTCAGAAGGTACAGATACGACGGCCGCAGATGGAACTGCTACCGATGCTGCTGGCGCTGATAAGCTTGATACCAAGTTTCTTACCATTGCGACAGGCGGCGCGTCTGGCCCTTACAACATTATCGGCACGTCATTATCTGAAGTCTACGTAAAAACTTTTGGCGTGAATTCAAAGACACAAACCACTGGTGCATCAGTCGAAAACGTTAATCTACTCACCCAAGGCAAAGTCGATATGGCGCTGTCACTCAGTGACGTAGTGACAGATGCGGTAAATGGCGAAAACAACTTTGATAAGCCAATCACCAATATTCAACAGATTGCTGTCTTATATCCTAACGTGGTGCAGATCGTCACGACCAAAAAATCTGGTATTAAGAACATTGAAGATTTGAGAGGCAAACGCATTGCAGTAGGGGATCAGGGCTCTGGAACTGAGGTCAATGCGCGGACACTGCTGGCAGGATTTGGTATTACATACAACGATCTGACGGTCGATTATTTAAGCTTCTCTGAAGCGGCTGACGGTATGAAAGCGGGTAAAATTGAAGCCGCTTTCTTTAGTAGTGGCCTACCAAATTCATCCTTGATGGAGCTAGAGCAGGGCCTAGATATCCAGCTGGTCACCATCAACCAAGACAAGCTTAAAGAAATCATGCAGACAAAACCATACTTCAATGCCTTTGAGATTCCTGCTGGTACTTACGGCAATGAAACAGCTATTCCAACGGCTGCCATTATGAATGCTTTACTCGTCAACTCGAACTTGTCTGAAGCGGATGGTTATAAGTTGACCAAAGCTTTATTTGATAACTTAGAAGGTCTAAAAACGGCGCACCAAGCGGCCAATGATATCAGTTTAGAAACGGCTCGTGAGGGTATGGTTGCCCCAATCCATCCTGGCGCGAAAAAGTACTATGATGAACAAGGTGCCAAATAAGCAGTCTTGGTTACTCATTGGTGCAGTGCTCATCGCGGCGTTGATCGGCTTGATTTTCTGGAACCCTCTTGTCCGTCAGCCTGTTGTAGAAGTACGCGTTGCAGGCACTGATGGAATCGGCGATACCGTTTGTTATTTTGTCGAACCTGACTTTCAATTGCGCTGGATGCATTCTGTAGAAAAACAATGGTGGGAGGAGCAGTATCAGCGGCAAGAGGATGGACTGCTCTTAACCACCACGTATTTTGAGGCTTTTGGTGCAGGCACGCCTTCTACTGAAACGCTTGCTCCGATACAAAAGCCTGGCTATCTGGGTTATCAAATCAATGAAAAGCTGCCCAAACTCAATTGGGTCGTATCAAGACTGACCAAAGGTGAGATTGATTATGATAACCACCGGATTCTTATTCACCAGTGGGTGCCAGACTATTCTGAAGTAACGATCATGCCTAAAGTGTATGGTTTCATTGATAGATTTAAAAAGGACTTGTGTCATGAACTCCCAAGTGACGGATCACAATAATGATTTGCCCA
>ENA-UOXB01001125-UOXB01001125.1-bioreactor-metagenome-genome-assembly--contig:-NODE-1125-length-13273-cov-10.818278_pt1 | contig 13273 bp, 15 predicted proteins | sample MGYA00238158_ERZ761615 | MGnify/ENA primary metagenome ERZ761615 (study PRJEB28904, sample SAMN06267902) | bioreactor metagenome | isolation source: Joint BioEnergy Institute, California, USA... | reverse complement strand
CTTTATTATATAACTTGTTTATCTCTTACTGGTTGGTTTAAAAAAGATGATACGACTTGTTTGAATTTTTCACTTTCTTCAATAAATGGTGCATGCCCTGAATGTTCAAATATTTCTGTTTGAGCATTTTTTATATTTTCCGAATCATTATCAATATCAAAAGGATCATGTTTACCTTTCACTATAAGTGTTGGTATGTCTATATGATCTATTTTGATATTTATACCATTTATAGATCTAACAGAAATTGCATCTTCTTCTGGTGTCATTCGATAATATTTTTTCACTTCTTGATACCATTTGAAAGTCGATTTAACATCATGAAATATTTCATTGAACAATATTAACATTGCTTCTTCTTTACTAAATCCTGCGACTTTATCTCTATGTTTGGCAATTAATTTAATAAGTGGTTGTTTACCTTGATTGGAAATTGAAGATACGAGTACTAACTTTTCTACTTTATCTGGATGTTGGTTTGTAAATTCTTGTGCAATGACGCCACCCATATCATGTCCTAATATATAAGCTGATTCTATGTCTTCAGCATCCATTAAATCTACAATGTCATCTATATGATTTTGGATGGAAATTTCTTGTTGTTTATCTGATTTACCATGTCCCCTAGAATCCATTGTATATATTGTAAATTGATCTTTCAGAAGTTGTACTGTTGAATTAAATGTTGCTAAATTCATATTTAATGCATGTAACATAATTAATGGTTTCCCTTTACCGTGTTTTTCATACACTATATGAGTCCCATCCCTTGTTAATAATTCTCCCATAATGAGTACCTCCCTACTTTACAGTAATAATATACCCATTTAACAATTTTTCACACTTATAATATTAAGTTAATGTCATAAAAATAAATGCAAAAAATGATTGTAGCCAATACATCATTTCCTGCATTTCTGTTATACATATTTTCTTGTTGAATACATCATTACAAAATAAAGGATAATAACGAGTATAATCGTCCAACTCGCAAATGTAACAATCATGATGACTGTTTCGTTCAACGTTACAGATGCAATTGTTTTTTGAATAACAGCTAATCCCATTGCAGCGACTTCAAGCTTTTTCATAAATATTGCGAGTATGACGAGAATGATCCCGACGCCAAATATGGTTTGAAATACTTGTAAAGGTAATACATACATTCCTAACGTAACATTAAATATTTTAAGCATACATAGAACAATACCTATACTAAATAAGGAAATATTGGTCATCATCAATTTCTGATTAGGATAGAGATAACTATGTTTTTTTATAATTAAATATATAACAAGTGTAATCGATAGTATGATCACAAAATAAAATATATACAATCCCGTTACAGCATTAAACGGAATGAGCTTTTTATCAAATAAATATGCCAATAATAAGAAGTGTAGTGTATAAAAAATGATTGGATTATAATTTACAACCACAATATTTCTCTCTATGATTTGAAGTATTTCAGCGTGAGATTTGTGTCGATATTCTGCATAGTCTATATCTTTCTCATCTGACTTTTTCATATCCTTCTTTAATGAATGTTGAACTTTATCAATTTGTTTAGGTAATACACCGACATGCTGTAAATAGTCATTTACATTTTCCAGCAATACATTATTGTTCGGACGCAAATAAATACACCACCTTCATTATAATATTGTATAAATTAATCCCCTATTATGCAATATGTATATAACATAACAGGGGATTAAATTCGTTATTGATTTAGTATTTACCTATATCAATACGATATACTTTAAATTGTTTACTATCAGGTGTTGCTTTTGAAAGCTGGAAGTGTGCTTGTCCATTATTTACGTAAGCATAACCGCCTGTATACTTATTATTTTGTACACGTTTAGTTGTATTGTCACCTAGAATTGAGACAAGCGAATCTAACTTCACATTTGTTAATTTGTCATAAATCATTGTAACACGTTTAACAGTTTCTTTATTACCGTTAACTTTGGCAGTAATAATCATATGTCCATTTTTAGTATCAAATTCGTAATAATTTTCTCTATCGTTACTATCATCAGAATATGAGAACATTAAATTAGGATACTTTGATTTAATTTTAGAAATCTTATCACCAATTTTAATACCTTCGATTGTTACTGTACCGTCTTTATAGGTCTGCACATTATTTTCGTTAATATTTAATTGATTTTTAGTTGCAGCATTTGCCTCAGCAAAAGTTGAAAATGGCAGAACCATAAGTACCATTGCAATTATTAAGAGACATTTTTTCATATGAGGTTCTCCTTCAGTCTGTGTCTTATATGTTATGCATTGAACTGCGTTAATTATAACATACAGATTACAAAATGACCACTTTTGTTACAATCATGTAACAAAACCGTGGAATATCGCTTGATTAACTTAAAAATTCTTCCAATACTCCAATGAATTTTTCTTTTTCCTCAATAAAAGGCAGTTCTCCTGAACCTTCAAACAGTTTGAATTCAGCATTCGGTAACAGTTCACTTATTCTTTTACCTTCGCTATATAATATTTTGCCATCGTATTGACCAGAAATGACGAGCGTACGTGTTTCAATATCTGGAAGTAACGATATAATATCAAAGTCTTTAAAAGAACGCTTAACAGCAATTTCCTCTTCCATCGTTTGAAGATCATTTGAAGGAATATGTGACTTTACAAACTTTTTAGCTTGTTTAATATTTTTATACCTGAATCTTAATAAATATTTTTCTTTGTCTTCATCAGACATCGTTCTAATTTCATCAGCATGTCTATCATAAATACGATTATCTGGAAACGTTGAATGATTGTCTGTAGGATTAATTAACACCATGCCATTGATTAAGTCAGGATTCTTATATGTGAGACCTGTTGCAATTGTTGCGCCAAGTTCTAGGCCAATCACATATGCTGAATTAATGAATAATGCATTTAATAGTTGTTGAATATCTGAAATATAGTCATCTACTCTACTATCATGTGGTGTATCACTTAAACCATGACCTCTTAAGTCAATAGATATAACCTGATAATTTTTACTTAACTTTTTAATAAGTGGTTCAAAGACATCCATGTCTTGAAAAACACCATGCAACAAGATAATTGGATAGCCGCTACCTTTTGTTTTATAGTGTATGGCAACATTTTCTTTCGTTAAAAATAAATTCATCATGCTTCACCTCTTTCGATTTGTTTACAAACTTCTATGAGATCACTTAAGCTTTCGATTGTATAATCTAATTCGTGCTCCTCTGGTGTACCAATGACTGAATTAGCCATCCATGCAGTCTTCATGCCCATAGCATGTGCTGCTGCGATATCATTTAAAGGACAATCTCCAACATATAATGCATGATGCGCCGTTATGCCAAGATGTTTCAATATATCTTCAAATATGATTGGGTCTGGCTTCATAGCGCCCACCTCATCAGAAGTTGAAACATAATGAATGTATGGATAAATACCGATTGCATTCATAACGTGTGTAATTTCTTCACTCTTACCATTCGCTACAACACCTAATTTATAACCCATGCTGCGTAATTTATCCAATGCTACCAATGTATCATAGAAAGGAAAATGGTATCTGTAGTGATGCATTTTATAGTCGTTATAAAATGTCTTCCACGATATCCTTTCTATATTTAATCTCTTAACAAGTTCTTGATATACCCATTCAACATCTTCTATACCATAGGGATTTAACGTTAAATATACTTTTTCAAAATCACGTCTTTGGACTGTTACCATTAACTCATGAAATCTCTCAAATTGTTCTTCCAAAAACTTCATTCGCGATTTCTCACGATCTACAAGCGTATCTTCTAAGTCAAAAATAATCGCTTGAATATCACACGAACACATGTCATCATCCCTTTCATAGAAACATTTTAAACTATTCCATAAAGAAAGCAATACAATTTTTACATACAAAACACCAACCCTCTATCATAATGTTTAAAGGATTGGTGTCCGTATGCTATTGATTGTCATTTAATACTGATTGTTACCTTAAATATTTAGTAAGTTCTTTCTTTTTTTCGTTGTTCTGTAATCATTAAATACATCATAATTGGTATGGCAATAATTGAGAGTATAATGCCAACCGGAATTTGTATCGGACTTATGATAATTCTGCCAACAGTATCTGCAATTAATAAAAGTGCACCGCCGATTAATAAATTCAAAAACATTTGTACGTTAATAGGTACCTTGTACACCCTTCTAACAACTTGAGGTACAATCATACCAATAAATCCAATAATACCCGTGAAACTTATAATAACGGCTGTCATTATAGCAGCTAATAGCAAACATGTCCATGATATCAATCGAACATTCACGCCAAGTGTTGTCGCTTTATCTTCACCTAATTGAATCATTTTAATAAAATGACTCATCATAAACAAGATTAAGATACAGATTAAAGAAACAATACCAGTTATTTCTACAGTTATTTTTTCGGCAGATGAAACGCTACCAAACATATACGACACCATGCTATTTACTTTATCCGGTTTCAGCAATAAAAGTATATAGAGTGCCGAACTAAAGAACGCACCAATAAAAATACCTGAAAGTATCATCGTTGCTACATGAAATGTTTTGACCATCGTTTCTGTAATGAGTACAACAACGATAAGCGTTAACAAGCTGAAGAATATAGAAAATAATGGCACAAACCAAATGGATACGCCGATAAATACGGCAAGTGCACTTCCGAATGTTGCCCCACTTGCTAATCCTAACGTAAAACTATCCGCGAGTGGATTATTTAATATCGTTTGATAGATTTGACCACTCATGACTAACCCCATACCAGCAATTAATGCTAAGAGTGTTCGGGGTACTCTTAACTTGTAAAAGATTGTCCATTCAAGTTGATTATCGAATTTCCATGTTATACCCGTAGATCCTACGAATAAAGAAATGCCAATTGCAAACAATAGAACGAGAAACCATATCACAACATGACGATAAACGTTATGATTTTTAGTCATAAACTTTTTCAGAAAGTTCTTTTAGCCCTTTCGCTAATCTTGGTCCTGGTCTAGAAATCATATCTGCATTTAGTGCATGAACGTGTTTCTCTTTAACAGCATTAACTTGGTCAAAGCCATCTCTATTGTTATTTAATTTTTGATATTCTGCTTCAGACTGTCCACTAGTTGTAATCATCACATCAGGATTTCTTTTAAGAATGCTTTCTTTATCGGTTTTAATCCATCCTTCTTGATCATGATAAAGGTTCTTAGCTTTGATAGAAGTTAACATATCATCATAAAACGTATTTGATCCTGAAGTGTAAATGTCAGGTTGAGAAGAAATTTCCATAAACACTTTTTTACCTTGTTGGTCTTTTGGTACATCTTTAACAACATCTTCTATTTCTTTCTTCACTTTACTTACTAATTTATCTGCTTCTTTTTCTTTACCTGTTACTTTTCCAACTTGCTTGAATGTATCATACATTTCATTAATTGAATTTGCATCATCTATGTAGACAACTTTCACGCCTGCATCACTTAATTTTTTTAAATCTTTTTCTTGTGTAGATTTGTTCGACTCATGCGCTAAAATTAAATCAGGTTTTGCTTTTAATAATGCTTCTGTATCGAGTTTAAAGGCATCGAATTGTTTTTTATCTTTCACATCTTTAGGATAATCATCAACAGTTGATACCCCAACGACTTTATCTCCAAGTCCTAACGCGTATAATATTTCTGTATTACTTGGAATAAGCGACACAATACGCTTATATTCTTTCTTATCAGTTGTTTCTTGTTTCGTTTCTTTTTTGTTATCTGTATTATCTCCGCTTTGGCAACCCGTCACTATGATCATAGCAGCAAAGATTAAATAAAATATTTTGTTTATTTTCATACTTAATCTCCTCCATATATTTATTTAAAAAATGGTACACAAAAAGGCGCAACTCAAATAAGATTGAGCTGCACCTCAATTAAAATAATGATTATATTACATAGATTCTGGAGCTGACACACCTACTAATGCTAACGCATTACGAAGTGTAATACGTGCCGCTTCAATTAAAGCTAAATGCGCTTTAGTCTTCTCTGCATCATCTGTTAATACTTTCTCTGCATTATAGAACTTGTGGAACTGTGCAGCCAAATCTTGAATATAATTCGTAATACGATGTGGACTGCGTGATTCTGCAGCAGAAACAATTGTTGGTTCAAATTCAGCAATTTTCTTCAATAAATCAAATGCTTTTTCATGTGTAATTAAAGATAAATCGACGTTTTGATCAATCGTGATACCTTTTTCTTCTGCTTGGCGAATAATAGATGATATACGCGCATGTGCATACTGTGCATAATACACTGGGTTATCTTGTGATTCTTTCTTAGCTAATTCCATATCAAAGTCAAAGTGTGTATCAGGACTACGCATCGTTAAGAAGTAACGAGCAGCATCAATGCCTACTTCATCCATAATGTCACGTAATGTAATAGCATTACCTGTACGTTTACTCATTTTTACTTCAACGCCGTCTTGTAATAATCGTACCATTTGCATAATTTGTATTTCAAGACGTTTTGAATCTACGCCAAATGTTTCTAGAGATGCTTTTAATCGATTAATATAACCGTGGTGATCAGCACCAAATAAATTAATTAATTTGTCAAAACCACGTTCTACTTTATCGTAATGATAAGCAATATCTGGTAAGAAATACGTATACGTACCGTCTTGTTTAATTAACACACGGTCTTTATCGTCACCAAATTCTGTTGTTTTTAACCATGTTGCGCCATCTTGTTCATAAGTATAGCCTAATTCTGTCATTTTATCTAAGACAGCTGAAATTTTGTTTGTTTCATATAATGATGTTTCACTGAACCAATTATCAAAATGAATATTAAAATCTGCTAAGTCTTGTTTTAATTTTTCCATTTCATAATCTAAACCAAGTTTACGGAATGTTTTAATACGTTCTTCTTCAGCTTCATCTTTAATTTCAGGATGTTTTTCAGCTAAGTCTTTACCGATTGCGATAATATCTTTACCGTAATAACCATCTTCAGGTAATTCAGCATCTAAACCTAACGCTTGATTATAACGCGCTTCAATAGAGTGCGCTAAATTTTCAATTTGTTTACCTGCATCGTTAATATAATATTCACGTGTTACATCATAACCAGCTGAGCTTAACACGTTTGATAACGTATCACCTACTGCTGCATTACGTGCATGTCCAATATGCAAATCTCCTGTTGGGTTTGCAGATACATACTCAACGATGATACTTTCGTTTTTACGTTCTTCTGTTTGACCAAATGTTTCACCTTTTGTTAAAGCTGTCTTAATAATTTCAGTTAAATATTGTTGATCTAGGTAGAAGTTAATAAATCCAGGCCCTGCAATATCTACTTTTTTAACATTCGCTTTATTTGTGTCCAAATTTTCAACGATTTGATTCGCAATTTCGCGTGGATTTTTGCGCGCTAATTTTGTTAATACCATCGCAATATTTGAAGAATAATCTCCATTTGCAGGGTCTTTAGGTGTTTCGATTTTAATTTCTGGAACTGTTTCTACAAGTTCAGATTTAATGATACTTGCTTTAATTTCTTCAATTAACGTTTCTTTAACTTGGTTAATAATGTTCATTCATTTATCTCCTTATAATTAATTTGAAATTGGTATGTTCCAAGTAACCCAGTTTGATCACTTAGCTGATAATGTATCCTGAGTTTACCTTGTTGATCGTCTATAAAGTGTTTGATTGATAATGTATTAACGTGCATGGTCATGCGTCCTGCTTCTGTATCATAATAACTAATCGTTTCTTGTCCTTCAACAAAATGAAAGACTGTTTTGACCGCGCCAGTACGGTGGATTTTTACGCCATCATCTTCTATTTTAAGCATATTTTTTACGATTTGTTCATCAATCGTTTCTTCATATCTAATTATATCGCTATTTCTTCTATGAAATGTACCTGATGTTTTTGTTTGAAATGTTTCTTTCTCGCCATTTTGTTTTACGACTTGTTTAATATTTATATTAATATTTTCTTTCATAATTGGCCACCTCACCGTTTAAGAACGTATATCATTATAGCATATTTGACTATTAAAATTAAAAAAAGCAGGGCGAAAAGCGCCTGCTTTTTTTAGTGTCCTAGCTATAGTAGCTATCAACTATTTTACTTATGATATTGTGAAAAGACAATAGCTATTTAGTTGAATTGTGATAATTCACAATTAAGTCACAAAATAGACATATTTAATTTATCTCTAAAGATAATTTTAGTTCATCACTACTGTTATGCCACATTTCAGAATTATGTTCTTGAAGGAATTTCTTAAGAACAGCTCTATTTTCATCACCAATTTGGTCAATTTTTACTTGATGTTTCATAGATTTATCCATCATATTCACGTGCTCCGGCATACTTTTATATCCACGCTTCTTAGGTTTATTGACCATTAAATAGCAACCTGTTAGCCCTGCATAATATGGTCCTTGTTCGCCACGTTCAGTTGTAACCCAGCAAAGCCAATATTCTTTTGCTTCTTCACCTTTGACTTCTTCTATATCTTTAACCCATTTCACACGCTTTTCTACTTCAGCTCTAGCATGCATGGCACCAATATCGATAAATGCAGTTTGTTCTGATACATCGATAAATACAGGCGCCACGTTGTCTAAACTTATAGAGCCTATATTTGTACCTTTATGCCCATCTAATGGATCATTTTTAATGATATTAAATTGAAATCCTTTCTTTTCAGCCACTTGTTTCACCTCATTTAATTCATGATTACATCATACTAGAGTATCAGACTGACATTCAAGTTTGTAATCTACACGAGTTCATTTAATATATTGATAATATCGCCTTTAATCGTTTCGTCTTCCATTTCTATAATTAATTCTTTAGGATAATACAGTTTATAGTCTAAACGTTTAATCCCTGTAATACTATGGATGATGACTGATTGGCTACTAATTTCTTTAATACGACCTGTCTTCTGTAATAGATGTATCGGCTGTCTATTTGATCCTGGTCGGTCATAATCATATGGTAAGTCTGAGAACGAGTCACAAACGAAATAATATTCTGGATCAATGCCACCTTTTTCAAATAGATCTGTCAGTTCACCAATCGTAATAATAGATCCATCAAATGGTAAGTATTTAAACAAATCACGATTAACAAATCTTTTACTCAAATCACTCAAGATCGGGTCATCTTCTTCAGTCCACTCTTCTAAATAATACATCACGACCGCTTCATCTAGACGAATATAATCAGCGATTGAAACATCTTCTTCAAAAAATGGAATTAAATATTTTGGTTGCTCTTTAAATGAATATCCTTGATCATAAAGTACTTTCGCACGCTTAAAGCAGCGATTAAGCAATACTTCTCCACCTCGACTTACCGGGTGAAAATAAATTTGCCAATACATTTGATAACGACTCATTAAGAAGTTTTCTACTGCATGCATACCACTTTCTTTAATTAACACTTCATCTTTAGACGGACGCATCAATCTAAGTACGCGTTCCATATCAAATTGACCATAACTAACACCTGTAAAATAAGCATCTCGCTGTAAATAATCCATGCGATCTGCATCTATTTGAGATGAAATCATCGATATGACTAATTTATTTTCATGTGTCTTATTAATCACTTCTGCTACTTCAGCTGGAAAATCAGGCGAAACTCTACTCAACACTTCATTAACTTCTGTATCACCTTTAATAATCAGCTGTGTGAATTTTTCATGATCCGTTAGGAAGATTTTTTCAAAACAATGTGAAAATGGACCGTGCCCTAAATCATGTAAAAGTGCTGCACATAATGCGAGTGGTCTATCCTTATTATCCCAATGTGCACGTCCTTCAAATACTTCGTCTATCATACGTCGTACAATTTCATATACACCTAGAGAATGTCCAAAGCGACTATGCTCAGCTGTATGGAAAGATAAATAGAGTGTTCCAAGTTGTTTAATTCTTCTTAAGCGTTGAAATTCTTTCGTTTTGATAAGATCCCAAATTAATTGGTCTCTTACGTGTATATAACGATGAACAGGGTCTTTAAAAACTTTCTCTTCAGGTAATTTTTTTGTTCCATAAGCTTCCTGTGTCACTTTGTTCCCTCCATTTCATCCAATTATTCTACAATAAACTCTATTTCGCCGACATTTTCATATACGGCTTTATACTCTCCTTGTGTTAAAGGTTTTGGCAAAATAAATGTTCCGCTTGAAATAAACATGCCAGGTGTTAATGAACGATTATATTCTTTAATTTCATTAATCAACCACTTAACAGCTTTAGCAGGATGTCCCTCAACTTCTGTACTAAATCCAGAAGCTAATTCTTTACCATCTAAATATAATGTCCCTTTAATGTTATCTATATCTTCATAACTTAATTTCTTAGGTTCACCGTATACAACGCCACCACTTACTGCGCTATCAGCAATAATTTCCGTTACAGATAAATTAGGGAACCAATTACTAAAACGTGAATCTGGAATCTCTACCCCTGGTGCAATCAAGCATTTATTCATGATATCCTCAAGGCTATCTTCTTCTGTTAATTCTTCTTGTACAATAAAGACTAATTCTAACTCTGCTAAAGGTTCATTTAAGTCATTTAAATAAATATGTTTATCCAAAATAGTTGTTTCTCCCATCGCACCATATAATGGCGTTGTTGAAGAAAAGATATCTCTCGTTTCTTGACTCGTTAAACTAATTTTATAACCTTTATGAATTTCAGTTTCTTCCTTACGCTGCAACACACCTTCTTGAATATCATATGCAGCATGTTCAGTTATATTCGATGGTAAAACACCATTTGGAATAATTGATTGATTCTCATAAGCTTCATAAAATTGCGAAATCCATTTATTTAGTGATTGTTCCATTACAATCAACCTCCTAAAAAGTTTTTTTCATTAACGTCGTGCGCATTGTGTCACCAAAAAGTAATTCTTCATATTCACGTATCACTTCAAAACCTTCCTTTTTATAAAAGGCTATACCGATATCATTCTTGCCATCCACTTCTAAATAAACTTCATGATATAAATCTTTGTATTGATCTAAACCTGCTTGTAATAAAGCTTTACCATACCCTTCACGTTGCGCTTCAGGTAGAACATAATGAGAAGATAAATACAATTCAGTACCTTTGATAAAATTAGCAAAACCTACAATCTTATCTTCATCTTCTGCAACAAAGAAATCAGAATCATTAATGCGCTTTTGAAGCATCTCTTTAGAATAAGACGCATTTAAAAATGCCGTCACAGTGCTCGCAGTATAAATATTGGTATACGTATCATACCAAGCCTTAGACGCTACATTTTTAATACCTGAATAATCTTCAATTGTTGCTTTTCTTACATTTGCCATAAATATCTCTCCTCTATCTACCTTACACATCAATCTTCAATTCATGATGTCTATTAATCTAAGTTTGTAAATCACCGTTTAATAATGTTCAAATGTACACATTTTAAATAACTTTATATCTCACGTTATAAATAATTATATCATTTATATATTAAAAACTATAATATTCAGAATACTTAATTATACCCGAAAACCCTACAGAAATGTAATATTTGTTAAGTATGTTAACACAAATTTAAAATACAGAACGTCAAAATATAAAAAATGAAAAACTAACAATCATTTTTACCAAATAATAATCCCCTCACTATTAAAAGAGTAAACCACCAAACTCTTTAATATGTAATTACATAATAATTTATAATGTCACTAAGTGATTTATTATCTGTAGAGATAGATGCTTTACTCTTCTACTTCCATAGTGTGGGTTATATAGAGGATCATGTACCAATAGAATATTCTGTTTCTAAATACAGAGGCGATTTAAACTCATTTATCTTTAATATTTCTTCATAATTTAGCCATGTTCAAACAATTTATAAGCTCGACGATAGCAATAATGCAGTCCAATCATGAATAAAAAGGTGATATGCTATCACAAATATATTAGAGCACTTCAAATTACAAGGTAAAGTTGCAATCATTAGCGGTGGCACAATAGGAATAGGTCAATCAATGGCATTAGCATTAGCACAAGCAGGCGTTCAGATTATCATTGCAGATCATAACGCCTCATCAATTAAAGAAACACTCTCAGGAATTAAACAGAGTGAAGACTTTGAAACAGTTGCATTAAAAGTAGACATAACCGATCCAACATCGGTAAATCAAATGCTCAATAACGTCATAGAACAATTTGGCAAAATTGATATGTTAGTCAATAAAGTTGGGATGACATACAACGTAACAGAAGAAGAACTCACATTTGAAAATTGGAATAAAGTTATGAATCTAAACTTAAATGGAATATTTTGAGTGAGCTGATGTTTTAGGAGTCGATTGACGGGGCTTTGCGCACGAAGAATTCCAGATATCATGCGTTATAGGGTTAAAATGGGGCCTGGCGCACGAAGACTCTTAGATATCGTGCGTTATAGCGTCAAAATGGGGCCTGGCGCACGAAGACTCTCAGATATCGTGCGTTAGACCCTTAAAATAGACCATAGCGCACGAAGACTTCAAGCAAAGTTCCTCACTCCAACAGATATTTTATGAATTTATAATTTGAAGGCTGTGTTTTTACGAACATAGCCTTTTTATATTAAATTCTTTTAAGTTCTATTTATTTCACACTTTAAACACGGTAAAATTATATATAACTTGAAATGAAAATGGGGTTTTTCACATGAAATAAAAATGTTTCGAACAAAATAAGATATTTATAATTTTAAACTGTATTATTTTTTGATAGCTTGTTTACTACTCAAAAGATTCCCTATTTTTAATTACTCAGGCTTTTTAGGAACGATTCTTTTTATTGTTGTGATACTCATATTAAGTGTTGTCATATATCAAGTTAACTTCTTTATCTATAGAAAAATCAAAAACTGCACGAGAGAAAATAAATATGATTAGAAGTAAGTAAAATTAATGCATAAGCTCTGTAATGTTATGTAGCTTGATTTTGTGTAAATATATATAATGTAATAAAAAAATCACTACAAGCATTGTTAAAAAACAAATTGTAGTGATTTTTTATTATTAAACTAACTTTTAAATACTGAACTCTTTCAAAGGAGATGCATCACGAAACTTTTATACACTCTTTTAATTTATTATTTTTCAGTAATGATAGTATTTATCGTAGTCGAAAGTATACTTCAACGAGAATTAGAGATATCAAGAATCCTCATAGTCCCTTTAATTTCAAG
>ENA-UOXB01001120-UOXB01001120.1-bioreactor-metagenome-genome-assembly--contig:-NODE-1120-length-13296-cov-16.212522_pt1 | contig 13296 bp, 17 predicted proteins | sample MGYA00238158_ERZ761615 | MGnify/ENA primary metagenome ERZ761615 (study PRJEB28904, sample SAMN06267902) | bioreactor metagenome | isolation source: Joint BioEnergy Institute, California, USA... | reverse complement strand
TCACCATCACCATCACCATCACCATCACCATCACCATCACCATCACCATCATGATCATGCATCAGAAGTACATAGCCATCATCATGATTTAAATCAGAAAGCTGCATTTATGCATGTAGTGGCAGACGCAGTGACTTCCATTTTTGCCATTATCGCGCTGATTTTTGGTAAATATTTGGGCTGGGATTTTCTCGATGCTGCCCTTGGGATCGTGGGGTCAATACTGGTAGCCAAATGGGCATTGAGCTTAATGCAAGAAACGGGAAAAACCTTGTTAGATGCTGAAATGGATCATCATGTGGTGGATGAAATTCGCGAAGTGTTGGCAGAACTACCGCAGACGACCTTGACCGATTTACATGTTTGGAAAGTAGGCAAAGGCAAGTTTTCCTGCATTTTGGCCTTAGAAACGACGGTAGACTTAACTGCGGATCGCGTGCGGGCAATGCTCTCGATTCATGAGGAAATTGTTCATGTCTCGGTGGAAATTAATAGCAAGGCTCTAACTGTTCCACGTGAAACTTTGGCCAGTTCATAAGCACGGCGTGTTGGGTTTCGGTAAAGCCGTGGAAAAAATGATTCAATGCTTGAATAATACGCTCTACACTAGCGCCGTGGTTCTCCGATTGAAAGAGCAAAAAGTGATGATAAAAAAACTGGGTTTGGCACTACTCACAAGTGCAATTGCAAGCATGAGTATGGCCAGCGTAGAAAGTGTTCAAGCCAACTTAAAAAAGAATTATCCAAATATTAATGTTCAAAATATTCAAAAAACAGAAATGTCGGGCATTTATAGCGGATCTTTAGATGGCGAAATTGTGTATTTAGGCGAAGCGGCTGAGCATGTGATTGCAGGTTCGATGGTACGCTTAAAAGATCAGAAAAATTTAAGTGCTGCCTTATATGTGCAACAAAACTCGCTTGATTGGAACAAGCTGCCGCTAAAAGATGCCATTAAAAGCGTTAAAGGCAACGGCAAACGCCAATTGGCGGTTTTTTCAGACCCAAACTGTCCTTACTGTAAGCAGTTAGAGGCTGAGCTGAATAAACTGAATGATGTGACCATCTATACATTTATTTATGCCATTAAGGCGCAATCGATTGCACCGTCGAAACAAGTGTTTTGTGAAGCAGACCCTGCCCTCGCATGGAAAAATTTGATTGCGAAAGGGACCCAACCGACGTCGAAAAAACCGTGTGCCAATCCAATTGAGCGCAACATTGAACTCGGTCGTAGTCTGGGTTTACAAGGGACGCCTGTGGTTATTTTCTCAAATGGCTTTAAAGTGAATGGTGCTGTGCCTTCAACCACTATTGAAAATATGTGGCGTGAACTGGGCTTATAAGAGTTCAAAGATACAGATAAAAAGCACCTGAAACGGTGCTTTTTTTAATGGCTGAGTTTAGGTTTTTTTGGTGACCATGTTGTAGATGAATAAAATAACAATGGCGCCAATAACTGAAGCAATAAAGCCTGCGGCAGAGCCTTCACTGTAGAGACCAAGTAAACGACCACCATAAGTGGCTACGAGAGAACCTGCAATCCCCAGTAAAGTGGTGACAATAAATCCCGCTTTGTCATCGCCAGGATGGATAGCACGTGCGATGAGACCTGCAATAAAACCAATCACGATTGCAACAATAAGTGACCACATGAGCCAGCTCCTTTTTTATCATGTCTTTGTTTTTACATCATGTGCAAAAATATCATCGGGCATAATGCGACTGTGCAGTAGAGCGAATCTGCTAAAAACTGTATGTTTTATGTACTTAGCTAACAGTAAAAATAAAAAAAGTGGCCTTCGGCCACTCTTTTGTCGATTGATCTTAAAGACCAATTTCACCAATAAATGGCAAATGACGGTACTTTTGGTCGTAGTCTAAGCCATAACCCACAATGAATCGATCTTCGACATTAAAGCCTAAAAACTTCACATCAAGTTCAATTTCACGGCGTGAAGGTTTGCTGACTAAGGTGCACAGTTCAATTGAGTTGGGAGAGCGTGTTTCTAAAATTTCGAGTACTTTGCTCAAGGTGTTGCCTGAGTCGATGATGTCTTCAATGACCAAAACATCTTTACCGCGAATTTCACCGTCTAAATCTTTTAAAATTTTTACATCACGTGAAGATACCGTACCGCCGCCGTAGCTCGAAACCGTCATGAAGTCGAGTTCATGGGGTTTTGAAATGGTACGACATAAGTCTGCCATGAAAATGACTGAACCACGTAATAAACCAATCAGTACGAGTTCCTTATCACTGTTTGCATAATGCGCATCGATTTGTGCACCAAGCTCTTTTACTTTCGCTTGAATCTCTTCAGTAGAAATCATTACGCTCATTTGAACGGTCATGGGTAGATACCTAAAAATTAAAAAAAATCAAAAATAAAAAAGGCGTTGACCTGCAACACCTCTATATATGCATTAATTTTAATATATCTCTAAACGAGATGCACCCCCTTTTGCCCGCTGGAAATGTAATCATTTCATTGCAGGCGGGATGCAGCTTGGTTTAGAGGCGAAAATCAAAGTTGTTTCAAAACTCGATTAGCTGCTTAAATTTTCGCTATTTGCTACTTAGTTTTGCACATAGGCTTTCTGACCAAAAATATAAGTCGCATGAATATTACGGTCATCACCCATGGTCATTAGGGCAAATAACGCATCTTCAATCCCTTTTGCACGTTGCTGACGTAATGCTTGCAGCGCGGTTGCTTTGAGGTCGAGCACCACAAAGTCGGCTTCTTTGCCCAAATTAAAGTTACCGAGTTTATCATCCAAGCTCAGTGCTTTGGCACCGCCCAGCGTAGCGTGGTAGAGCGATTCAAACGCAGACAGTTTATCGCCCTGAAGCTGCTGCACTTTATAGGCTTCATTGAGGGTTTGTAGTTGGTTAAAAGAGGTCCCTGCACCAATGTCTGTACCCAGCCCAACTTTTACCTGCTTTTCCCAAGTCTTGTTCAATGGAAATAAACCACTGCCTAAAAATAGGTTGGAGGTCGGACAGAAAGCAATGGCAGAGTCTGTTTGATGCATGCAGTCCCACTCAGCATCTTCTAAGTGCACGCAGTGGGCAAAGACCGAATGCGAACCGGTTAAGCCAAAGTGATGATAGACATCGAGATAACCTTGCTGTTCAGGGAATAAGTCTTTTACCCAAGCGATTTCATTTTTATTTTCACTTAAATGCGTATGCACATATACATCTGGGTATTCAGCTTTGAGCTGCCCTGCTTTAGCCAATTGCTCTGGTGTTGAGGTTGGAGCAAAACGTGGCGTAATCGCATACAGGTTACGGCCCTTGCCATGCCATTTCTCAATCAGTGCTTTAGAGTCTGCATAAGCACTGTCAGGCGTGTCGCACAGGTCTTCAGGTGCATGACGGTCCATCATGACTTTACCTGCGATCAGACGCATCTGGTGCTGCCCTGCTGCTTCAAATAGTGCATCGACTGATTCGGTATGCACAGTACAGAAGACCAAGGCTGTGGTGGTGCCATTTTTTAGCAGTTCTTGCACAAAGAATTGGGCAATCTGGTCGGCATAGGCTTTATCTGAAAATTGTAATTCGGTTGGGAAGGTATAGGTATTGAGCCATTCGAGTAGCTGTTCACCATAGGCCCCCACCATTTCTGTTTGTGGAAAATGAATGTGGGTGTCGATAAAACCCGGCACAATCAATTGTTCAGGATAGTGCTGAACCTCGACGCCAACAGGAAGGTGCTGTTGCCCCTCCTGCCAAGATCCAAACCATTGGATTTTGCCATTTTGGCTAATCAGTAAACCATCTTCTACGTAACGCACTTGGTCGTGAATTTCACGCGCTTGGGCAACCGTATTCTGAATATCTAGGAAGCGACCGCGAACCGCCGTCGTTGCAACTACAGAAGACATTTTAAACCTGCGTTTTGACTTTTTTTCGATTGATTGTACCGTAAACTGGATTTTTTTCACGGCTATTTACTGAAGTTTTTATGTGTGTTGTGAACGCTACATTTTAAATGAAAGACTGGAGCAGTATTTTCTTAAAAATTGAACTGTTTTAAGGCCAGACATGTACCTGTGCCATCGATAAGATCATGATTTTTTATGCAATGCATAAGCACAAGCTTTGAGCTTAAATGATTCAATCTATTCGCAAAATTTTGTTGAGAAAGTCTTTATCTTTAAATGCTGAGTCAGTACAGTGTCGGCATTGATAAAATAAGAGACAATGACCGGCATGTATTTTTGGAATACCAAAGCATTAGCACATGAATTATCTAGCAACACCCTCGATAAAAAGCATTATAAAAATTATTACTTAGTCACAGCGTTACTGGTTTCAGTGGTGTATTACTACGGCATGTATTCACCCTATGGTGATGTCCGTGTGATTGGTGTTGAGGGACTTCTGACTTTATTGATTATGTTTATCGGGATTCAAAGTGCTTATAAAGCCAATGGTGGTGATGAGGGTGAGCATTTCTTAGGTCGAATCACAGCGTTGTCTTTTCCCATTTTGGTACAAACCACTGTGGCTGGTGTTGTATTTGGTGCAGTGTTATTGGGGCTTTATTTTGCTTTTAATCTAGAAGGCACGGCGTTTGATGATTGGTATGAATGGACTATTTCGCTGTTTACCATTTTCCTGCAAATCTTGTTTTTCACGCGTTTGGTGTCTTATATGAAGCGGGTTAAAGCGCATACCATTTAAGCTTGAAAAAAATATTGTTTTCGAATGTATGCCTGTCAGTTTTAGAGTTGACAGGCATTTTCTTTTTCAATTTAAACATTATTTGATACACGGAAGCGTCATCCGCAACCTGCGTAGTGTTTGGAATAGATTGTTTTTGCAACACAAATTTTTTAATTATAGAAAGTGAACAGGTTTTGCGGAGGACAAATGCTGTCCTTACGAAGCTTCGCTTCTCATTTGGCGAAACAAAAGAATAATTGAGCTCCCAGTATCGAACTTAAAAAAGATAAGACTCCGCCGTGAATAACCTAAAAGTGATGGTGCTCCTACTAAAACGCCTGAACAGACCCGCATTAATCTTTGGACATCTATTTTAAATAGGTGATTTAGAGCGCCACTTTATTCCACAAAATAATGCGCAGCAAAATGCGCATCATTGCCGATCACATCAAACACATCTTCACGCAGTGACATCCCCGCACATTCATCCCCGACCATCCAAAGTCCCAAGGTGGGCAGCATGCCTTCATGCAACGGAGTTTTTACCCAGCGCTGCATGACATAACCATATTTGTCGTAGTCATCGAAGTAAAAACTACCTGAGGCTGCGCCGCAATCGACATTGTTTTGTAAGATATGAATATTTGCGCCTTCGCGCGCTAAGATGGGCTTACGCACCCATTTCCCTGCGTAGTGGGCGTGCGCATCATAAGCATGGGTTTCTAACAACAATGGATGATTCGGAAAGCGTTTCCATAGCTCGATCAATAGGGCTTTATTGGAGAGCAGCATTTTCCAACACGGTTCAATCCATTCGGTTTCAGGTTTGAGAAACTGTGAAAAACTTTCTTCCCAAATCCATTCCCACGGATACAGCTTAAATAAATGCTGAATCTCTTGCTGATGCAAATCGACAAAGGCTGTGCCATTCCAACCGATGTTTTCCATCGACAGTTCGCTGACATTTAAGCCTGCCTGAAAAGCAGTATCCATGAGGTATTCTAAATTGCCCCAATCTTCACGCCCTGCTTCTTGACAGGCTGCGAAATGGACACGGCTACGCGCAGGATAGAGCTGTTTCCAGCGCTCAATCAGCTTTTCATGAATGCTGTTGAACTGATCACGGTTTGCAATATTTTCGACCTGTTCAATCCAATGCCACTGTGCAACAGAGGCTTCGAGTAAACCCGTTGGCGTATCGGCATTGTATTCCAGCATTTTGATGGCTTGACCATCATAGGCAAAATCGAAACGGCCATACAGCATCGGCGCTTGGTTTTTCCATGAATGCTCAATCAGAGGAATCGCTGCTGGGGGGATTTGAAAATATTCGGGATAATGACCGCGTTGAATCATATCCCCTGCCACTTCAAGGCACATCTGGTGTAATTCGTTCGAGGCATCTTCTAGCTGTTCAATTTGCTTGAGGCTAAACTCATAAGCCACCCCTTCTGACCAATACATTGAACCATCCCGCGACGGCAAGTTGTAGTAGTCAAAACCAATCTCTTGATGCGCCTGTTGCCAGTTTGCACGCTCAGGGAATAGAACTCGTTTCATGTATTAACCTCCGAACGAGCCTCCGCCACGGCCGAAGCCTCCACGAATGGGTTGGGATTTGGCATGGCTAAAAACGTGAGTCGAGATTCTAGGTGTGCCCGTCGAATGACGTCCGCGAGCTTTCAAGACTTGGCCCATGTAACGGACTTTACGGTTGTTTTTATAATATTGTGGGCCGATATAAACCCCAGTAGAGCCACTATAGCTCGATTCACTATTTTCGTTAGCAGGTTCGCACAGTTCAAAATGCCAGTCTTGGTAGCAGTTGTATTGGTTATTGTAAACATCCTGTTGTAGGGTTTTAGAACCGCTACATGCCGTGAGTAAAACCGGCACTACAACAAGAGTTAATTTTTTGGTACGCATGGATGAGCAACCTTCAGGTTCTTTTATTTTTACAGGTAAAACCAAGGGTTTTAAGCCCGCTTATCATAGGGAGCTGTTTGCATAAAGTACAGTGCATTTGCACAGAAAATCATAGGATTAAGTCTTGTGCATACTAAAATTTGGTCATAAAAAAAGCCTTCACAGAGGAAGGCTTTTTTAAACATTAGAGGGTGGTTTGATGATGTTTCTTACTGTATCGAATCGACAAGATCGCAGTGATGGTCAGCACCAACACAATAAAGCCCAGTGAAATCCAAATTGGCATGTGGAACACATCCAGCATGAGCATCTTAAAGCCGATGAATACCAAGATAATACCTAAACCATACGGGAGATAATGCATCTTGGTTGCTGCACCAGACAACAAGAAGAACATCGCACGTAGACCCAAAATTGCCATTAAGTTTGCAGTCAACACAATAAACGGATCAGAAGTCACCGCGAAAATTGCAGGAATGGAATCCACCGCGAAAATTACATCCGACGCTTCAACTAAAATTAACACCAAGAACAGCGGCGTTGCCCACAACATCCCGTTTTGACGGACAAAGAACTTATTGCCATGCATTTGCGGGGTAATCCGCATATGTTTACGTAGCCATTTTAAGATCGCCATATCTTCGATATTGGTTTCTTCTTCGTTTTGCCCTTTGAAGAATTTGAAGCCCGTATACACCAAGAACGCACCGAAGATATACAGAATCCATGAGAACTCTTGTACAAACCACGCGCCAATAAAAATAAAGATGGTACGTAGAATAATCGCGCCCAATACACCATACAGCAGTAATTGGCGTTGTAGTGCAGGTGGGATGGCAAAAGCAGCAAAGATCATCAGCCAGACAAAGACGTTGTCGACGGCTAAAGATTTTTCAAGTAAATAACCTGCGAAATACTCCATGACCTTGGTATTGGCCACAGTGACACCTGCAGTTTGTTGTAAATAAAGCCAGAGACCTGCACCAAAGAGTGATGCGACGGAAACCCACGCAATACTCCATAACGCGGCTGTTTTGATTTTAACTTCTTGGCCTTCTTTTTGTTTAAAGCCTAAAAAGTCGATCAGTAGCATCACGGTAACAATGCCGAAAAAAGCAAGGTATAGCCATAAATTGCCGATAGATTCCATGAAATCCTCCACATCCAGCAATCGGCCACAAAAAAACCTTGACCTGCTGCCAGATGAAATAAAACATCTGTGACAACATGATCAAGGTCTTGCCTACATTTTAGCGTATGTATTTTGTGCGCTAAAATGCTCAGATACCGACTTTTTGCAAAGTGTAATGACGATAATCTGACACGTGAAAGTTATGCATGGCATTGATTTTTCACGTTTGGAGGAGGCTACTCCCCTTGTTCAACATAAATTTGGTTTTGGATTTGATCCAAAAGTGAGCTAAGCATCGCATATTTTTATGGTTTGAGCAAATATTAAAGAAAATTGTAGATGAAATATAAATGAGACAAAATTTTGCTTCAATTTGTGGCAAGCTAAAAAAAACAGTAAACCAAAGAGGAATAATAATGAAAATTCAACATCAAGAAACAGGTAGTAAAGGCGAAGTTTTTGTTGAGCAAGAAAACGAGCGTGTGGCGGAAATGACTTATAGTTGGGCTGGGGATGATAAATTTATCATTGATCACACTTGGGTCAGTGAGTTGCTCCGTGGGCAACATGTGGGGCGTCAGTTATTGGATGTTTTGGTTAACTTTGCCCGTGATAAGGGCGTGAAAATTTTACCCTTATGTCCTTTTTCCAAATCGGTATTCGACAAAGATCCATCTATTCATGATGTTTTATTCCACTAAGATAGAGAACGATAAATCAATCCATTCAACGAGTGTGCTATGCAATTTCAACATGTAGATCGCGATCAAAAAGGTGAGTTTTTTTTAAATAATGCAGACGGTCAGCGGATTGCTGAAATTAGCTATATTTGGCGGGACGAGACAACCATTGATGCCAACCATACTTGGGTCGATGATTCACTGCGGGGTCAAGGTGTGGCGCGTTTGCTGTTGGATACTCTGGTTGATTTTTCACGTGAGAAAAACCTGAAGATTATCCCGACCTGCTCTTATGTCGATGTGATGTTTCGCCGTGAGAAAAGTTTTGAAGATGTCGCGGCTTAATTGTTCACAGCATTCATCGCGGTTCTAAGCGTTAAACTAAAATGAGATCGATATAGCTGCCATTACAGTTCTATTTTGTGTTTTGCAGCGCTGAATGATGGTGAAATTAAAGTATATGAAGACGCTTTTATCTATTGCCCTATTCTGTTCAGTTGCCCCTTTATTGCATGCTGAAGATTGTGTAAAACTTGAGGAAAAGGCAGAACAAAAAGAAGTCCAGATCATTCCACGTTGGGGCATGAAAGTGATTGCTCCAACCAGAGTATATTTTCATTCAGCACCGAGCAATGCTTGTAAAATCAAAGATCTGTTTATGATTAAAAATGACCATATCACTGCTTATAGCACCTATGATGATGGCCAAGAACAGTGGGTTTCGATCATGTATTTTAGTAAACGCTTGGGAGACACGGTTCAAGGTTGGTCAAAACTAAAAGACTTTGAATATACGGGTACGATGTCTGGTTTTTAATTAGATACGCTTGTAAAAAAACCCGCCATATGCGGGTTTTTTCTTCTAATGGGACAACTTATTCTGCGTTTAAGGCACTGATCAATTTTTGGTGTAAACCACCAAAGCCACCATTGGACATGATCACGACAGCATCGCCCTCGCCTGCTTCACTGACGATGGTATGGATAATGTCATCTAATGTACGTGCGACCACGGCCTTGTTGGGTGCAGCTGCAATGACAGGTTGCAAGTCCCAGTCCAAACCTTCTGGTTGATACCAAATCACTTCATCGGCCAAACGTGCAGAGTGTGCGAGTCCATCTTTATGGCTTCCCATGCGCATGGTATTTGAACGAGGCTCAATAATTGCCCACAACTTACGTTCGCCTAAACGCTTACGTGCGCCTTCTAGCGTAGTATCAATTGCGGTTGGGTGATGGGCAAAGTCATCATACACTTCAACGCCACGTACTGTGCCTAAAAGCTCCATACGGCGCTTCACGCCGCCAAAGTTAGACAGTGCTTCGCACGCTGTTTCAATGCTCACGCCGACGTGTTCAGCCGCAGCGATAGTCGCCAAAGCATTGGCTACGCTGTGCTGCCCTGTCATGTTCCATTGCACCGTGCCTTTCACCACGCCGTGTTGGAGTACTTTAAAGTGTGAACCATCAGCACTGAGTTGTTCGGCATACAATTCAGACTTGTCGTGGGCCTCTAAAGAGGTACGAACCACAGGTGTCCAACAGCCCTGCTCTAAAACTTCATCAATATTGCTTTCAGTAATCGGAGCAATGATACGACCCTCACTTGGAATGGTACGAACCAAGTGATGGAATTGTTTTTGAATCGCTGCTAGATCATCAAAAATGTCGGCATGGTCAAATTCAAGGTTATTCAAAATGGCTGTTTTTGGGTGGTAATGCACGAACTTCGAACGTTTGTCGAAAAAGGCAGAATCATATTCATCGGCTTCGACACAGAAGTATTTGCCACCACCTAAACGCGCACTTTCAGAGAAACCTAAAGGTACACCGCCAATCAGGAAACCTGGCTCTAAACCCGCCTGATCCAATACCCAAGCCAACATGGTGGTGGTGGTGGTTTTACCGTGGGTCCCTGCTACACCAAGTACGTGTTTGCCTTGGAGCACATGATCGGCCAAAAATTGTGGGCCTGAAATATACGGCAAGCCTTCATTGAGCATGTATTCAACGGCATCAATCCCGCGTTTCATCGCATTGCCGACGATGACCAAATCAGGATGCGGTTGTAAATGACTGCGGTCATAACCTTGCATTAAGGTAATGCCTGCATTTTCGAGCTGGGTGGACATGGGAGGATAAACGTTTAGATCCGAACCCGTCACTGTGTGGCCAAGATCACGTGCTAAAAGCGCTAAAGACCCCATAAAGGTGCCACAAATACCCAAAATATGCAGATGCATTCCGCCTCACTCCACTGCTTTTATAGACACATCACGTATTGTTGGTGCTGTTGTCGTGATTAATTCGATGTGAAAGCAACCATAGCAAGGCGCTTAGCGAAAAGATAGTGATTCTTGTATCTAATCGTTTAATTATTCTGCGGCTTGAACAACGCTTTTATTCTGTAAAAAAGTCGGCTGAAAAGTGCAATATTTGCTGAATTTTCTAGCAAAAAACGTAGAATAAAATGCTCCTAAATTTGGCGATCTTGCTTCATGTCCCTGCCCTTTATTTTATTGATTATTGCCAACTGTTTTATGACACTTGCATGGTATGGACATTTAAAATTTTTGCCGGGTGTGCCGCTTTGGCAAGCCATTTTATTTAGCTGGTTCATCGCGTTGGTGGAATACAGTTTTATGATTCCTGCGACCCGTATGCTGTCACAGCAAGGCTGGTCGATGGGCGAAATGAAAATCACCCAAGAAGTGGTGACGCTATTGGTTTTTGTACCGTTTATGCTTTTCTTATTTAAACAGCCTTTTAAGCTCGATTATTTGTGGGCAGGACTGTGTTTATTTGGTTGTGTGTATTTTGTTTTTCGCAGCCAATAAATCAAAAAATGAGGCTACAGTCCTCTTTTTATTTAAGTTTTATGCTACTCGATAAAAAAACAAGAAAAATCTGCATTTAGTTGTACGGTTAAATTTTGGAGAGCTGAAAAATCAGTCTATAATACGGGGCTCTTATTAAAGCTTGGCGCTAGTCGAGATTTATCTCTCTTAACTATCTCTGGAAACATTGCAATGAATGCGGCCGCTTCACAAGACACTCCTCTCGTTGGAATTATCATGGGTTCTCAATCAGATTGGGCCACTCTCGAACACACTGCCAATATGCTTAAGCAACTTGGTGTCCCATTTGAAGCGGAAGTTGTGTCTGCGCACCGTACGCCAGATCGTCTTTTTGAATATGCAGAGCAAGCACGTGACCGTGGTATCCAAGTGATTATTGCGGGTGCAGGCGGTGCGGCGCATTTACCAGGAATGTGTGCGGCGAAAACTGATTTGCCTGTACTGGGTGTGCCAGTGAAGTCTTCGATTTTAAACGGTGTCGATTCACTGTTATCGATTGTGCAAATGCCAGCAGGTATTGCAGTGGGTACTTTGGCGATTGGTCCAGCAGGCGCAACCAATGCCGCGATTATGGCAGCACAAATTTTAGGTCTGACACGTCCTGAAATTGCAAAAAATGTAGCCGATTTCCGTGCTGCACAAACCGACAAAGTCGCAAGCAACAATATTCCAGGCCAAGCTTAATACGGGGCATTCCTCATGAATAAAACCATCGGTATTTTTGGTGGTGGGCAGCTGGGTCGCATGATGGCGCAAGCGGCTTTGCCACTGAATATTCAATGTACGTTCTTTGATGTGAGTACAGACTGCCCTTCAGCGGCTTTAGGAACTGTGATTTCAAGCAAAACTGAAAACGGTTTACAAGACTTTATTGCCAGTGCAGATGTCTTCAGCCTTGAGTTTGAAAATACGCCTTTGTCTGATGTTGATGTTTTGACCAAGCAAAAAGATATGCATCCGCCGCGTCAGGCTTTAGCCATTGCACAGCATCGCTTGTCTGAAAAAGCGTTATTTGATGAGCTTGAGATTCCTGTTGCGCCTTATAAAGCGGTAGATTCACTAGAAAGCTTAAGCGCTGCGGTTGCTGAGCTAGGTTTACCGATTGTGCTGAAGACAGCCACAGGTGGCTATGATGGCAAAGGTCAGTTTGTATTGCGTTCTGAACAGCAAATTGAACAAGCATGGGCTGAATTAGGCCCTGCTGGAAGTTTAATTGCAGAAAGCTTTGTGACCTTCTCGCGTGAAGTTTCGATCATTGCGGTACGTGGTCAAAATGGCGATGTGAAAACGTGGCCATTGGCTGAAAATCATCATCATCATGGTATTTTGTCGCACTCGATTGTTCCTGCACCGAATAGTGCGGACTTACAACCCGTTGCACAAGACTACATCACTCGCCTATTGAATCATTTGAATTATGTTGGCGTGTTGACCTTAGAACTGTTTGTCACAGACAAAGGTTTGTATGCCAATGAAATGGCGCCACGTGTGCATAATTCAGGACACTGGTCGATTGAAGGCGCAGTATGCTCTCAGTTTGAAAACCATATTCGTGCAGTCGCAGGCTTACCCTTGGGTTCAACTGAAGTGGTTCGCCCTACGGTCATGATCAATATTATTGGTCAGTATCCACAGTCTGAACAAGTCTTGGCCTTAGAAGGTGTACATCTACATCTTTATAATAAGGAAGAACGTGAAGGTCGTAAGATTGGTCACCTGACTTTAATGCCGAATGATACCGCTCAACTCACGACGCTATGTCGTCAGTTGGCGAAAATTTTACCAAATCCATTGGCACTGAGCGAAGATATGACCATCTAAAGCTTCAGTTGTTGTTAAAAAAAGCGATCACAAGAGTGGTCGCTTTTTTATTTGGATTCATTCAGGCATGATTGCGCCTCTTCGAAAAAAGTGACCGTTAATCGGATCAAAATTAAAATAAATTGCGTGTTTTTTATCCGTTTAGATAAAATTAGCGCATAGAAAAATAAACTGAAAGCAAAATAAAGCGAGTTTTGT
>ENA-UOXB01001119-UOXB01001119.1-bioreactor-metagenome-genome-assembly--contig:-NODE-1119-length-13296-cov-20.240465_pt1 | contig 13296 bp, 14 predicted proteins | sample MGYA00238158_ERZ761615 | MGnify/ENA primary metagenome ERZ761615 (study PRJEB28904, sample SAMN06267902) | bioreactor metagenome | isolation source: Joint BioEnergy Institute, California, USA... | reverse complement strand
GAGATCGTCGTCAGCGGGCGGGACTTCTACGACTTCGAGGCGAAGTACCTCGGCGCTCCCGGGATCGATCTCGTCTGTCCAGCCGACCTGCACGACGGTGAGTTGCGCGAGATGCAGCGGGTCGCGGCGCAGGCGTTCGAGGCGGTCGGGGGACAGGGTCTGTCGCGCGTCGACTTCTTCTACACCGGCAGCGAGTTCTTCGTGAACGAGGTGAACACGATGCCCGGGTTCACCCCGATCTCGATGTTCCCGACGTGCTGGATCCAGAGCGGGCTCAGCTACCCCGACCTGATCACCGAGCTCATCGAACTGGCGCGGTAAACCGGGTCAGGGCTGCCCCTCGGTCGGCGCCACGCACTTACCGGTCACCTCGAACCGTTTCGTGATCAGTCGGCTGAGCGCCGAGACGGGACCGCTCGACGAGACGGCGTCGTAGTCGAGGATGAGCTCCGCTGCGGGCGTCCGCCCGTAGGTGGCGATCCGGTACAACGGCGCGCGCGAGTCGTCCACGACCCAGTCGACGCCGTCGACCGTGAAGCACGGGAGCGTCGTCGGTCCCGTCGGTTGCGTGCCGCAGGTGAATTGCACGGTCGTCGGGTCGCCCCACGCCGCGGTGGACTGCGCGTCGGTCCAGCGCCGCGACTGATCTCCCAGGACGTCGGGGAGGAGGACCATCACCTGTGCGCAGCGCGGATCGTCGGCGTTCGGAGCGGCCTTGACGGCGACGGTCGAGGAGCAGCCGGACAGGGCGGCGACCCCGGCCACGAGCAGGGCGAGCGCAGTGGTCGAGCGGGTCCGGGGCATCGCTCCAGGCTACCGTGGACGCATGGGTGAGCTCCGTGTGCGCGACGTGTCCGAGAAGGAGCTCCTGGCCCGCATCCTCCGTGTGCTGGGACCGGCGTCGCGTGCCGAGATCGGCCCCGGGGACGACGCCGCCGTGCTCGCCGTTGCCGGCGGGCGGATCGTGGCCACGACCGACACCCTCGTACACGGGCCCGACTTCCGCCTCGCCTGGACCTCGCCCTACGATCTCGGCTACAAATCCGCTGCGGTGAACATCGCCGACGTCGCTGCGATGGGCGCGAGGCCCACAGCGCTCCTCGTCGCCCTGGCGCTGCCGGACTGGCTGCCGGCGACCTTCGTCGAGGCTCTCGCGACCGGCTTCCGCGACGCCCTCGCCGAACTCGCGCCGGGCTGCGCGGTCGAGGGGGGCGACCTCGCCGTCTCCGAGACGCTCACGGTCGCCGTCACCGCCCTCGGCGTGCTCGACGGAGTGGAACCCGTCCGCCGGTCCGGCGCGCGTCCCGGAGACGAGATCGCGGTGGCGGGTGAGCTGGGCGCGGCGGCGCGGGGCCTTCGGATCCTGTTCGACCGGTTCCGGGATGCCGCCGGCACACCCGTCCCGATCGATCGTGACGTCCTCACGCCTGCCGAGCAGCACGACCTCGACGCGCAGTTGCGCCCTCGTCCGCCGATCGAACTCGGCGTTCTCGCCGCGCGGGCGGGAGCGACGGCGCTCATGGACGTCTCCGACGGGCTCCTGCTCGATGCCTCACGGATCGCGGACGCCTCGCGCGTGACGCTGTCGATCGATGTCGATCTCGATGACGACGCACTCTCGGGCGGCGAGGACCACGCTCTCCTCGCCTGCTTCCCGGCCGGGTCCACGCCGACCGGCTTCGAGGTCATCGGCCACGTGCGGGTGCGCGGCGACGCCGCCGTCCTCGTGCAGGGCGCCGTCCCCTCGGCGCGAGGCGGCTGGGATCCCTACGCCGACTGGGACTCGGCGCTCGGCTGACCCGCGTCCGCGGCATCGGCGGGGGCTAGCCACCAGAGGGTCGTGTCGCCGTACTTCTTCACGCGGTCCACGACGAGGCCTGCGGGCAGATCGGGCTCGCCGGAGCGCGTGGCCCGTTCGACGACGACGACCGCGGAGCCGGTGAGCCGAGGAGTCAGGAGTGCGAGCGTCGTGGACACCTCGGCATCCGTCATGTCGTAGGGCGGGTCCACGAACACGAGGTCGAAAGACGGTCCGCCGGCGCGGAGGAACGCATCCGCGGAGGACCGGTGCACCGTCACCCGCCGATCCGGGAGACTGCGGGCGACGGCTCGGACGTTCCGCTCGATGACGGATGCCGCGCGCGGCGCCCGCTCGACGAGGTCGGCCGACGACGCCCCGCGGCTCACGGCCTCGAGCCCGAGCGCGCCTGATCCCGCGTAGAGATCGAGGACGGCGGCGGACTCGATGAGGTCCGCGGATTCCAGAGCGCCGAACAGCGACTCCCGCACACGTTCGCTCGTCGGCCGCGTCCCGGCGCTCGGGACGGCGAGCGGCAGCGATCCGGCGGCCCCGGCGATGATCCTCGTCACCCCCACACGATATCCGCGTCGGCGGTCGCTCGTAGACTCATCGCATGGCCTCGTACTCGCTCGACACGCCCCTGCACGAGGCGGTCGGCGACAACCTGGCGAAGGGGCTGAAGCGCGCCTTCCACATGACGACAGTGGGGGAGTTGCTGGGGCACTACCCGAGGCGGTACGCCAACCGCGGGGAGCTGACACACATCGCCGCTCTTCCGGTCGGCGAGCTCGTCACGATCGTGGCCGAGGTCCGCTCCGCGTCGACGAGGCCGATGCGGGGCCGCCGGGGGGAACTCGTCGAGGTCGTCATCGGCGACGGCGAGGGAACCATGTCGCTCACGTTCTTCGGTCAGTCCTGGCGCGTGAAGGATCTCACGGCCGGCCGGCAGGGCATCTTCTCCGGCAAGGTGGGGGAGTACCGCGGTCAGAAGCAGTTGACGCATCCCGACTACCAGCTCTTCGACGACGAGGGAACGGCGCGGCTCACCGCGGAGGCGTGGCGGAATCGCCCCATCCCGATCTATCCGGCGACGAGCACCTTCTCGAGCTGGCAGGTCAAGAAGTGCGTGGACCTGGTGCTCCCTGCGCTGACGGGCGTGCCCGAGCCTCTCCCCGACGCCTTCCGCGCCGCTCAGGGCCTTCTCGACGCCCGCACGGCGCTGACCCGCATCCACGATCCGGAGTCCTTCGACCAGATCGATCCGGCACGCGAGACCCTCCGGATGCACGAGGCGTTCGTCCTTCAGGCAGCCCTCCTGCAACAGCGTCACTTCGTCCGGATGATGTCCGCGACCGCCCGGCCACCCGGCGACCTTCTCGCCCGATTCGACGCACGGCTGCCGTTCGAGCGCACACCCGACCAGCTGAGCGTCGGTGACCGCATCGCCGCGGACCTCGTCGCCCCGTGGCCGATGAACCGCCTCGTGCAGGGCGAGGTGGGGTCCGGCAAGACCCTCGTCGCGCTCCGAGCCATGCTCCAGGTCGCCCAGTCGGGCGGGCAGTCCGCGCTGATCGCCCCGACGGAGGTCCTGGCCGCCCAGCACGTGCGTTCCATGGCTCGGATGCTGGGACCCGAGCTCGCACCCGAACTCATGCCCACGTTGCTCACCGGGCAGCTGGGCGCGGCCGAGCGGCGACGGGCGGCCCTGCGGGTCGCCTCGGGGCAATCGCGCATCGTCGTGGGAACCCACGCGCTGCTGAGCGAGTCCACGACGTTCGCGGATCTGGGTCTCGTCGTGGTCGACGAGCAGCATCGCTTCGGGGTCGACCAGCGCGAGACGCTGCGCGCCAAAGGGAGTTCGCCGCACGTCCTCGTCCTCACCGCCACCCCGATCCCTCGTACGGTCGCCATGACCGTGTTCGGCGACCTCGACGTGTCGACGATCCGGACGATGCCCGGGGGCCGCGCCGGGATCTCGAGCTTCGTCGCGCCCGTGGGGGAGAAGCCCGCGTGGTTCGCGCGCGTCTGGGAGCGCGTCGCCGAGGAGGTCCGACTCGGGAGGCAGGCGTTCGTGGTGTGTCCGGCGATCGACGCTGCGACCGACGCGACCGACGAGGAGAGTCCCGAGACCGAGGAGCCCGCCCGGACCCGCTGGGGAGTCGTGCAGGCGGCCGCGCTGCTGTCGGGGCATCCCGATTACCGGGACATCCGCGTCGAGATCCTCCACGGCAAGATGCCCGGTGACGAGAAGGATGCCGTCATGCAGGCCTTCGCGCGAGGCGACATCGACGTGCTGGTCGCCACGACGGTGGTCGAAGTCGGTGTCGACGTCCCGAACGCCTCGACCATGGTGATCCTCGAGGCGGATCGATTCGGCGTCTCGCAGCTCCACCAGCTCCGCGGGCGTGTCGGCCGCGGCTCAGTTCCCGGGCTCTGCCTGCTGGTCACCGAGGCCGACCCGTTCACGCCGGCACGACAGCGCGTCGAGGCCGTCGCCGCGACGACGGACGGTTTCGAACTCGCCGAGGTCGATCTCGAGCTGCGCGGCGAGGGTGACGTCCTCGGCGACGCGCAATCCGGCGTGCGGTCGTCGCTGCGGCTGCTGCGCGTCGTCGCCGATGCGGACCTGATCGCGACGGCCCGCGCCGAGGCGGAGCGTCTTCTCGCCGACGACCCGACCCTCGACGGAGCCCCTGGACTCGCTGCGGCGATCGCCGGTCGCGTGAGTCAGCGGGAACGCGCGGCGCTCGCGAAGAACTGAGCCGGGGCGCGGCGCGGGCTCTCTGTCGTTAGGCTCGACGGCATGAACAACCGGATCGCCGTGGTGCCGGGCTCGTTCGACCCGCCGACGCTCGGGCATCTCGACGTCATCCGGCGCGCCGCAGCCCTCTACGACCAGTTGCACGTGCTCGTCGTGCACAACCCCGGCAAAGAGGCGATGCTGCCGATCGCTCAGCGACTGTCGCTCCTCGAACAGTCGATCTCCGAGAGCGACATCGACGGCGACGTCATCGTGGCCGCCTGGAGCGTCGGCCTCCTCGTCGACTATGCGACCGACGTCGGCGCCGGAGTCCTGGTCAAGGGGATCCGCTCCCAAGTCGACGTCGCCTACGAGACCCCGATGGCGATCGTGAACCGGCATCTTGCGCACATCGAGACCGTGTTCCTGTTGCCCGACCCCGCTCACGCCCTGGTGTCCAGTTCGCTCGTGCGTCAGGTGGCATCGCTCGGCGGGGATGTGTCGCCGTTCGTGCCCGCGCCGGTGGCTCGATTCCTCGACACCGGTGCTCGCGAAGGCTGATCCGGCCCGGGAGCTCCCCGTCACGCGTACGATGGACGACCGTGGTCAGAAAGCGTGTGAGCGGTCCCTTCGTCCTTCCCGTCCGCGACATCCTCCGGGCTCCCGGGGAGATGCGCGAATTCGAGCTGACGGTGCCTGTCGCCGAGAAATGGGGCGAGGGACTCGCCTGGGTTCCGGCGGGTGAAGACGTCCATGTCGACGCTCGTCTGGAATCCGTCCACGAGGGCATCCTCGTCACCGCGGAGATCTCCACGACCTACGACGGACAGTGCAGCCGGTGCCTCACGGACCTGACACGCCCCCTCGAAGTCGAGTTTCAGGAGCTCTTCGGGTATTCTGGGGACGAAGCGACTGACTTCGAGGTTCAAGACGACCACGTGGATCTTGAAACAGGAGTCAGGGATGCGATCGTCCTGTCGCTTCCGTTCCAGCCGGTGTGTCAGCCGGACTGCCCCGGACTTGATCCGTCCACGGGTGAGAAGCTGACCGAAGCACCGGTCACGGAGACTCAGATCGACCCGCGCTGGACTGCGCTGGCCGCCTTGTCGGCCCCACCCACAGACCACGACGGCGAAGCATCACGCCCCGCCGCCGACGACACAGAGAAGAGCTGACCATGGCAGGTAACCCCCCGAAGCGGAAGGTCTCCCGCTCCAACACCCGTTCGCGTCGCGCGCAGTGGAAGGCCGAGGCCCCCACGCTCGTCAAGACCATCGAGAACGGCAAGGTCGTCTACAGCCGTCCCCACCAGGCGAAGGTCGTCACCGACTCGCAGGGCACGGAGCTGTTCCTCGAGTACAAGGGCCGCAAGGTCGCCGACGTCTGATCGACGCGTCATGACTGACGCTGCCACCGATCACTCGGTGCTCACACACAAGCTCGGGGTCGACATCGACCCCGAGCTTGTGTCGCTCGCGCTCACCCACCGGTCGTACGCCTACGAACACGGGGGGATCGCTCACAACGAGCGTCTGGAGTTCCTCGGCGACTCCATCCTCGGGATGGCGGTGACCGTCCATCTCTACCGCTCGCACCCCGACCTCGACGAAGGGTCGTTGGCCAAGCGTCGTGCGAGCGTGGTGTCGACGGTCGCGTTGGCGGAGGTCGCCCGCGGAATGGGGCTCGGAACGCATCTGCGGCTCGGCCGCGGTGAGGACCAGACCGGCGGACGCGACAAAGACTCCATCCTCGCCGACACGACGGAGGCGCTCATCGGCGCCGCCTATCTGTCTGCGGGAATCGAGGAGGCCACCGCACTCGTCCTCCGCCTGGTGTCGCCGCTGATGGCGGATCCCGAGCGTTACGGTGCGGCGATGGACCCGAAGACCGCGCTCCAAGAGCTCGCGGCACGATCCGGGCGTCCGGTCCCTTCGTACAGCGTCGAAGCCGAGGGGCCCGATCACCACCGGGTGTTCACCGCGACCGTCGCCGTCGGCGATGTGTCACGAAGCGGCCGCGGCTCCAGCAAGAAGCAGGCCGAGATGGCGGCTGCTCTCGCCGTCTGGCGCGAGCTGTCGGCTCGGTCCTGAGCAGACGTGCCCGAGCTCCCCGAAGTCGAGGTCGTCCGCGCGGGCCTCGCCCCCGCCCTGGCTGGCTCGCGGATCGAGGCCGTCACGGTCCTCGATCCACGATCGCTGACCCGACACGATGGCAGTGCAGCAGATTTCGAGCACCGCCTGACCGGGCGGAGGGTGGACGCCGTCGTCCGTCGCGGCAAGTTCTTGTGGATGCCGCTCGGCGACGCCGACGGGCGCGCCGAGTCCGAGGCGATCGTCGGTCACCTCGGTATGAGCGGCCAGATGCTGCTGCGCTCCTCGGGGACGCCGGAGCTCCGCCACGAACGGATCCGGTTCGACATCCGGCATCCCACCCATGCCGATGTCGCTGTGGTCTTCGTCGATCAGCGCACGTTCGGCTCGCTGGCCCTGGATCGGCTGATCCCCACACCTGACGCCGCGGCCGGCGGCTGGGGGAGCGAGGCACCCCTGGTCCCGACTCAGGTGGCGCACATCGCGCGGGACCCCCTCGACCCCGCTTTCGAGGAGACCGTGTTCCGTGCCCGGTTGGCACGCACGCGTTCGGCCATCAAACGGGTGCTGCTCGACCAGACCGTGGTGAGCGGCATCGGGAACATCTACGCGGACGAGTCGCTCTGGGCGGCGCGGATCCACCCGGAGCGCTCGGCTGACGACCTCTCGTCACGCGCGGTGCGCAGGCTCCTCGACGAGGTTCGGGCAGTGCTGCACCGAGCCCTCGCCGAAGGGGGGACCAGCTTCGACGCACAGTACGTGAACGTCAACGGGCAGGCGGGCTACTTCGCCCATTCCCTCAACGCGTACGGCCGCACCGGCGAAGCCTGTCCCCGCTGCGGCACACCGATCGTCCGCGTGAGCTTCACCAACCGCTCGAGCCACTACTGCCCCAGGTGTCAGCGCCGGGGCTAGCCGAGCACCTTCTTCCACGCTCCGATGTACGCGGCGGGTGCGAACCCGATCGCCTCGTTGATGCTGAGCATGGGACGGTTCTCCTCGGCGTTCCAGGTGATGATCCTCGGTGACTGGGGTGCGATCTCCCGCCAGCGGAGGATCCCGGCGCACTTGATGAGCTGCCCGAGTCGGTGTCCCCGGTGTTCGCGGAGCACCAGGGTGTCCATCTGCTGGCTTGTCGCGGTCGGGTCCGCGCCGGAGCACAGCTCGTTGAAGGCGACCACGTGACCGGAGGCTTCGTGGACCGCCGCGGTGACCAGCACGGTCTGTCCGGCCTCGAGGTAGCGAGCCTCGTGCCGTCCGAGGCGTTCGAGATCCCATACCTCCTCGTCCACCTCCAGGCCGGCGGCCGGAGCATCCGTAGACATGCGGGACTTCGCCCACGCGAAGCTCTCCCGGTACCGGTCCGGCACGGGCAGCGTCCATTGCTCGACCCGGTAGCCGGCCGCGTGAACCAACGCCTCTGCCTGCATCGCCGTGACCGTCGACAACGACGGCTCGATCTCGAGAATGCTCTTGCGGTCGACCTGTTCGAGGGTGTGGCCGTGGCGTCGGTAGTAGCGCGCCGGACGATCGAGCGGGATGGTCCCGAAGCCGGTGGGAGCGGCCAGTCGTTCCGTCGGGGCCCCGGGGTGCGGTTCGGGATGCTCCGCCCAGGACTCGAGGACGGTGCGACCCGCCTTCCGCGCGGTGTCCTCGACGACGCCGAGAAGCTCGCTGCCGATGCCTCGACCCTGGACGCGCTCGAGGAGCTCGATGATCCAGTAGGCGACCTGCGACCCCTCCTCTGCGGGGATGTCGACGATGACCCGGCCGACGACGTCGTCGCCGACGATGACGATCCAGCTGCGCTTGTCGTTGTCGGGGTTCTCCTGGAAGTGCGGCAACAGCTGCGCCGCGGTCGCGGCTTCGTCGTCGTTGTCGCTGATCTCTCGATAGATCTCGTTACGGACGTCGACCATCGCGAGGAAGTCGGCGGCGTCGGGCGCATCGACGGATGCGGGAACGGTAAGGGGACGGAGTTCGTAGGGTGCGGTCGTCATGGTCTTCTTCCGGGACGGAGTGTGGTCGGGGGCTGCGACGGTGTCGCAGCCCCCGAGGGGGTCATCGACGCGGGGCGAGGAGCGCACGGCGTCGGTCCCATTCGGCTTCGCGCGCATCGCGGGCGAGCCGCTCTCGGCGGCGGGAGTCGATCTGTTCGCGATCGGCGCCGGGACGGGTGCTCCACAGGAGCAGTGCCAACGCGAGCCGCAAGGCCAGTCGGTCGATGATCGTCTGACGGGCGGTGATGCCCGTCGGGGTGGGATGCTGCAGCGCGGCGATGACCGCCGAGGTGCGCTGCGGCGCGGTGAGAGTGCGCATGAGGTGATCTCATTTCGATCGTTGCAGTGAGGTGCCGCGAGCGCGGCGGAGTATCGTGCCGCAGCACGAAGGAGCACGTCCGTGTCCGGGGCCGGTGGCCCGGCGAACACGGGGTGGAGAGGACGCGGAACGTCCGGGGGCAGGGAGGCGCACTCCGTCCGAAGACGGAGCTCACGTGAGGCGGCGGTTAGTGGCCGGTGTGAGCGCGGGTGTCCGCAGCGGCGCCGAAGGAGACGGTCCCCGAGGCGAACGGGAACGCGATGAACGCTTCTCCAGTGGGCATCATGTCGATAATCATGTCGAGGACCTCCTTTCTCAGACTTCTGACGCGAGCCCCGACACTAGCGTCGCCCCGGGCGCGCCGTCAAGAGACGGCGACGATTCGTCCGCTAGCGTGGACGCGACGACGACACCGGAGGCCCCTCATGCACCTGAAGAGCGTGACGCTCAAGGGGTTCAAATCCTTCGCGCAGCCCACGACGTTCGCCCTCGAGCCCGGGGTGACGTGCATCGTCGGCCCCAACGGATCAGGTAAGTCGAACGTCGTCGACGCGCTCGCCTGGGTGATGGGGGAGCAGGGGGCGAAAACGCTCCGCGGCGGCAAGATGGAGGACGTCATCTTCGCGGGCACCGCGACCCGTGGTCCCCTCGGTCGTGCGGAAGTGCAGTTGACGATCGACAACTCCGACGGTGTCCTGCCGATCGAGTACAGCGAAGTGACGATCAGCCGGACGCTGTTCCGGAACGGGTCGAGCGAATACGCCATCAACGGCGAGACCTGCCGGCTTCTCGACGTCCAAGAGCTCCTGAGCGACTCCGGTCTCGGCCGTGAGATGCACGTCATCGTCGGTCAGGGGCGCCTCGACACGGTTCTCCAGGCGAGCCCCGAGGATCGACGTGGCTTCATCGAAGAGGCGGCGGGCATCCTCAAACATCGCCGCCGCAAGGAGAAGACCCTCCGCAAGCTCGATGCCATGGAGGCCAATCTCACGCGGCTCAGCGACCTCGCCGGTGAACTCCGCCGACAGCTCAAACCGCTCGGCAAGCAGGCCGAGATCGCCCGTGAAGCCGCGACGATCGCCGCCGTCGTCCGCGATGCGAAGGCACGACTGCACGCGGACGAGCTCGCGCGGCTCCGCGCCGAACTGGCCGATCACTCGCAGAACGAGCAGGAGCGTCACGCCGAGCGACTGGTGCTGCAGGACCGCGCCGAGGGATTCCGCCGCCGCATCGAAGAGCTCGAGAACGACCAGCGTGCCGAAGCGGTCGACCGCGCTCGCGCGATCACGTTCGAGCTCGGCCGCGTTCAGGAGCGGCTCCGCGGGCTCTATTCGCTGGCAGGACAGCGTCTGTCGCTTCTCGAGGACGACACGCAGCCCGCCGAGGCCGGCGCGACGGTCACCCAAGCGGTCATCGACGAGGCGCGCGCGGAGATCGATGAGATCGGCTCCGGCTTGGGCACTGCGCAGGATGCCGCTGCTGCCGCGGCTCGCGAGGTCATCCGCGCCCGCGCCGAGCTTGATGCCCTCGACACGGACATCGCCGCCCAGAGCGCCCTCGTCTCGGAACACGACATGCGGCTCGCATCCCTGCGCGGGCGTTTCGAGGCCGCCACATCGAAAGCGGAGGCACTGCGCGCCGCGGTGGAACGTCAGCAGCGCGCGCTCGATGCCGCGGAGCAACGTCGGAACGAGGCCGAAGCGGCTCTCGACGAGATCGAGCCCGCGTCGGAAGGACCCGCGGACTCCGCAGCGGAGTTCGCGGCCGCATACGATCGCGCGCAGCGGGAGGCGACGGAGGCCGAGAGCGGGGTGGGCGGGATCCGTGAACGGCTCCACGCCGCCGAACGCGAACGGGAGTCCCTCCTCGCAGAGACGGCAGCGCTCGGTCGAGCCCTCGACATACGGAATGCGGCGGCCGCGGTCGTCGACCGCGGAGGCCCCGGCATCCGTGGAATCGTCAGCGATGCCATCCGGGTCACGCCGGGCTTCGAAGCGGCGGTCGCCGCAGCGCTCGGTGCGCTTGCCGATGGTGTCCTGGTGGACGACCTCGAGACCGCCCGCGGCGTCGTCGAGACTGTCCGCGAGCACGACCTCGGCGTGGTCGACATCGCGGTGGCGGACGGCGCCGCCGCGCCCGGACCAGCGGTGCCCGGGGAATGGACCTGGGCCGCCGACGTGGTCGACGCGCCCTCGGGTGTTCGCGCCGCCCTCGCGGGGGTGGCGATCACCGCAGACCTCGAAGACGCGTACGTCGCAGCGCGGACCGCGGCGGACTCGGGCGTCCACGTGATCGTCGTGACGCGCGCAGGCGAGACCGTCACGGCCAGCACCGTCCAAGCCGGGTCCGGACAGTCCCGGTCGCGCATCGAACTCGGGGCCGAGCGGGATGCCGCGAGCGAGAGGCTCACCGAGGTCACGGTGGTCGCCGATTCGCTGCGGGAGGCCCTCACCGACGCCCAGGCCGCGTGGGATGCCGCGCGCCAGCGCACCCGCGAGACGCTGACCGCGCTCCGCGAGCACGACTCCGCCCTCGCAGCTCACGCGGAGCAGATGAACCGGGCCACCGTCCGCCTCGAATCCGCCGCCGCCGAGTGCGAACGTCTCGACGCCGGGCTCCGCCAAGCCGAGGCCGCGGCCCGAGACGCCGAGACGGCCGCCCGGGCCGCGGGGGAGGCGTATCGCGCCGCCGAGGAGTCACCGCGGCCGATCCTCGACGCGTCGGCTCGCGACGGCCTGCTCGACGCGCTCGAGTCGGCTCGGACGCGTGAGATGGATACGCGCCTCGACGTCGAGACCCTCCGCGAGCGTGTCCGCGCGGCCGAGTCGCGCGTCGCCCAGCTCGAGCGCCAGCGAGAGCGCGAGCGTGCAGCCGCCGAAGCCGCGGCACGGCGCGCCGTGGTCCGACGGGCGCAGCGCGCCGTTGCATCGGAGGTCGTGGCCGCGTTGCCGCCCGTCCTCGACTCGATCGATCGATCAACAGCGCAAGCACGGGTCGAGCTGGAGCGTGCGGAGCAGACGAGAACGGCCTTGACGGCGGAACTGGCGGAGCTCCGCAAGGAGGATGCGGGGGTCCGCGAGCGGTTGTCGCGGGTCACCGAGTCGGTGCACGGTCTCGAGCTGCAGATGCACGAGAAGCGTCTTCACGTGCAGAGCCTCCTCGAGCGGGTCCAGTCTGAACTCGGTCTCGACGAGAGTATTCTCCTCGCGGAATACGGTCCGGATGTCCCCATCCCCACCTCGGACGAGGGGGCCTCTGAATCGTTCGATCGGGCCGCTCAGCGACGCCGACTCCAGGAGGCGGAACGCAAGCTCTCGCAGCTCGGACGCGTGAACCCGCTCGCGTTGGAGGAGTTCGCGGCGCTCGAGCAGCGGCACTCCTTCCTCACTGCTCAGCTCGACGATCTCGTCCGTACCCGGACGGATCTGCTGACGATCATCGAGGAGCTCGACGAGCGGATGCAGACGATCTTCCTCGCGGCATTCGAGGACACGAAGGTCGCGTTCGGCGAGGTCTTCCCCATCCTCTTCCCGGGAGGCACGGGATCGATCTCCCTGACCGATCCGGACAACCCCTTGACGACGGGGATCGATGTGGCCGTGCGCCCCGTCGGGAAGAAGATCGAACGACTCTCGCTCCTCTCGGGCGGTGAACGTTCTCTCGCCGCCGTGGCCCTGCTCACCGCCATCTTCAAAGCGCGTCCGAGTCCCTTCTACATCCTCGACGAGGTGGAAGCGGCGCTCGACGACGCGAACCTGGGTCGACTGCTCGGGGTGTTCGAGCAGCTACGGGAGTCGAGCCAGCTGATCGTGATCACTCATCAGAAGCGGACGATGGAGATCGCTGATGCGCTCTACGGCGTCTCGATGAGGCAGGACGGCGTCTCGGCCGTCGTGGGACAGCGGGTGCGCGAGCGCGCGACGGCGTGATCGACCGCGTCCTGTGTGTAGCCTGTGAGCGGGGGAACACGACGTATCCCACACGATCGACAGGGGTGGGAATGAAGGTTCGTACGAGCGTGCGCCGGATGGCGATGATCGCAGTTCTGGCCGTCGGGCTGGCGGGAGCACCGGCGGCGGCAGCCGTCGCAGCACCGGGGCCGGCGGCGTCGGTGACGGCGGCGCGGATGGTCCCGGCGGCGAAGCCCGTCGTGAAGACCTACAAGAACTGCACGGCGCTCAACAAGGTGCATCGGGGCGGTGTCGCGAAGGCCGGCGTCACGCACAACAAGGTCAACGGGAAGAAGCGGGCCTTCGGGGTGCGGCCGACGTTCTCGACGGCGCTGTACAACGCCAACAAGAAGATGGACCGCGACAAGGACGGCATCGCCTGCGAGAAGGGCTGAC
>ENA-UOXB01001113-UOXB01001113.1-bioreactor-metagenome-genome-assembly--contig:-NODE-1113-length-13343-cov-9.069536_pt1 | contig 13343 bp, 12 predicted proteins | sample MGYA00238158_ERZ761615 | MGnify/ENA primary metagenome ERZ761615 (study PRJEB28904, sample SAMN06267902) | bioreactor metagenome | isolation source: Joint BioEnergy Institute, California, USA... | reverse complement strand
AGCACTGCTTCGTCGACCAGTACGCCGATCAGCCCGCTGAGCCGCTCGGCCTCGCTACGCAACTCGCGAGCCGGTCCGGCGATGCCGGTGCTGAACACGGCCAGGCCGATCAGGCTGCCGAGAATCACCAGCACCACCAGCAGCTCGATGAGGGTGAAGCCGCGCGTCTTTGCCGGCACGCCGATCATGGTCCGGTCAGAGATCCCAGTTGCCGATGTCGGCGTTCAGGTCGCTGCCGCCCTGCTTGCCGTCGGCGCCGAGCGAATAGAGATCGAAGGCACCCTTGGTGCCGGGCGCCAGGTACTGATAAGGATTACCCCAGGGGTCGATCGGTAGGCGCTTGAGGTAGCCGTCCTTGTTCCAGTTCTTCGCCGGCGGGTTACCGCTCGGCTTGTTCACCAGTGCCTCCAGCCCCTGCTGGGTGCTGGGGTAGTTGTGGTTGTCGAGCTTGTACATATCCAGTGCAGCACCGATGGCACGGATGTCGTTCTGGGCGGCAGTGACCTTGGCCTGATCCGGCCGGCTCATCACCTGTGGCACCACCAGCGCCGCCAGAATGCCCAGAATCACCACCACCACCATGATTTCAATGAGCGTGAAGCCCGCCTGAGATTTTCTCACCTGCTATCCCACCATTTGGTTCAAAGAAAGAATCGGCAACAGGATGGCCAGCACGATCACCAGCACCACTGCGCCCATGAAAACCAGCATGAACGGCTCGAACAATCCGACCAGCAAGGCAATCTGCGCGCTGAGGTCGTTTTCCTGGTTCTTCGCCGTGCGCGCCAACATCTGATCCAGCTCGCCGGAGCGTTCACCGCTGGCGATCATGTGCAGCATCATCGGCGGAAACTGCCCGGTGGCCTCCAGCGAACGGGTCAGACTGCCGCCCTCGCGCACCTTCTGCGCCGCCACCACGACCTCGCCACGGATCACCCGATTGCCGATCACTTCGCCGGCAATCGCCAGCGCCTCGACCAGTGGTACACCGCTACGGGTGAGGATCGCCAGGGTCGAGGCGAAGCGCGCGCAATCGGTGGCGCGGCCCAGCCGGCCAATCAGCGGTATACGCAACAGAAAGCGATGCCAACGTAGCTTGAATGCCTCGTCACGCAGGGCTGCGCGCAAGGCGACCACCGCCAGCGCCAGTGCCACCAACGCGACCAGTCCCCAGGCCTTGACCCAATCACTGAGGGCGATCAGCCCGCGCGTCAGCGCAGGCAATGTTTGCCCGGAATCAACGAATACCTTGACCACATCCGGCACCACATAACCGAGCAGGAAGCCGACGATCAGCAACGAGGCGCACATCAGGATCACTGGATAAAGCAGTGCAAGCTGTACCTTCTGCCGCGACTGCTGGCGCTGCTCGGTGTAATCGGCCAACTGCTCCAGCACCGGGCCCAGGTGCCCGGCGTGCTCGCCGGCTGCCACCGTGGCGCGATACAGCTCGGGGAAGGCGGCCGGAAACTCCTTGAGGCTGCCGGCCAGGCTGTGGCCTTCCAGCACGCGGGCACGTACCGCCAGCAGCATGCCCTGGATACGCGAACTGGTTGATTGCGCGGCAGCGGCGCGCAGTGCCTCTTCGATGGGTAGCGCCGCCTGGATCAGCGTTGCCAACTGGCGGGTGACCAGTGCCAGGTCACGTGCCGACAGACCACGGGCAAAGCCCAGGCGCGCCTGACCACTGCCCTGCTCGCGGCTGCGCGTGGCCTTGACCTCCAGCGGCGCCAACTGCCGCTCACGCAACAGCTGGCGCACCTGGCGCGCGCTGTCGGCCTCCAGCACGCCCTTCTGCTGGCGACCACGTCCATCCAGAGCGATGTATTCAAAGGCGGCCATCGACAGATCGCTTCGACTGTAAATGTAGGAGCGGCTTCAGCCGCGATTCACAATGACTCGCGGCTGAAGCGGAATGCCGCCCAGCCGCTCCGACAAGAGCCATTGCCAAGATACCTCTAACCATCACTCTTCTCGCGTCACGCGCAGCACTTCCTCGACCGTGGTCACCCCTTCCAACACCTTGCGTCGGCCATCGTCGCGGATGCTCGGGCCCAGGGTGCGGGCGTGGCGGGTCATGTCCTGCTCGGAAGCGCGACTGTGCACCAGGGTGCGCATGGTCTCGTCGAACACCACCAGCTCGTAGATACCGGTACGCCCACGATAGCCCTGCTGATGGCAATGGGCGCAGCCGCGGGCGTGATAAAGGGTCGGCGACGAGCTGGTCGGCACACCGAGCAACGCGCATTCGGCCGCATCGGCCGGGTAAGGTTCCTTGCACGCCGGACACAGCACACGCACCAGACGCTGGGCCAGGACGCCGAGCAGCGATGACGACAGCAGGAAAGGCTCCACGCCCATGTCCACCAGGCGGGTAATGGCGCCGATGGCGCTATTGGTATGCAACGTCGACAGCACCAGATGACCAGTGAGCGAAGCCTGCACGGCGATCTCGGCGGTTTCCTTGTCGCGAATCTCGCCGACCATCACCACGTCCGGGTCCTGGCGCAGGATGGCGCGCAGGCCACGGGCGAAGGTCATGTCCACCTTGGTGTTGACCTGGGTCTGGCCGATGCCTTCGAGGTGGTACTCGATGGGGTCTTCGACGGTAAGAATGTTGCGCGTGTGATCGTTGAGGCTGACCAGGCTGGCGTACAGCGTGGTGGTCTTACCCGAACCGGTGGGCCCGGTGACCAGCAGGATGCCATGCGGCTTGCGCACGGTCTGCTCCATCAGCGCGCGATCCTCACCACGCATGCCCAGATGCTGCAGCGACAACCGTCCGGCCTGCTTGTCGAGCAGGCGCAACACCACCCGCTCGCCATTGGCCGACGGCAGCGTCGACACGCGAATGTCCACCTCGCGCCCGCCGACCTTGAGCGAGATACGCCCATCCTGCGGCACGCGCTTCTCGGCGATGTCCAGGCGTGCCATCACCTTGACCCGCGACACCAGCAACGCGGCCAACTCACGCTTGGGTTCGAGCACCTCGCGCAGGATGCCGTCGACGCGAAAGCGCACGACCAAGCGTTTCTCGAAGGTTTCCAGATGGATATCGGAGGCGTTTTCCTTGATCGCTTCGCCGAGGATGGCGTTGATCAGGCGGATGATCGGGGCGTCGTCTTCCTGCTCCAGCAGGTCTTCGGTTTCCGGCACCTGATCGGCCAGCGAAGCCAGGTCGAAGCTGCCGCCGATGTCCTCGGCCAATTGCATGGAAGCGGAGTCGTGCTGATAGGCCGCGCCCAGCGCCTGGGCGAATGCATGGGCATCGAGCACCTGCAGCGGCAGGCTGCGCCCGGCGAAACGCTGCGCCTCGGCCAATGCGACCAGGTCACAATCGGCGCGATGAGCCAGGCTGGCGTGCCCGTCATGCATGACGAACACCACGCCATGACGCTTGGCGAAGCTGAAGGGCAGGCGGCGCAGTGGGGTTTCGGGCAACGAAGCGTTCATGCGTGACCTTAGAGCAGAACCTTATCCGGGTAGTACAGCCTAACCTGACTGTTTGACCCAATGACTACACCTAGGACGGTCTTTTTGTAATGGTTATCCCATTATCTTTAACACATTGACCCTTAGTGCACACCCACCCTATTTGGGGGATGCCAAGTGCGCGCAGGCTGCTATGATCAGCGCGCGACGCCCAGGCCATAAGAAGAATTAGAACGTCGTTTGCGGAGTAACGCCTTTGCCCACCCCGGCCCTTTCCCAACGGCTCAAGGACAATGCCCCGAGCCTGATCGGCATGCTCGTGCTGATCGCCCTGAGCGTCAGCCTGGCCTGGCAGAGCGCCGAATTGCTGCGCCTGGTGCGCGGCCCGGTTCAGCCACCCACCCTGCAGACTGCCGCCACGCCCGAACAACGCGCCCAGGCCCCCATCGCCCAGTTGTTCGGCACCCCACGCCAGGCCGACAGCGGCCCGCCACCGGCCACCAACCTGCAGCTAACCCTGCTCGGCAGCTTCGTCCACAATGACCCGCAGCGCTCCAGCGCGCTGATCCAGCGCCAGGGCCAGAGCGCGCAGCGCTATAGCGTCGGCATGGATGTAGACAACGGCGTGCGCCTGGACGCCGTGTATGCCGACCGCGTTGAGTTGCTGCGCAACGGCCGCCGTGAAAGCCTCACCTTCCCGCGCCAGCAAAGCGGCCAGTACAGCTATACACCACCGGCCGAAAACAGCCCCGACGACTCGCTGCAGCAGCTCGATCAACTCGACCAGGACAACCTCGAACAATTGCGCCAGCGCATGCAAGAGTTGCGCGAACAGATGGAAGCCTCTGGCACCCCGCCGGAGGAAACGCCCGCCGAACAGCCCATGGAAAGCGACTGAACCGATGCATGTTCTCCGAAGCCGACTGACCCTTGCCCTCCTCGCCGCTGGCCTGGCCACTGCTCCCCTGCCCCTGTTCGCGCAGATCGAACAGGTTCCGGCCAGCGCCAATCAACAGGAGGAAAGCTGGACCATCAACCTCAAAGGCGCCGACATCCGCGAATTCATCGACCAGATCGCCAGCATCACCGGGCAGACCTTCGTCGTCGACCCGCGCGTGAAGGGCCAGGTCAACGTGGTATCGAGCACGCCGCTGGGGCTGTCCGAGGTCTATCAGTTGTTCCTCTCGGTGATGGCCACCCATGGTTTCAGCGTGCTGACCCAGGGTGACCAGGCGCGCATCGTGCCCAACGCCGAGGCCAAGGCCGAAGCCGATGCCGGCCGCCCGGCACCGGATCGCCTGGAAACACGACTGATCCAGGTGCAGCACGCGCCGGTGGCCGAGCTGATCCCGCTGATCCGCCCGCTGGTGCCGCAATACGGCCACCTGGCGGCCGTTACCTCGTCCAATGCACTGATCATCAGTGACCGCAGCGCCAACATCGCGCGCATCGAAGACCTGATGCGCCAGCTCGACCAGAGCGGCGCACAGGACTTCAGCGTAGTCACCCTGCAGCACGCCTGGGTGATGGACGCCGCCGAAGTGCTCAATGCCTCCATCGCCCGCGGCCAGGCCAAGGGCACCAGCGCCACGCAGGTGGTGGCCGATGCCCGCACCAACCGCCTGATTCTGCTCGGCCCACCGGAAGCCCGCAGCAAACTGGCCGACCTCGCCCGTTCGCTGGACAGCCCCAGCAGCCGCTCGGCCAATACGCGGGTGATTCGCCTGCGCCACAACGACGCCAAATCCCTGGCCGAAACCCTCGGGGAAATCTCCGAAGGGCTGAAGACTCAGGAAGGTAGCGAAGCCACCGGCCGGCAGTCGAACATCCTCATCCGCGCCGACGAGAGCCTCAACGCCCTGGTGCTGCTGGCCGAGCCCGATCTGGTTGCGACCCTCGAAGACATCGTGCGTCAGCTCGATGTGCCGCGCGCGCAGGTGATGGTCGAGGCCGCCATCGTCGAGGTATCCGGCGACATCACCGATGCCCTTGGCGTGCAGTGGGCGGTGGATGCACGCGGCCGGACAGGTGGCCTGGGCGGGGTGAATTTCGGCGGTACCGGCCTCTCGGTCGGCACCGTGCTGCAGATTCTGCAGAGCGGCGAGATACCGGAAAACACCACCCTGCCCGACGGCGCCATCATCGGTGTCGGCAGCGACCGTTTTGGCGCGCTGATCACCGCACTGTCGGCCAACAGCAAGAGCAACCTGCTGTCCACGCCGAGCCTGCTGACCCTGGACAACCAGAAGGCGGAGATCCTCGTCGGCCAGAACGTGCCCTTCCAGACCGGCTCCTACACCACGGACGCCTCGGGTGCCGGCAACCCCTTCACCACCATCGAACGCAAGGACATCGGCGTGACCCTCAAGGTCACCCCGCATATCAACGAAGGCGCCACCCTGCGCCTGGAGATCGAGCAGGAGATTTCCTCCATCGCTCCGAGTACCGGGCTCAACGCACAGGCAGTCGACCTGGTGACCAACAAGCGCTCGATCAAGAGCACCATCCTCGCCGACGACGGCCAGGTGATCGTGCTCGGTGGCCTGATTCAGGACGACGTCACCCAGGCAACCTCCAAGGTGCCGCTGCTGGGTGATATTCCCCTGCTTGGCGGGCTATTTCGCTCAACGCGCGACTCGCACATCAAGCGCAACCTGATGGTCTTCCTGCGGCCCACGGTGGTACGTGATGGCGCCGGCCTGGCAGCGCTTTCCGGCAAGAAGTACAGCGATATCCGCATCATCGGCAATGGTGGCAGGAACGATGGCAGGCCCAGCATCCTGCCCAGCCAGCCGAGTCAGCTGTTCGATGGCCAGGGCGTCCCGGCGGTGGATTTGCGGCAGTAACGGTAGGGCGCTGGGTGCAACACGCGGAATCGTGGAGTACCACAAACCGTGGGAGGCGCTTTAGCGACGACGATCTCTGCAGCCGTCGCGGCTAAAGCCCCTCCTACAGGGCCGCATGTTCACCTCACAATGCTGGCGTACGTGGCGGCACCAAGCGTTTGCTGCCGGTGGACTCATAGGCCGCCGCCAGTTGCAGCAGCGCCGAGTCGTCATAGGCTCGACCGGCGAAGGTCAGGCCCACCGGCATGCCGATATCGGCCATCACCCCCATCGGCACGGTGACGGTCGGCACCCCCTGATGACGGATGGCCAGGTTGCCATTGGCGACCCACACGCCATTGCTCCAGGCGATATCGGCAGAAACCGGGTTGACGTCGGCATCGGCAGGGCCCACGTCGGCCACGGTGGGAAACAGCACCGCATCCAGCCCCAGCCGATCCATCCAGTCTTCCAGGTCGATCTTGCGAATCTGCTCCAGGCCGCGCAGGCCATCGGGCAGCGTGGCGATCTGGTCCCAGGGCTTGATGCCGCGCTTGGCCATGTTGACGTACTCGTCCATACCCGCCGCCAGGTCCCCTTCGCGGTTTGGCAGCGTGCCGGGGTCGTGCGGAAAGATCTGCGGGCCATCCACATCGGCCAGGCGGTTGAGTTTCGGATCGCCATTGGCACGCAGGAAGTCGTCGAAGGCCCAGCCGCTCAGCTCCCACAGCTCGTCATGCAGAAACTCTGGAGTGACGATGCCGCGATTGAACACGGTCGGCGCACCGGGGCGGTCGCCCTCGCAGTTGGATACCAGCGGGAAATCCACCTCCACCACCTCGGCGCCCGCCGCTTCCAGTGTCTGACGCGCGGCTTCCCACAGGGCGATCACCGTCGGCCGGGTGTGGATACGCTGGCCAGTCGGCCCGCCGATACCGGGCGACTCGCTGGTGCCGGCCAACTCGTCCTTGTTGATGAACATCTTCGGCACGCCCAGGCGTTTGCCCTTGAGCTCGTCGGCCTTGGCGGCAAGCGCCAGGTAGGACTCGGGGCGCACATCGGAAGCCTTGGGGATCGGCACCCAGGGCTGCAGACGCCAGAGATCGCCGCGCGTATCCGGGTCATCGGCCACCACCACGTCGAGCACTTCCAGCAGATCAGCCATGGTGCGGGCATAAGGCACCACCACGTCCATGGTCGGCGTCAGCGGCCAGTTGCCACGCACCGAGATCACCCCGCGCGACGGCGTGTAGGCACACAGGCCGTTGTTCGAGGCTGGGCCGCGCCCGCTGGACCAGGTTTCCTCGGCCAGGCCGAAGGCGGAGAAACTGGCAGCGGTGGCTGTGCCGGCGCCGTTGGACGAACCGGAAGCGAAGGGCGCGGTGAGGTAATCGGCGTTGTAGGGGCTTTCGGCACGACCATAAACGCCACGCTGCATGCCGCCATTGGCCATCGGTGGCATGTTGGTCTTGCCCAGGCAGATGGCGCCAGCGGCGCGCAGGCGCTCGATGGTGAAGGCGTCGCGCTGGGCCACCAGATCCTTGAATGCGGGGCTACCGGAGGCGGCCGTCAGGCCCTTGACCAGGTAGCTGTCCTTGGCGGTGTAAGGGATGCCATCGAGCGGACCGAGGGTTTCGCCATGGGCGCGGCGCGCATCGGAAGCCTCGGCTTCCTTCAGTGCCTCGGGATTACGCACCACCACGGCATTGAGCTTGGTTGGCGTATCCGGGCCATCGTAGGCATCGATACGCGCCAGGTAGGCCTTGACCAACTCGACCGCCGTGGTGCGGCCAGACTCCAGCGCGGCACGCAGCTCGGCGATGGAAACTTCGGTTACCTCGATCATGGTGTCATCACTCGCAGAGGACGGGCCGGCCGTCACCGGCCCCAAATACGGGAAGCTACGAAAGCCAGGAAAACAGTGCGTTCACGGCCAACACCCGCAGGCAGATTCGGCCGCGCAACTCTGCGCCCGATCATACATGCCACCGCGCCTTAGCAGCAGCCCGTCGCCGATGGCCAGGCGGCGCGCGACCCTATACAGTCACTGCACGGCGCTACAGGTACAAGAAAGCTCATGATTCGCGAAGAACACATCCAGCTTTGGGCGGTGTTGTCGGACGTATTCGTCGATAACGAAATCGACTACGCCTGGATCGCTCGTCAGTTGCAGAGCTGTGACCGTGCCATAGCGCAAGCGGCCTTCTACGAAGATGTCGCGCCCGCGTGCTACTCCAATCTGCTTGCGCCCATCCCACCCATCTGGACAGGCTTCGACAGTACCTGGCTCAGCGAAACCATCGACAGCGCCCGCGCCGCCCGCAATAACTCGGTGCTACGCCGTCTGCGTGATCGGCTCTTTATCGCCTACCTGCGTCTGGCACTGAAATCGGAGTGGGCGAAGATCGAGCAGGAGCTCGATCGCCTGTAAAGCACAGGCTACCTGCCCTCCTCGCGCAGCCATGCCAGCAATTCGTCCTGCAGGCTCTCGGGCGCCGGCGCAGCGGGTGACAGCAGGCAGTAGCAGGAACCGTCCTCGACGAAACCCAGTGGTGCGACCAGCAGCCCGCTCTCGATATCGTCGCGCACCAGGTGCCATGGCCCGATGGCTACGCCCAGGCCGGCCACCGCTGCCTGCAGGCTGAAATAGAAATGTTCGAACGTCTGCGCGGGCCCATCTACAGCGATGGCGCCTACGGCATTCGCCCACTCCTGCCAGGCATTCGGTCGGGTGCGCGTGTGCAACAGAGGCGTATCCGCGCGCAGGCCATTGGCATCGAACCATTGCTCGACCTTGTCAGCGCGGCAGACCGGCCCAACCCGCTCGGCAAACAGCATTTCGGCGTGATAACCGGCAGGCCAGGGGAAGTCATCGCGGCGGATGGCCAGGTCGATCCCGGCGTCGAAGCTGAACGGCCCACCGCCCGCCAGCAGGTGAATTTCCCGCTCTGGCTGACACGCCTGAAACGTACTCCAGCGCGGAATCAGCCAACGCATCAGCAGCGTCGGCTCACAGGACAGCGCCAGCGGTCGCGTCTGCCGGGCACTGATACGCAGCTCGCGAGTGGCCTGGCGCATCAGCCCCAGCCCATCGCTCACCGCGCGTGCCAGCCTGCGTCCCGCCTCGTTGAGAAACACACGACGATTGCGCCGCTCGAACAACTCGACGCCCAGGTCGTCCTCCAGCAAACGCACCGCCCGGCTGACCGCGCCATGGGTCAGATGCAGCTCCTGGGCAGCACGACTGAAGTTCTCGCAGCGCGCCGCCGCTTCGAAACAGCGCAGCGCCAACAACGAAGGCAGGCGCGCATCGCCAATCTGTGCGCCCAGCTCACCATCGATGTCAGAACTCATCGTTATTCACCGCTATCGATCACCAGAATAATTGGCCAAACCTCAACAACAGCCAGAATACGCCATGACCGAATGGATAGCTGTAATCACCATTACCCTGCTTGCCGTGATCAGCCCGGGAGCGGATTTCGCCCTGGTCACCCGTAACAGCCTGCTGCTGTCGCGCCGCGCCGGTGTGCTCACCGCGTTGGGCATCGGCCTGGGTGTACTGATCCACGTCGGCTACACCCTGCTCGGTGTCGGCCTACTGCTGCAGCAATCGACCTGGCTGTTCAATACGTTCAAGCTGGCCGGAGCGGCGTACCTGATTCACCTCGGCGTGAAGATGCTGCTGAGCAAACCCGACAGCACGGCCCCCGCAACCCTAGAGGCGCCGCCAGCCGACAGCGCGACGCTGCGTACCGGCCTGCTGACCAACGCACTTAACCCGAAGACAGCGGTATTCATCGTCAGCCTGTTCATGCAGGTGGTGCAGCCGGACACCGGCCTGGCCACGCAACTGGGCTACGGAGCCTTTATCGCCCTGGCGCATGTCGGCTGGTTCGCACTGGTCGCCCTGTGCTTTTCCGCCGGCGCCGTGCGCGAGCGGCTGTTGGCCGCCAGACTGTGGATCGACCGCCTGTTCGGCGGGCTGCTGATCGGCTTCGGCACCCTGCTGGCACTTGCCAGTCAGCACCAGTAGCGCGACAGTCTTTTGCCAGGCTGGCTGGAGCCCAACACCAGAGGACAAGGAGATGGAACGACACACCGGCGGCTGCCTCTGCGGCCAGGTACGCTTCGAAACCAGCGGCCAGCCTTATCGGGTCGGCGTCTGCCACTGCCTGGATTGCCGCAAGCACCATGGCGCACTCTTCCATGCGTCGGCGATATTCCCGCAGGACGCGGTGAAGATAGAGGGCGAAACCGGCCAGTATGCGGGCCGTCACTTCTGTCCTCGCTGCGGCTCATCGGTGTTCGGGCGCTCGGCGGATGAAATCGAAGTGAACCTCGGCTCGCTGGATGAACCGGACCGCTTCACCCCAACCTACGAACTCTGGACCATCCGCCGTGAAGCCTGGCTACCGCCCTTCCCCTTCAGCCGGCACTACCCGCGCGACCGTGACACCGGCACTCGCCACGAGTGACCGCACCGACTAATTACGCAAGCGCCTCACGCTGGCACACCCAGCCGTGCATCAGCCCCGCCTGGAAGAACTGCGTCGGCGCCGTGAAACCACCCGCCTGAATGATGTCGGCCACCTGCGGCGCCGGCAGCACAGCCACATCGCGTGCATAGGCCGCTCGTGCCCGCTCCAGCATCTGCGCGTCGACGCCGGCCGATGACATCAGTGTCATCCAGCCGGGCAGCAGCACCTCGTAGGCAGGCGAGTGGATGTCCGATGCCAGGTCGGCATTGGCCAACAGCCCGCCCGGCTTCAGGCGCTGGCCGATCTGTCGGAAGAAGCCGGTACGCGCCTGTACGTCGGTGAGGAACTGCGACACCAGAAAACAGGTGGCACCGTCATAGGCCTGGCCTGCTGCCAGCGTTTCCAGATAGCCCTCGTGGTAGTCGCAACGATGCGCAAAGCCACCACGCTCCGCGCGCTGGCGACAGACCTCCAGCATTGCCCCGGATGGGTCGAGCGCAGTGAAGCGCCAACCCGGAAAGCGCTCAGCCAGATGGGCGATCTCTGCCCCCGTACCGGCACCTACACAGAGAATCCGCGCATCGTCAGGCAGCCCGACGAACAAGGCATCGAGCAGTAGATACAGCGCCTCACGAATCGGCGCCATCCCCGCCCATTGCTTGTCGTAACCGGCCGCCTGCTGGTCGAACAGCGCCTTGAGTTCCTCGTCACGCATGGCAAACCTCCGTCGAATGATCGTGCCCACGCAATCCAGTATCCCAGAGCTGTCAAGCCCTCCCCACTCCGCTCCCGAACGTCGGCCCCAGTTCGCGCAAGCAAGTGATTGGCCAATGATGAATTCATGGGCACTTTGCCAGAGCTTCGGGGGACTAACGGGCATGCCCACTCCCAGCGGACCCGACATGCAGAGCCCGACCTTCGAACAGAAAGCCTTCATCCTGCTGCTGGTCCTGGTGACCATCGCCTTCTTCTGGATTCTGCTGCCGTTCTACGGTGCCGTGTTCTGGGCCATGGTCCTGGCCGTGGTGTTCGCCCCGTTGCAGGAGCGCCTGATTCGCCGCACGGGTGGCCGAAGCAACCTCGCTGCCCTGCTGACATCGATCATCTGCCTGTTGGTGGCGATCCTGCCAGTGATCTTCATCACCTCCTCCGTGGTGGCCGAAGGCGCCTCTCTCTATCAGAAGCTGGAGTCCGGCGAGCTGGACATCGGCACCTACGTCACCAGCTTCATCCAGATGCTGCCCCCGTCCATCCAGGAACAGCTCGACCGCCTCGGCATGAGCGATCTCGATGGCTTGCGCGAACAGATTTCCAAGGGTGCCATGGCCGGCAGTCAGTACCTGGCCACCAAGGTATTCGCAATCGGCCAGGGCACCTTCGAGTTCTTCATCGGCTTCTTCGTCATGCTGTACCTGCTGTTCTTCCTGCTGCGCGATGGCAAGGAGCTGGTGCACAAGATCCGCACCACCATCCCGCTGGCAGACACCACCAAGCGTCGCCTGCAGATCAAGTTCACCCGCGTGGTACGCGCCACCGTCAAGGGCAACGTGGTGGTCGCGGCGGTACAGGGCGCACTCGGTGGTTTCATCTTCTGGGCGCTGGGCATCTACAGCCCATTGCTGTGGGGTGTGCTGATGGCCTTTCTGTCGCTGCTACCGGCGGCTGGCGCCGGTATCGTCTGGGCACCAGTTGCGGTGTACCTGATGCTCAGCGGCAGCTTGGTGCAAGGCATCATCCTCACCGCCTTCGGCGTGCTGGTGATCGGCCTGGTGGACAACATCCTGCGCCCTATCCTGGTCGGCAAGGACACCCGCATGCCCGACTACCTGATCCTCATCTCCACCCTCGGCGGTCTTTCTTTGCTAGGCCTCAACGGCTTCGTGATCGGACCGCTGGTGGCGGCGCTGTTCGTGGCCAGCTGGAACCTGTTCGGGGCGAAGAAGAAGGTCAGATTGCCGGATTGACACCCACCTAAAATCACCACGCGCTGCGCCTGCCAGGGCGCAGCGCTTCAGCGATTGCTGGTCAGCCAGCCGTCACCGTCATGCCGCCATCGGCCATGACTACGGCGCCGACCATGAAGCTCGCCCGCTCGGATGCAAGAAAGGCGACCACCTCGGCAATCTCCTGCGGCTGAGCCGCACGCCCGATCGGTGCGCTCTCGCCGTGCTGAGCCAGAAACGCCGGCCCGTCCTCCACCACATCATTGAGAATGTTGGTGACTACATCCCCCGAGCCAACGGCATTCACGCGAATACCATGCTCGATCGCTTCCAATGCCAGAGTACGGGTCAACTGGGCCAGAGCCCCCTTGGAAGCTGCGTAGGCAGCGATGGTGGGAAAGGCGAAGTAAGACGCATAGGAGGCGATATTGACGATGGCGCCGGACTTGTTCGGCATCATCGCCTTCATCGCTTCGCGGCAATGCATGAAGGCTGCCGTGGCGTTGACGGCCTGGATGCGCTCCCAATCCTCGCGGCTCATGTCCACCACCGCCTTGTTGATGATGATGCCTGCATTGTTCACCAGGATATCGAGCCGACCGAAGCGCTCGACTGCCAACGCCACAGCGCGCTCGGCAGCGCCGTCCTGGGTGATGTCAGCC
>ENA-UOXB01001110-UOXB01001110.1-bioreactor-metagenome-genome-assembly--contig:-NODE-1110-length-13368-cov-7.595133_pt1 | contig 13368 bp, 9 predicted proteins | sample MGYA00238158_ERZ761615 | MGnify/ENA primary metagenome ERZ761615 (study PRJEB28904, sample SAMN06267902) | bioreactor metagenome | isolation source: Joint BioEnergy Institute, California, USA | place... | reverse complement strand
ACGGATTTTACAACGACAGGCTTGTTAACAGCTGTGCTTACAACGGTTTTGTTGATTACTGGTTGTAGCACTACATCCAAATCAAGCACACCAAACGTGAGCAGCCAGACGGTGACGAAATCATTAACTAAGCCATCTATATCCTATTTGTCTAAAGCTACAGAAACCAGTCAACGCAGTGCGGATGTCTGGATTGCAATTGCCAAAAAAAACTATGAAGCAAAACATTACGCAAGAGCGCTGCGAGCCGCTAACGAAGCACTCAACATTGATAAACAAAAGGTAGAAGCCCGTCAGATTGCTATGTTGTCAGCGGTCAAGGTTATGGAAAGTAATATTGATGCTTATCATAACGATGTATCTATGAATAAGAATGAGAAAGCAACGCTCAAAGAGACGCTCACTAATATTACAACCTTGAGTAGCGCTTCTCTCTAAAGCAGGTTTGTATCGATTGATCGATACGCTAGATGTATTTATTTCATACCAACAATTATGAGCACCGACTTACGATGATCAGTATCAAGAGCAATATCAAAGTCAGTTTTAAGTTACCCAAGGCCATTATAACGGGCGCATTTATCATAGGCACGGCGATGAGTGCTGCGCATAGTGAGCTTGTTATACAAGAAAAAGATCCAAGTACAACCAATAGTACTAGCAACCAATTCAATGCGCTCAAAAACGCTGATATACGATCATTGCAATTGCATCAGTTTGTTGCAGAGTTGAATCAGAGATTGACTGGCAATCCTAAGGATGCGGTGGCATGGGCGCAACTGGCACAGATCTACTATGAGCATGGCTATCATGACTATGCGGTTTATGCAGCCAGCGAGGCGGTCGATTTGGGTCAAAGTACGCCTGAGATGAAAAAGATATTGCTTAATAGCAGTGCCCTTATCTCTCAAAAGCAGTTGCAATCTGGTTATTTGACAAATGAGGCTGATCCAGATTTTGTAAAAGAATACCAGTATGCGCTCAGTAAGATATATGGCGATATCTACGGTTTTAATTACGACGAATCTTTACCGCAACCTGCAATCAAGCCTAGAAGGGCAAAACCAAAAACTTCGTATCGTCCGCCAGTAAAAAGACAAGCCCAACCTTCTAGAGCAACGTCTACCAAAAGAAAAGCCGCTGCCAAACCATCGCCACGACCAGTACCAAGAGCAAAACCTGTACAGAAACCGGCACCATCGGCTCCGAAAAACAGTAATAGCAAATCCGCTGATCCATTTAGTATATTGCGTTAAAACTACAAATTGCTGAGGTAACTTATTATGGCAAAGCAAGACAGTGTGCAAAAGAAAATTGCAAAAGTACGTGCGCCGCGCGTGCATCTTACGTATGACGTTGAAGTTGGTGACTCAATGGAGACGAAGGAAATTCCATTCGTCGTAGGCGTGCTAGGTGAGTTTTCAGGAGACTCCAAACTTGAGCAACCGCGCTTCAAGGACAAAAAGTTTGTCGAAGTGGATTTGGATACCTTTGATGAGGTGATGGCAGGTCTAGCGCCGCAGGCAAGTTTTCGTGTAAGAAATGACTTGAGCGATAAAGGCGGTGAGTTTGCCGTTGATCTTGCATTTAACAGTATCGATGATTTTCGTCCAGAAGCAGTAGCTGAGCAGATTGAGCCACTAAAGCAGTTGGTACAAGCGCGCGATCGCTTGGCAGATTTGCGTAATAAAATATCAGCCAATGAAAAGCTAGAAGATTTATTGGACGATGTGCTCAAAAACACAGAGCAGGTCAAAAAAATGGCAGAACAAAATCAAACTGACGGTGAGGATTAAACGATGAGCGCTCAAGTCCAGCAGAATATGGCAGCAGATTCGTTAAATGGCGAAAGCTATGATTTACTCGAAGACATTGTCAGTAGAAGTAACGTTGCTAAGTCCGATGATGAAAAGAGCCGTGCAAAGTCACAAATCGCAGAGCTTGCCAACGAAGTTATGCAAGGCACAGTGACCTTATCTGACAACTTAGCCGCCTCTATTGATGCTCGCATTGCCCAGATTGATGCGCTGATATCTAAGCAATTAACGACAGTCATGCATGCGCCTGAATTCCAAAAGCTAGAGTCTAGTTGGCGCGGACTGCATTACTTGTGTAGTCAAACACCTTCAGAATCCATGCTAAAAATACGCATGATGAACACCACCAAGCGTGAGCTTACCAAAGATTTTCAGTCTTCGATAGATTTTGATCAAAGCACGCTGTTTAAGAAAATCTATGAAGAAGAGTTTGGTAGCTTCGGTGGTGAGCCATATGCCGCTATTGTCGGTGATTTTGAATTCACGCGCCAAAATGCTGACATGTATTTGCTTGAGCAGTTGTCTCATGTCGCAGCCGCTTCTCATGCACCCTTTATATCGGCAGCATCGGCTGAGATGTTTGGGCTTGACTCCTTTACCGATATTGGTCGTCCACGCGATTTGTCTAAAATATTTGAAACGGCTGAATATATTCGCTGGCGCGCGTTTAGACAGTCAGAAGATGCACGTTATGTGGCGCTTACCGTTCCTAGCTTTTTAGGCCGCCTTCCTTACAATCCTAAAGATGGCACGGTTGTTGAAGGTTTTAATTTTACGGAAGAAGTCTCTGGCAACAATCACAGCGATTATTTATGGGTCAATGCAGCTTATGCCTTTGCTTCACGTCTGACGTCAGCTTTTTCTGATTATCGCTGGTGTGCAGCCATTCGCGGTGTTGAGGGAGGTGGTTTGGTAGAAGATCTGCCTGTTCATACCTTTAAAACAGATGAAGGCGATTTGGCCCTTAAATGTCCTACTGAAATATCGATCACTGATCGCCGTGAGAAAGAGCTCAGTGACTTAGGTTTTATCCCGTTAGTGCATTGTAAAAACACTAACTATGCCGCTTTTTTTGGGGCGCAATCGGTTCAAAAAGCCAAAACCTACCAAAACGATGATGCCAATGCCAATGCGGTGTTATCGACTCAACTGCAATACATTATGGCAGTGTCACGTATTGCTCATTACCTAAAGGCCATGATGCGCGATAAAGTTGGCAGCTTTTTAGCACCTGGTAATGTTGAGTCGTTTTTGAATGACTGGATTTCTCGTTATGTCTTATTAGACGACGGTGCCTCACAAGAAGCAAAAGCTCAGTACCCACTGCGCGAAGCTTCTGTACAAGTTGTAGAAGTACCGGGCAAACCTGGTGTCTACAAGTCCGTGGTTTTTTTAAGACCACACTTTCAGCTTGATGAGTTGTCTGTTTCCTTGCGACTGGTCACTCAACTGCCGCAGGCTAGCAACAACTGATCGATTATTAAAAGCAACATCTAAACTCAAACTTCACAAAACAAGGTATGTGATATGAAAGATATTTATATTCAGTTCCGTGGTAAATATAAAATTGATGGCGAGTCGCGCGATAGCGAGCATAAAGGCTGGCTTGAAGTAAACACTTGGGATCATCTGATTCGTCAGCCAAAGTCAGCGACCGCAAGCAGCGTCGGTGGTCATACTTCTGAGCGTTGTGAGCATGCGGACATGACGTTTATGAAAGACTTGGACTCTACCAGTCCTAAGCTATGGGAAGCGTGTTCTGCTGGTTATACATTTGATGAGATTCAAATTGACTTTTATCGTGCCAACGGTGACAAGCGCGTCAAATATCTTGAAGTGAAGCTTAAGCATGCGCTTATTGCTAGCGTTGAGCCTACCGTACGTTCAGAAGGCGTACCTATCGAAAAAGTTGGCATCAAGTACGCGGCAGTCGAGTGGACTTACACGCAGCAAGACATTGATGGTACTGCTAAAGGCGCTGTCACCAAAAAGTGGTCACTTGCCAATAACACTGCTACCTACACTGCCTAAGACAGGATGTGTCAGGTGTTCGTCTATTCATCGCGTCAAAAAAGGAAGGTTTATCGCTAGACCTTTCTTTTTTATTTTTCAAGTAGGAGTAGGGCATCAATGAGCTACGCTGCTAAAGAAATCGGATTTCGCCCAAACTTGTTCGAACAGTTATTTGATGATCAGCCGCGTCAAGTCGCGCACGAACTTGTGGTTCGTCGTTTGAACATTGATGAGCTAAAATCTTCAGTGGCACAGGATTTAGAGGCTTTATTAAACACGCGCTGCGTTGCATCTCATCAATTACAAGACTATCAACAAGTGCGCTCCTCTATATTGAATTTTGGCATATTGGACTTTGTAGGTCTAAGCAGTGCCAATCCTACTGATTGCGATTATATTTGCCGACAAATCGCCCAAACGGTAGAGCAGCAAGACACACGATTAAAAAATGTTCGAGTATCGCTCGATATTGGCGCTGTTGATGTCAACCAGCTTTGTTTTTCGATTGAAGCCTTACTTAAAGTTTATCCAGCCCAAGAGTTGGTTAGTTTCGATGCGTTCTTTGAACCAAGCTCTCAACGTTACCTAATAAAATAACCAATAATGTCATTTCAATGGCACAGTTGGTGGCGACAACCATATTGAGGCACCATGGACAGTGTACTTCCTTATTTTGAGCATGAGCTGAATCTGTTTAATAAACAGTCAAAAGCGTTTGCCAAAAAATACCCAAAAATAGCCAATCGCTTATTGATGGGACACGACACGGTAGATGACCCGCACATTGAGCGGTTGATACAGGCTTTTTCGCTCATCAGTGCGCGTATCAATAAAAAGCTGGATGATTCGTATGCCGATTTTACCGAGTCTTTGTTAGAAGTTGTCTACCCTGATTATCTCAAGCCTTTTCCGTCAGTTTCTATCGCACAGTTCAATTTGGGCGTGCAAGGCAATGCAATGAGTGAAGCTGTCCACGTTGCTAAACAAAGTACGTTTGCCACGCAAAAAATAAATGGGACCGCTTGTCAGTTTCAATCAACTCAAGATGTGACCTTGTTGCCCTTACAAATAGACAGCGTGAGCTTTGAGACACATCAAGAGGTGTATGACAATCAGCATGGACTACTCAATGGTTGTATCAGTATTAAGATAAAAGGTCTCAATCCAAGTTTTGATTATCAGACGTTATTGAATCAATCACTGGATTTCTATATAGATGAAGATGCCAGTCAAGGCACAAGTTTGTGGGATCTACTGTGGTGTGATGTAAAACAAACCCATATTTTCGGCAGACAGACCCATAAGATAGCTGGCAGTCCATTTGAAGTTATAGGGTTTGAGCCTGAGCAGCAGATTCTTCCCAGCCATAGAGTCAGCAATTCCGCCTCTGCTTTGTTGAAAGAATATTTTTATTTCCCTGAAAAATTCAATTTTTTGCGTCTTAAGCTTGGTCAGGTCTGCCCCAATGTACACATCGATGCCAACGGCTTTGAGGTTCGCTGCTATTTTAAGTTTGATAAAAAAAATAGCATCCGCCTAAAAAATCTACAACAGCTAAGTAGCCACAGTATTAAGCTTTTTTGCACGCCTGTTGTGAACCTATTTAAAGCAGCCGCCAAGCCAATTCAAGTGACGCATCGCTCGCTTTATTATGACTTAGTGCCGGATAATCGCGCGCTTTTTCAGCATGAAATATACGAGATCAATCAAGTGATCGAGTCTAAACAAAACGACAATCGCCTAATACAGCGTGAGTATCATCCGTTTTATGCGCTCAATCACTATGAGCAGCAAGATGAAGGTCGTTATTATCATGTAAAACGTGATAAAGACATGGCTGAATTTAAGCAAGGTTTTGAATATCAGATCATGTTTGTAGAAAAGAATCGCGAGGACCTATCGGGTGCGGTGAGTATGAGTGCATCTTTGTTATGTACCAACAGAGACCTGCCAGCACAGGTGGTATTTGGCCAAAGCCGCGGCGATCTATTTAGCGAGGGAATGTCAGGATTTAGCAGCCTGTCATTGCTAAAACAGCCAACCAGAACGGCCCGGTTTGAATATACGGGCGAAGAGCGCTGGCGATTGATCTCATTACTGAGTTTGAATTTTTTGTCACTTGCAGCCAAAGACGCTGAATTGATGAAAGAGTACTTATCGTTGTACGACATCACGCAATCCGCTTTTAATAAGCAATTGGTTGAAGGCATTGTCTCTGTTACGACCAGTATTGAAGCGCGGCGCATTCAGCGTTTGCCGCAACCTGGATTTGTCCGTGGCACTGTGATTGATATTCACATCAACCAAAAGAATTTTGCGGGTGCCAGCATCCGCCAGTTTGCCCATTTGTTATCCCATGTTTTTGGTTATCACGCCAGTTTAAATAGCTTCGTTGAAGTTGCCATCAGCGATGCTGTGACCAAAGAGGAGATCTGTCGATGCCAGCCACGCAGTGGTCTCAGTCCTCTTATTTAACCAACCTAATCAAAGCGCCGCAATCGTATGAGTTGTTGCAGGCGCTTCGTTTGGTTCAGTACGAAATCAATCGGTGGCATGCGCCTATCGAAATACGGTATCGCGCCTCTTTATCGCTCGCTTTCCCACAATCTGAAATTGAGTCATTGTCGCTAATGGCGCAAGACAGTATGGATACCAATGTTAGTCAAATAAGCGTTAGACAAGTAGCAGTTTATCCATCGGTCATTGGACTAACAGGGCCTTTGTCCGCTTTGCCAGCGATGTATACCGATCATTTGGCATCTAGGGTACATCATGTAAAAGACAATGCTGCGCCCGCCTTTTTAGATTTATTCAATCATCGTTTGACTGATCTGTATGTACAAGCAAGCTGGTTTTATAACTTGCCATTACAGTATGAGTTGAATCATGAGAAAGACAACTATCTGCTGAGTCTGCGAGCACTAGCGCGTCAGCCCAAACGCTTGACCGCAATTGATAGTTTGATTGCCTATGCTGGTACGATTGCACCCGGTCGTCTGACTGCTGATCAGCTCTCACATGTGTTGTCACACTTTTTAGATAGTAGGGTTAGTGTCCAGCAGTTTGTGCCGGAATGGTTTGACTTACCAGCGAACGAGCAAACCGCACTTGGCGGACATCATGCGACACTCGGACTATCGGCATTTTGCGGGGCACGCGCGGTACAGTTCGACAGCAAGATTAGGATCGTATTTCATAAGCTCGATGCCAAACGCTATCTGCGACTGCTGCCTGCTGGTGATATGTATCACGTCCTCATTGATTTTATTCGTAAATGGTGCGGTGTCAGCTTGGCCGTTGAGATGCAATTGGAGCTGGATAAGCAGTATATCAGCCCCTTGTCATTGGCCGAAAGTACGTTTGGCGGTTTGGGACAAGGCGGGTTTTTGGTATCAAAGCCTGCCGATGAGCACTACGACGATACTCGCTATCTGTTGCCAATTCAATAAAAACCATTGTGTGCAGAATGTCTGCCGATTACCTATACAGAGCCTATCAATACTATTTTGAATTTAATAAGAATGCTAAGGGAAGAGAGTTATGAGTCAGTTAAAAGCTGTGATTACCCGCTTGAGTCCGAGTTGCCGGCAGTGTTTGCAGCAGGCTGCTAGGCTTTGTATTGATAAAGGGCATCGCGAAGTTGATATCGTCCATTTGCTGCATGAGCTTGCTGCCACCCCGCATAACGATGTCGCACAAATATTAAAAGCAAATAAGATCGATCGCCAGTCATTACTGGTAGAGATGACAGACTCATTAGGGGCGTTTGGTCAGGCAACAGGGGCGACCCCAGTATTTAGCGAACGTCTCATGGCATTACTAGAAGATGCGTGGGAGCTGGCAAGCAGCCAATATGATCAGCATAATCATAGCAATGACTCGATGGAAATTCGCTCTGGACACATAGTACTCGTGCTCTTAACTTACGAGCGTTACCAGCCTTTGCTCACTATGCTTCCTCAATCCTTACAGTACATCGATCGCTTTACCTTAAAAGACGACTATGAACGTCAGTGCCTTGGTAGTACCGAAAGCAGCAGCTCGGCTAACAATAGTAACAGTGCCAAAAGTGCTCGTAAAACCAATACCAGTAAAACAGACAGCGAAAATAATAATGATCTTGCAGACACGAATCAAACCACTGCAATGCCAACGCCTGCACTGGATAAATATACCTATGACTTAACCGCCAAGGCTCGTGCTGAGCAAATAGACCCCGTTATTGGTCGTGAATTTGAAATTCATCAGCTGATCGATATATTGATTCGCCGTCGCCAGAACAACCCTATTTTGACAGGTGAAGCAGGTGTGGGTAAAACCGCAGTGGTCGAAGGTTTGGCACAGAAGATAGTGGCAGGTCACATACCTGATCAACTCAAAGACGTGACTATACGCAGTCTTGATATGGGTCTATTGCAAGCTGGTGCGAGTGTCAAAGGCGAGTTTGAAAACCGCTTAAAGCAAGTTATTGAAGAAGTGCAAGCGTCTGTACAACCTATTATTTTGTTCATTGATGAGGCGCACACCCTTATCGGTGCTGGCGGGCAAGCAGGTCAAAATGACGCCGCCAATCTGCTTAAACCTGCGCTGGCTCGCGGTGAGCTAAGAACGATTGCCGCCACCACTTGGTCAGAGTACAAAAAATACTTCGAAAAAGACGCGGCATTGTCACGTCGCTTCCAAGTTGTCAAAGTTGATGAGCCGGACATCGATACCGCTGTGGCGATGATTCGAGGCTTGAGTCCAAAAATACAGTCGCATTTTGGTATTTTGATAGAAGATGATGCTCTGCAAGCTGCTGTCGAACTATCCGCTCGTTATATCAGCGACAGGCAGCTACCTGATAAGGCAGTCAGTGTTTTGGATACAGCTGCCGCCCGCGTAAGCTTATCAAAAACCGCCATGCCCAATCAGCTCGATAGACTAAATGCCAAAGGCGTGCAGTTAGAGCAGCATATCAGCAATCTTAGTCAACAGCTTGAACGTATTGGCGGTGTTGATGAAAAAGAAAAAGTGAGCCAACAAATTGCTGTGCTTGATGAACAGCGTCAATCCAATCAGCAAAGCATGGCTAATATGACAGCTCGGTGGCAGGAGCAGCGTCAGCTAAATGATCAGTTGGATGTAATCAATCAGCAATTAAATAATAAACACAATGCCTCCGACACTCTTAGCGCAAAAGAGCGTTTAGACAAACAAGCAGAGTATCAAACCATTGAGCAAACCCTAAAACAAGTGCAAGAAGACCAGCGGCTTATTCATGCCGTACTGGATCGACAGGTCATCAAGCAAATTATCTCAGATTGGACAGGTATTCCGCTCACTGATATGGCAGGCGATGAAAAAAACCATATCTTGAATTTGGCGGATACTTTGCAAACCCGTGTCATTGGACAAGATCATGCTGTCTCTGCCATCGTCAAGCGTATTCATACTGCCAAGGCGCGCCTCGATGATCCGAGTCGTCCGCAAGGCGTCTTTATGCTCGTAGGACCAAGTGGTGTCGGTAAAACAGAAACGGCATTGGCATTATCTGAGGTCTTGTACGGAGGTGAGCGCAATCTTATTACTATCAATTTGTCAGAATATCAAGAAGCTCATAGTGTCGCCTCACTAAAAGGGTCACCACCTGGTTATGTTGGCTATGGAGAAGGCGGCGTATTAACAGAGGCTGTGCGTCGTCGCCCTTATAGCGTGTTATTACTTGATGAAGTAGAAAAGGCACATCCTGATGTATTGGATTTGTTTTATCAGGTCTTTGATAAAGGTGTGATGGAAGACAGTGAAGGGCGTTTAATTGACTTTAAAAACACTCTCATTTTATTGACCAGTAACATTGGTTCATCACAGATCATGCAGCAGTGTATCAATACCGATCCTAATAACACTGACTTTAGCTTGCCAGATAGCGACACGCTAAAACAGGCTATCAACCCGCAATTGTACAAAGCCTTTAAACCTGCATTTTTGGGTCGTTTAACGACAATTCCTTATTATCCGCTAACCGATGATGCGCTTGCAGAAATTATCCGTCTTAAGCTAGATAAAATCACTGCCCGTATTCGTGACAATTACGATGTCCCTTGTGAGATTGATCCTGAGGTCATTGAGCTGATTTTATCGCGTTGTCATGAAGTAGATTCAGGGGCACGTAATGCCGATGCCATTATCAGCCATACCCTGTTACCGCAGCTGGCAGGTCAATTACTGGCGCATGACGATAGTCACAGTGTATTAAAGAAGATTACTATTGCCGTCGATGCAGATGACAATTTCGCCTACCGTCTTGATTGTGATCCCATTGTGGCTCTCAACCAAATGGCGCAGTGTAGTGAAACCAATGGAGGCAGCTCAACAACAAATCAGGCGAAAAACAGTACTGAAGACAACGATGCAACGGTAAATAGCCATATTGTCCAAGAGCAGCGCTTAGCCAAAAAGCTAAGCCGCAAAAAATCAACCAAAGAGACTGCTAATAAGGAGACATTATCATGAGTACCCATACGTTAATGACTCCTATTGATACGTTGATTGCCCCCATTGATGGCAGCCATCACGGAGTAGGCGAAGACCTTATCTTTGATTCGCGTATCGATGTTATCGTTGCGGCTCGCCAAGAGGATGACCCGTTATTGGCACAAGGTAACTGGGTTACTGAGTTAAAAGTGGCTGACTGGGATTTTGTAAAAAATCAGTGTGCAGAATTGCTCAGCCATACCAGTAAAGATATGAAGCTGGCTCTTTGGTATGTTGACGCACTCAGTCATACCGATCATTTGGCTGGTATCAGTCATGGACTTAACCTATTGCAAGCACTTAATGACGAGTACTGGCTTACCATGTATCCTCCGCTGGACGGCGAAGAAGACAGTATGGATATTAGGGCAGGTCTGCTGTCGTGGTTCGTTAAGACGCTAACGGATGATCTCAAACAACTGCCACTTGCAGACACGAAGACAGGAAACTATAACTACAATTACTATTTGACCGCGCGAGATCATGATAAGCAGCGCCAGCAAAACCCTGATAGCGAAACAACAAGTCAGCTCACCCTCAATGACTATAATCAAGCTATTAAAAACAGTAGCGAGTCATGGCAACAAGCTTTAATGAAAGATCTCAATGTCATCACTGAACAGTGGCAGGCTCTTAACGATCAGTTGAATGATCTGATGGGTATGGATGCGCCAGTCTTTGCGCCAGTGACTGATCTGCTGGCCGCAATGACTCAACATTTGCGTTCATTGCTACCTGAGCAAGTGGATAATGCTGATGATATGGGCCAAGACGCTGTAAGTACAATGACTAACGAAGAGATGGTTGGGGAAGATAACGGGCAACAGGCTGTCTCAAAAAATGTAACTACGACCAGCTTTAATCCGAGTAATCGTGATCATCAAAGTAATCGTCGCCAAGCCCTTAAATTGCTCAGTCAAATTCAAGATTACTTTGCGACCAATGAGCCGCACAGTCCAGTGACTTTTTTGCTGGGCCGAGCAATTGACTGGGCAGATATGCCGCTGGATCAATGGTTGACTCATATTATTAAAAATGAAGATCAATTGGCGACGCTCTCTGACATGATTGGCATTCAGCCCAAAAGAGAGTCATCAGATGACAGCTATTGATGTGCACGGTGTCTATTGAAAGTAATAGGCCAAGCCAGCGTGGTTTGCGCTTATATTCTGACCATTTAATTTAATCTTTAAACCTTTGGACTGATACAAAAGGGCTTATCATGGTATGGACTCAAACAAAGCGGCACTTACAAATCAGTAGTGACCATCCTGATATTGCCACAAGCCTTGTTCAACAAGCCGATATCGTTGAGAGTCTATTGGGTATGCCACTACCAGATAGTGTCTGGGACACGCCTGCGCTAATGCCGACGCCGAGTACTTACCCAAGCCCTTACCATCATGATCAACGTGATCAAAGTTATGCGGACCGTCAGCTTGCTCTATATAGCGGTTACCGTATGAGTATCACTTTATTGCATCCGCAAGCGGGACTCCATATAAAAGACTGGATAGGACAACGTCTGTCGGTGCATTGGCGCACGGGTGATATCGCACTGGCGACTCAGATGCGTCACGGTATTATTACAGAAGCCAGCGCTCTTGGTAGCAACAGCGGCATGGCAGCGTATCGTATTATTTGTGAGCCTGATTTAAACCAGCTACGCCTTTCGAGCCATAATCGTCGTCATCATCACCTTAGCCTCAGCGAGCTTATCACTAATATCCTAAGTCCTTATGATATAGACGTCGAGATTGACGAGCGTTTGAGCGATTATCATATTCAACATAGTGTGCAATACAATCAAACGGATCTGGCCTATTTAACGCAGTATCTCGCTCTATATGGTGTTACAGGCTACTACCGTCATGAAGCCGATAAACACACTCTAGTCTTATTGCCACATGACGCTGAAGCGTTGCGTCCAGACGTTAATGATGTTCGCAGTATACTGAGCCAAAATCCAGCGAACCTTGCCGACAGACAAGATCGCATCACAGCTATTCACCCTTGCGTTGCCCAACATACTCAGCAAACTGATCTGTATCGATATGACAATCGCTTAATGAGTACCTATACTGGCAGTAGCCCGAGCGAACAACCTATTGAATCGAGTAGTCCAAATAGCCATCATCGATTCCTACACAGTCATACTCGTTTTAATGACGAAGGGCTTAGTCTGCTCGCAGAGCGCTATCAGAAGAACGCCCAGCAATTAGCCAATTTAGGCAGCATCACTGGTAATGTTCGTCATCTTCATTTGCCAAGCGCTCACCATATCGATGGCAACCCTTACTTGACCGATCCAATAAGTCTTGTCTCTATCCATCACTCTATTAATAACCATATCCCGACCGACTGGCTGGGCATAGCAGCCTTTGATCCAATTACGTTGCAGCCTAATGTGAATGATAATAGTGATACTGACTATGTCCATCATATCAACGCTTGCTACTTACCATTTCCGCACCATCACCATGTTCCCTTCGGAGAAAAGCTTGCAAGCCTTGGACAGCCGCATCCTAGTCTCACAGGTCTCATGAGTGCCAGTGTCATCGATACCGCTAGTAGCAGTGCTATCGACATGGATCGTAATCATCGCGCACATATTCGCTACCACTGGCAACAAGACGATGATCGACAAGATGGCGCACAGTGGATACCGGTTGCCAGTCATTTAGTCGCGGATCATATGGGACAAATCCATCCCCTGCGTCATGGACAGCAGGTTCTCATCGATTTTATTGGCGGCGACATTAATCATCCCATCATTATCGGTAGCAACCACAACGGTCAGGGCAATAATGACGCCCAGCATAACAGCAGCGTAAGCGACACAGATGATATTGATGCGACCAGTCCTACTTGGTTTATGAACCAAAGCCATCTATATCCAATAGATGGCATTAAAACCCAAAGCATCGACTCAAGTCGGACGGGGGACGCGACCAAAGACAGCCTTGCTAATGGCTATAACCAGCTTATGTTTGATACCCATCCTGACAGTCCACAAATCAAC
>ENA-UOXB01001108-UOXB01001108.1-bioreactor-metagenome-genome-assembly--contig:-NODE-1108-length-13389-cov-7.186216_pt1 | contig 13389 bp, 7 predicted proteins | sample MGYA00238158_ERZ761615 | MGnify/ENA primary metagenome ERZ761615 (study PRJEB28904, sample SAMN06267902) | bioreactor metagenome | isolation source: Joint BioEnergy Institute, California, USA | place... | reverse complement strand
CGGCGACTGGCGCTTTCAGCATTCCGCTGAGCGTCATCCCCGGGGTGCCGTGGCAGAACGCGACGCTTGCCGTCGCCGGAGCAGGCCGTCGCGCACCGGATGCGTGAAGCGTGAACACGGACCGTGGGGTGCGCGATGGCGCATGACAGGCTGCTGGGAACCTCCCATGCAGCCCCTCGGGTCTGCCCACCCTCCCTTACGCAGGCCTTGATGACCCCCTACGAGTTCACGCAGTTCATTACCGAAGACGCGCTTGCAAGCGCCCTCTCCCACCAGCGGCTGGGCCTCGTCGTGGCGCAGGCACGGCGCAGCACCCGGTCACTGCTGACGCAGCACTTCAGCATGCGGCAGGCGGGCAGTGACCTGCTGGCTACGCTGCTCGGTCGAGAAGCCTCGGCCACCGCGCGCCAGCTCCACCTGCAGCAACACCTGCTCGGGCTGCGGCAGCTGCAGATCATCCAGGCCGTGCAGCATGCGCTGCGGTTCCGTGGTGACATCACGCCACCTGCACCCGCCGAGCTGATGCGCTTCAGCCAGCGCGTAACCGCGGCCGAGATCCGGCAGTCGATGCTGTTCGATGCCTCGGTGGTCATCTGGGTCACCGGGTTTCTTGGCAGCGCTCTGGACAACCGCCTGGACACGCTGCCGGTGGAAGACGCGCTGCGCGCTGCGGCCGAACTGCCGCCTGTCGAGGTGGATGTCGAAGCAGCGGTCCTGCTGACCGCCCGGGCAGGTGGTGCGCGTTGGGTTGCCCCGGCCGAAGCGCTCGCCCAGCTGGTCAGCCCGCTGCTGCGTGACGCGCTTGACCGGGTCCGAAGCGCGCGCGCCATGCGCGCCCATCTTCAGGAACTGGGCGAAGAGGCATCGGCCCTGCGCAACCTCACCTCAGCGGATGCAGGCCGCTATCGCATGCGGGAGGCGCGCATGCAGGCCGGTGTGATCGAAAGCTGGAGTGAGGTGCTTCAACACCCACAGGATGCCGCAGCAAGCGACCGGTTCGAGCAGCAGCAGCAGCGTCTGCTCGACCTGAGAGAGCGCCGCAGCCTACCTCGCGACGGGCTCCGGTCGCGCCACAACCAGTGGCATCCCGCCACCCGATACCCTGCGGTCACCGCAGCTGCTCGTGCAGCGGAGAGCGGCGTCGCGCCGACCATGAGCTGGCCGCGTGGCGCAGCTGCGTCCGGCGCTGCCCAGTCTCAGCGGGTAACGCCGTGCGCGCCGGGCCGCGTCCGCAGCGCATCCTGGCAGGACGGAGCCACGGTATGTCGTCCGCCCGTGGACCTCGATCTGGAAGCTGGCGTACCTGCGCGTGGCCAACAGCCGGCTCACCCGATGTTACAGAGCGCCCGCCTGCCGCAGGCGGCGCTGGACAGTCGGGCTGATCGACGTGCGGCGACGGCGCTGCGGCATCATCGAAACCCGTGGATGGGCGCCTTCATCCGCACGGCCAGTCCAGCGGTGCGTACCGCACTGGAAGCGTCGTCCGGCGCGCCGTCAAATGCCACCGTCAGCATGCTTGCCCAGGCACGCGCGCGCATCCACGCGACCAACCAGGTACTGAACAGTGGCATGTTCGAGCATGCTGCACGTCCGGCCGCATTCGTCCAGGCCTACCTCGACAGGCATTTCGCAGCGGTGCCGGACGACCTGCTACAGGACCGGGCGGGTCTGACCGGCACCGCCACTGTCTTCGACGTCGTCGATGCGAAGCGCCGGTTCCCCGGCATGCCCGCCCAGCCATGGCCGGAAACGGTGCAGCGCACCCTGTCCTTCGACTGCACCCTGCCCATGCTGCGGGCGATTACCCAGACCGCCGACGAACGCTGCAGCAGCGCCTCCATCGGTGAGCTGCTGCGCCACGACCAGGTCGGCCGCGGCAAGCTGCGGCAGATCGGCGTGCAGGATTGCAATACCCACTGGCCAGCGCGCGGCCCACGCCATCAACATCTGCACGCCGCCCTTGACAGTGCGCACCCCCCTCTCTTCGTGACGCTGCGCACGCAATGGGACGCACTCTTCGGCAGGCTTCGGCATGACGCTGACTGGATGGCCGCACTCGCACAGCAGTTCGATCTGTTCGTATCCGCGCGTCTGGATGATGTGCGCCTGCGCCGACGCTCGACCACGCTGACCGGGCTACCCGCATCGGATCGCCGGTTCCATGCAGGCCAGGCGCATCGCGTCCGCACGGGTCGGCAGAGCCTGACCCTGCTCAGGCTGCAGGACCCTCGCGCCCTTGCCGACGGACTTGTCCTGCTGCCAGGCAGAAACAGCGGGGAGTACCTGGCCATCCCGATCAGCAAGGCACTGCCGGCACGGATGCTGCGGTTCGCGTCAGATGCGCGCAGCCGGGCGCTGGTGCTTGGCGACGACGACATCGACTGGCTCGGCAACTTCTTCGCCCCCGGTCTCCTGCAGACGTCCATCGATCCCTCGGCCGCCATCCCGCTGCCCAGCGACCCCCGCTTCACCGGCCAGGAACTGGAGCGTGGCGGCCGCCGTCACTACCTGAGCACGTTCGCGCTGGTGGCCGACGCAAACCCGATCGCTGCGCTCGCCGATGCGCTGCTGACGCGGCAGCAGCAGACCGGGCGCGGCCTGTTCCGCTCGCAGGAAGAGCTCGATGCCGGGCAGCGCGCCAAGGTGCTGGAGGAGATCGCCGCCGTTGCGACGGTGGTGTCGTTCGTGCTGCCATTCGGCCAGGTGTTGCTTCCGGAGATGCTTGCACTGGACGGCACCGTGCTGACCGTGCTCGACGGTGCCGTCAGGGTCGTCAATTACGGCGGGCTGGCAAGCAGTTTCGCTGCAGGCTGGGAGCAGACCCGGGCCGATGCGGCCAACCCGGCCCAGGCCCGCAAGGACGTGGAGAACCTGCTGGAGAGTGCGACCCTGAACCTGTTGCTGCTGACGCCTGACCTGCCGCGCGGCAGCGGCAGGGGGGCGGCGCTGCGGCACGCTGACCAGCAGCTTGCGCAGAAGCGGACCCGGAGCATCCTGACCCGGCCCGCCACCCGGGGCCGGCATGCGCAGGTCCATCTGCTGGGCGACGAGCAGTTCATCGCCTTGCGCAGGCACACGCTGCATCGGGTGCGCTGGGACCCCGACGGGCGTGGCTACCGACGCATATCCCAGGCAGAAGAAGCGGCGGGCAAGCCATTGCAGGACTGCCCGCTGTTCAAGCGCCGCCGACATGGCTTCAAGCGCGCGCAGGGACGCCGCAGGGCGGCGGCACCGGGAAAGGATGCGCCGTCGGGGCCAGCCGGTGCGGATGCGGGGACCCTTCGGCGCGGCGGTGGTCAGGCCGCAGAACCGGCGGCGGGGGCTGCAGCCGGTACGCGGCACGGCAGCGCCCCACCCGCCCCGTTGGCGCTGCCTGAAGGTGTCACCCGCACGCCGGTGGCCGACTCACCCTACGTGCTCTTTGCAGCGGCCCATCACGACGGGAAGCCGGCGACCAGCACCCGGCTTACGGTGGTGGCGCACGGCTATTACCGCCAGGCCGAAAACGAGCTGGCGACGGGCTCGGTGCCAGTGAGCATCCCCGCCGACGTCACCGTTCAGATGGCAGCGCCGCATGGTGAGTTCCTCAACGCAAATCTGGATTCCCTGCTCAACCCGCCCGCCGGCACGCGGCCCTATGTGACGCTGAAAGTCCAAGGTGGCGGAGTGAAGGTGGTCGACATCAACTTCATGGAGGACCAGACGGACCTCTACATCGACAACATGGCCACGCACTTCAATCCGTTGGGCAGGCAGGCCACGCTGGGGCGGACCGATGGCCTGCAGAACTACCGGCATCACCTCGGTGGCGACAGCGAACAGGAGGTCGCCGACAGTCTGCACTGGAACCGCCAGCAGGCCGCGGCACACGGCGTGAGCCCGACCGACGTGCTGGTGATCGGCGCCGAACACGGCGTGGATTCCTCCGCGCACGCCGTGGCGCAGGACACCGGGGTGCAGCGGGTGCTGGACCTCATCGATCAGGGCAGGCTGACCAATCCGGCCGGGCAGAAATACACGACTGTCTACTTTGCCCATTGCCGCAATCTGGAAACCGCTGCACCGGGGTCGGTGCAGGACTACTACATCACCGCCGAGGCCGCCCGCGCCGCCGAGGCCGCCGAGGCCGCCGCGCCGCCGCGCCACAGGCGCCATGAGGCGCAGCGCGGTGCTCCGCTGCAGTTGACGCTGGAGATCCATCATCGGGTTGATGACCGGTCTGGCTTTCGCAGCACGGTCCTCACCTTCACGGGACTGGCGCATACCCGCCGGCCGCTTCGGACGCCGAGGCTGGCGCCGTCGAGCGGGCCGCGGATACCTGCTGCGGCGCCTACCGGGCGCGTGCGCCGCCGCGCGGAGCTGGTGCGCTGACGGTCACCCGAGCGGCTTCGGTCGTGACATCGGCGCTACATATGAACGTGTAAGCTTTGTCGATGATGCCCCTTGCCGACAGGACGTATCAGCCTGGCCGCGATGGGGATGGACACAAGCGCGCATGCCGCCCGCCGGCGGCAGCAAGCCATTCGCAAGAGGAGTCATCGGCAATGAGTGATTCGTTCTCCACCCGCAGCCAGCTGGATGTCGCCGGCACGCGCTACGAGTACTACAGCCTGCCCAAGCTGGGCCAGCGCTTCGATATTTCCCACCTGCCGTACTCCATGAAGATTCTGCTGGAGAATCTGCTGCGTCACGAAGATGGCGGGGCGACCGTGGGCGCCGATCACATCGAGGCAGTGGCGCGCTGGCAGCCCGATGCCGAGCCGGACACCGAAATCGCCTTCATGCCCGCGCGGGTGGTGCTGCAGGATTTCACCGGTGTGCCGTGCGTGGTGGATCTTGCCGCCATGCGCGATGCAGTAGTGAAACTCGGCGGACGACCTGAGCAGATCAATCCGCAGATTCCCTCCGAGCTGGTCATCGACCACTCGGTGCAGGTGGACGTGTTCGGCAAGCCGGACGCGCTTGATATCAACGGCAGGATCGAGTTTGAGCGCAACCAGGAGCGCTACGGCTTCCTGCGCTGGGGACAGAAGGCCTTCAACAACTTCAAGGTAGTGCCACCCAATACCGGCATCGTCCACCAGGTGAACCTTGAGAATCTGGCCCGGGTGGTGATGACCGGCGAGCGCGACGGATGCCTGCTCGCCTATCCGGACACGGTGTTCGGCACCGACAGTCACACCACGATGATCAACGGCATCGGCGTACTGGGCTGGGGCGTGGGCGGCATCGAGGCGGAAGCTGCAATGCTGGGCCAGCCGTCGTCGATGCTGATCCCCCAGGTCGTCGGCTTCAAGCTCAGCGGTCGGCTGCCCGAGGGCGCCACCGCGACCGATCTGGTGCTCACCGTCACCCAGATGCTGCGCAGACTCGGCGTGGTCGGCAAGTTCGTCGAGTTCTTCGGCGACGGTCTGCAGCACCTGCCGCTGGCCGACCGCGCCACCATCGGCAACATGGCGCCCGAGTACGGCGCCACCTGTGGCATCTTCCCCATCGATGCCGAGTCGCTGAACTACCTGCGCCTGTCTGGCCGCAGCGAGGACCAGATCGCGCTGGTGGAAGCCTATGCCAAGGCGCAGGGTCTGTGGCACGATCCGGGCAGCGCGCCGGCCCGGTACAGCGCCACCCTCGAACTGGACATGGCCACGGTCAAGCCCTCGCTCGCCGGTCCCAAGCGTCCGCAGGACCGTGTGCTGCTGGAGGACGTCAAGGCCAACTACCGCGAGGCGCTGGTCGGCCTGACCGCCAGCCGGGACCGCAAGGATGCAGATGTGGCAACCTTCGTCGGCGAAGGCGGCGGCGCTGCGGTGGGCAACGAACAGCTGGCCAAGGGCCAGGCCGACATCGAGATCGACGGGCACACGGTGCGGCTGAAGGACGGCGCCGTGGTCATCGCAGCCATTACCTCCTGCACCAACACCTCCAACCCTGCGGTGATGATCGGCGCAGGACTGTTGGCGCGCAACGCAGCAGCCAAGGGGTTGAACCGCCAACCCTGGGTAAAAACATCGCTCGGCCCAGGCTCGCGGGTGGTCACCGACTATCTGGAAAAAGCCGGTGTGCTCAAGGAACTGGAGAAGATCGGTTTCTACGTGGTCGGCTATGGCTGCACCACCTGCATCGGCAATTCCGGCCCGCTGCCGGCCGAAGTCAGCGCCGGGATCACCGCTGGCGACCTGGCGGTGACCTCGGTGTTGTCGGGCAACCGCAACTTTGAAGGGCGTGTGCACCCGGAAGTGAAGATGAACTATCTGGCCAGCCCGCCGCTGGTGGTGGCCTATGCCATTGCCGGCACCACCGATATCGACCTGACCACCGAGCCGCTGGGTACCGGCAGCGACGGGCAGCCGGTGTACCTGCGCGACATCTGGCCGAGCAACAAGGAGATCGGCGACGTCATCGCCGCGACGATCGGGCCGGAAATGTTCAAGCAGAACTATGCCGACGTCTTCAAGGGCGACTCGCGCTGGAACACCATCGCCTCACCCGACGGCGAACTCTATGCGTGGAGCGATGCGTCCACCTACATCAAGAACCCGCCCTATTTCGACGGCATGACCATGCAGACCGGCCGCATCGAGGACGTGCACGGTGCGCGCGTGATGGGGCTGTTCGGCGATTCCATCACCACCGACCACATCTCACCGGCGGGCAACATCAAGAAGGACTCGCCGGCCGGTCGTTTCCTGCAGGAACGCGGCGTGCAGCCGCCGGACTTCAACAGCTACGGCAGCCGTCGCGGCAACGACGATGTCATGGTCCGCGGCACCTTCGCCAACATCCGCATAAAGAACCTGATGTTCGGCGGCGAGGAAGGCGGCAACACGCTGTATTACCCGCCTGCGGGTGGCGAGCCGGAGAAGCTGGCGATCTACGACGCGGCGATGAGGTACAAGGCCGATGGCGTACCGCTGGTGGTGCTGGCCGGCAAGGAGTATGGCACCGGCTCCTCGCGCGACTGGGCGGCCAAGGGTACGTTGCTGCTTGGCGTCAAGGCAGTCATCGCCGAGAGTTTCGAGCGCATCCACCGCTCCAACCTGGTCGGCATGGGCGTGCTGCCGCTGCAGTTCCGCAACGGTGAGAATGCCCAGTCGCTGGGTCTGGATGGCTCGGAGACCTTCGATATCACCGGGTTGCAGGACGGCGCCAGCAAGCGCGCCACGGTGAGCGCCACCCGCGCAGACGGCGGCCAGACGACATTCGAGGTGTCGGTGATGCTGCTGACGCCCAAGGAGGTGGAGTACTTCCGACACGGCGGCCTGTTGCAGTACGTGCTGCGCCAACTGGCATCGCGCTGACGCTGATGGGCCTGCCCCCGCTCCCCGCAGCAGCCGGGGGCGGGCCCGTCAGGCCGGCATGGCGCGGGTGACAGCGCGGCACCCGCGCTCGCCAGTAAATTATCAATAATTCCCGATTCAGATATTTATCCTGAAACAGGTGTAGGCTGGGGCCATCACCCGGCTGGAGTCGGCCATGTTGCACGCCCCCGTACGCTTCGACCCGATCAACGAGCTCACCCGCACCACGGCGTCGTCGGTGAAGGAGCACTGGCGCAAGGTCATGCAGGAGGTCCGCGAGCAGCGGATGGTGGTGGTCACCAACCACAATGAACCGCAGGCGGTCATCGTGTCGGCCGAACAATACCGCGCATTGCAGTCCAGGGTGGAAGCCCTCGAGCAGTCGCTGGACGCCCTGCGCGCCCAGGCGCCGCAACTGGCTGAACTGCGCGACAGCTTTGATCAGCGTCTGGCGGTACTGCAGCAGGCAGACGCTGGCCTGCGTGCGCGCGACCTGCTGCGCAAGCCGGCCCACCTCCATGGCGCGGTGAAGGCCGGCAGCGGCTACTGATGCCGCGCCCGTTCCTGTACGTGCTGGCCGGGGTAAATGGTGCCGGCAAGAGTTCCATTGGCGGACACCTGCTGCGCCAGGCCGGGCTGGACTGGTTCAACCCGGACAGCTACGCGCGGGAGCTGGTCGGGCAACTGGGCCTGGCCCAGAGCGAGGCCAACGGCCAGGCATGGCAGGAGGGGATGCGCCGGCTGCACCACGCCCTGCACCACGGCCGGAACCACGCATTCGAGACCACCCTCGGAGGTCGCTCGATCAGCGCGGCCCTGCACGAGGCGTCGGCCACGCATGACGTGTTGGTGTGGTTCTGTGGGCTTGCCAGCCCGGAGCAGCACCTGGCCCGCGTGCAGGCCAGGGTCGAAGCAGGTGGCCATGCCATCAGCGAGGCCGACATACGCCGCCGCTACCCTGCGGCCCAGGCGAATCTGGTTGCCCTGATGCCGGTGCTCGCCCAGTTGCAGGTATATGACAACAGTGCCGACGCAGGGCCCGGGGATGCGATTCCGGACCCCGTACCCGTGCTGCAGATGGAGGCCGGCCGCCTCTGCTGGCCTGCAGCCGACGACCTTGCCCAGCTGCAGCGGGCCCCGCGCTGGGCAACCCCGCTGCTGGAAGCTGCCCTGCGCCTGTCGTAGAGCGGGGCTCCGCCCCGCTGCCGCCCTGCACCGCACCGCTTACCGCGGCGGCGCCTCCGGATCGGTCCGCAACGCACGTACCAGGCCAATCATGTAGAACGCCAGGGTGAACGAGAACGGCAGCCCGCACAGCACCACCGCCGTCTGCATCGCGCTGAAATTGCCGGCCAGCAGCAGCCCGATGCTCACCACGGTGATCACCGCCGCCCAGAACACCCGCAACCAGATCGGCGCATCATGACCGTCCTCGACACCGCCATCGACCCGGCGCGTGCACAGGTTGGCGATCATCAAGGTGCCCGAATCCACCGGGGTCAGGAACAGTACAAAGCCGATCACCACGGCGGCACCGGCCACATAGGGCGCGCCCGGCAGATACTCCAGCAGCTTGAACAGCGTCATCGCCGCGTCCGTGCGCGCGACCTCACCCAGCACCGCCTGACCGTGGTTGAGAACCAGATCGATCGCGGTGTTGCCGAAGATCGACAGCCACGCAAGGGTGAAGCCCAGAGGAATCAGCAGTACGCCCAGAATGACCTCGCGGATGGTCCGCCCGCGCGAGATGCGCGCCACGAAAAGGCCGACAAACGGCGCCCAGGCGATCCACCACGCCCAGTAGAACAGCGTCCAGCTGCCCAGCCATGCACGCCCGTCCGGCTGGTTGAGGTAGATGTCAAAACTCTTGCCGACGAAGGACGCCAGATAATCGCCGGTGTTCTGCACCAGCCCGTCCAGCAGGTGCAGCGTGGGCCCGGTAACCAGCACGAACAGCAGCAGCAGGCAGAGCAGCCGCACGTTCAGGTTGGACAACCAGGCGATGCCTTTTTCCACACCGGCGACCACGCCGATGGTAGCCACCACCATCATCACCAGCACGATCACCACCAGCACCTGCGGGGTGTTGGGCACGTGGAACAGATAAACCAGCCCTGACTGCACCACCAGCGCACCGATGCCGAGGTTGGTCACCATCGAGATCATCGTGGCAAGGATGCCGAAACCGTCAACCATGTCGCCAATCGTCCCGTGAACCCGCTCGCCGAACACCGGGTACAGCGCCGAACGCAGCGCCAGAGGCAGATCGCGCCGGTAGGCAAAGTAGCCCAGCGCCACCCCGACCAGCGCGTAAAGCGCCCAGCCGTGCAGCCCCCAGTGCAGGAAGGTGAGCATCATTGCTTCGCGCGCGGCCGACACCGTACCGCCGGGTTGGTCGGGCGGCAGCAGGAAATGATCCAGCGGCTCATAGGCGCCGTAATAGAGCAGCGCGATGCCGATACCGGCCGAAAACAGCATCGAGACCCACGGCACATAGCCGAAGGCCGGTGATTCCTCGTTGTGGCCCAGGCGGATACGTCCGTGGCGCGAGAAGGCCAGCCACGCCACGAAACACAGGCAGGCCACCATCAACACCATGTACCACCAGCCAAACGCAGCGGAGACCTGCGCCTGTGCGACCTGCAGCCAGTGTTCGCTGGCCTGCGGATTGAGCACGGTCAGCAGGCCCAGCACGCCGATGGAAACGGCGGAACTGAGGAAAACAAAGCCGTTCAGGCGCAACGGCGAAGAGGGCAAGGGAGGAGAGGTCGAGGACATCAGGGGCGTCTCGAGAAGATCCAGGGGCATGGGAGGCCGGCCGGATCCGGGAGCCGGCCACCCAGCGCTGGGGCGCGCAGGTGTATCCTGATCTTTATTGATTGAACGTTCAATCAATAAAAAGCATAATGCGACCCTGATCCGGTTCAGCCGGGCCCCGATGAGGATGCACAATGCCAAGAAAAGGCGTGGAGCCGGTCCGGCGCGAGCAGTTGATCCGGGCTACCTTCCAGACCATCGACGAGATCGGCCTGGCCGACGCCACGGTCGCCACCATCGCGCGCAAGGCAGGCCTGTCCACCGGCATCGTCGCGCATTACTTCGGCGACAAGGACGGGCTGCTCAATGCGGCCATGCGCCAGATCCTGCGTGAGCTCAAGGCCGCCGTGGCCCAGTACCGTGAGCATGCCGGCGGTACGCCGCAGCAGCAGCTGCGCGCGATCATCGACGGCAATTTCGATGAAAGCCAGACCAACGGCACCGCGATGCGGGTCTGGCTGACCTTCTGGGCCGCCAGCATGCATCAGCCCGAACTGGCTCGACTGCAGCGCGCCAACGACCAGCGCCTGTATTCGAATCTGTGCCACCAGTTCCGCCGCGTGCTGGCCGACGGTCCGGCCCGTCATGCCGCCCGTGGTCTGGCCGCGTTGATTGACGGCCTGTGGCTGCGCGGCAGTCTGGTCGGCGGGCAGTTCAACGCCGACAAGGCGCGCCAGATCGCCTATGCGTATGTCGACTCGCTCTTGCACGACAACGCGCTATAAGCGCTGTGCAACCGATCCCTCTCCCCTCCCCTTCGCCCCTTCCCCCTTCCAACAGGAGCACGTCATGACCTCACTGCCTGTGCAGCAGCTCTACATCCACGGCCGCCGGGTCGATGCCACCAGCGGCAGGACCTTCGACACCGTCAACCCGGCCACGGGCGAAGTAATCGCCCAGGTCCAGGTGGCCAGCCAGGCCGACGTCGAAAGCGCGGTGGACAGCGCCAGCAAGGGCCAGCAGGTCTGGGCGGCGATGACCGCCATGGAGCGCTCGCGCATCCTCCGCCGTGCCGTGGACATCCTGCGTGAGCGCAACGATGCGCTGGCCCAGCTGGAAACCCTGGACACCGGCAAGGCCCTGAGCGAAACCACCACGGTGGACATCGTCACCGGCGCCGACGTGCTGGAGTACTACGCCGGCCTGGCCACCGCCATCGAAGGCAACCAGGTGCCGCTGCGCGAGTCCAGCTTCTTCTATACCCGCCGCGAGCCGCTGGGCGTGGTCGCCGGTATCGGCGCCTGGAACTACCCGATCCAGATCGCGCTGTGGAAGTCCGCGCCGGCGCTTGCCGCAGGCAACGCCATGGTGTTCAAGCCCTCGGAAGTGACGCCGCTTACGGCGATCAAACTGGCCGAGATCTACACCGAAGCCGGCGTGCCCGACGGTGTGTTCAACGTGGTGCAGGGCCCCGGCCGTGAGGTCGGCCAGTGGCTGACCGAACATCCGGTGATCGAGAAGATCTCCTTCACCGGCGGCGTGGAAACCGGCAAGAAGGTCATGGCCTCGGCCGCTTCCTCGTCGCTGAAGGAAGTGACGATGGAACTGGGTGGCAAGTCGCCGCTGATCGTCTGTGACGACGCCGATCTGCCGCGCGCCGCCGATATCGCCGTGATGGCCAACTTCTTCAGTTCCGGCCAGGTCTGCACCAACGGCACCCGCGTGTTCGTGCCGCGCGGGCTGCTGTCCGCATTCGAAGCGGCGGTGGTCGAGCGGGTCAAGCGCATCCGTATCGGCGACCCGCAGGATGCGCAGACCAATTTTGGTCCGCTGACCAGCTTCGGTCACATGGACAACGTGCTGCGCTACATCGAAAGCGGCAAGGCCGAGGGTGCACGTCTGCTGGTGGGCGGCGAGCGCGCCAGCGAGGCCGCACTGGCCCAGGGCGCATACGTGCTGCCGACGGTCTTCAGCGACTGCCGTGACGATATGACCATCGTGCGCGAGGAGATCTTCGGGCCGGTGATGAGCATCCTGGCCTACGACGATGAGGACGAAGCGGTTCGCCGCGCCAACGACACCCACTTCGGTCTGGCCGCCGGTGTGGTCAGCTCGGACATCAACCGGGCACACCGCATCATCCACCGCCTGCAGGCCGGTATCTGCTGGATCAACACCTGGGGCGAGTCGCCGGCCGAAATGCCGGTGGGCGGCTACAAGCAGTCCGGTGTGGGCCGTGAAAACGGCATCTCCACCCTTGCCCATTACACCCGCATCAAGTCGGTCCAGGTCGAACTGGGCGACTACGCCAGCGTGTTCTGAGCGTCTTCCCGCATCTTCCCCTTCCACGACAGCCGGCGCCGCCGCAGGCGCGCCGGCGCGGAGAACACCACGATGAGCACCATCGACGAATACGACTACATCATCATCGGCGCCGGCTCGGCCGGCAACGTACTGGCCACCCGGCTGACCGAAGACAGCGACGTGCGCGTGCTGCTGCTGGAAGCTGGCGGCCCCGATTACCGCCTGGATTTCCGTACCCAGATGCCGGCCGCCCTGGCCTATCCGCTGCAGGGCAAGCGTTACAACTGGGCCTACAAGACCGATCCCGAGCCGCATATGAACAACCGTCGCATGGACTGCGGCCGCGGCAAGGGTCTGGGCGGCTCATCCCTGATCAACGGCATGTGCTACATCCGCGGCAACGCGATGGACTATGACAACTGGGCCAGCATGCCCGGCCTGGAAGACTGGACCTACGCCGACTGCCTGCCCTATTTCCGCAAGGCCGAGACGCGCGACATCGGGCCCAACGATTACCACGGCGGTGACGGCCCGCTGCGGGTGACCACGCCGAAGGCAGGCAACAATGAACTGTTCGCCGCGATGGTCGAGGCCGGCGTGCAGGCCGGCTATCCGCGCACCGATGACCTCAACGGCTACCAGCAGGAAGGCTTCGGTCCGATGGACCGCACCGTCACCCCGCGTGGCCGCCGTTCGAGCACGGCGCGCGGTTATCTGGACCTGGCCAAGCCGCGTCCCAACCTGACCATCGTCACCCATGCACTGACCGACCGCATCCTGTTCGATGGCCGTCGCGCCGTCGGCGTGGCCTGGCTGCACCACAACCAGTCGCAGCAGGCGCGCGCGCGCCGCGAAGTGCTGCTGTGCAGCGGCGCCATCGCCTCGCCGCAGGTGCTGCAGCGCTCCGGTGTCGGACCGGCCGACCTGCTGCGCGGGCTGGACATCGAGGTGGTGCACGACCTGCCGGGCGTGGGGGCCAACCTGCAGGATCACCTGGAGATGTACCTGCAGTACGAGTGCAAGAAGCCGG
>ENA-UOXB01001106-UOXB01001106.1-bioreactor-metagenome-genome-assembly--contig:-NODE-1106-length-13422-cov-7.729333_pt1 | contig 13422 bp, 11 predicted proteins | sample MGYA00238158_ERZ761615 | MGnify/ENA primary metagenome ERZ761615 (study PRJEB28904, sample SAMN06267902) | bioreactor metagenome | isolation source: Joint BioEnergy Institute, California, USA... | reverse complement strand
TCGCGGTCGGTCACGTTGGCGCCCACGCGCACGCCCAGATTCTGGGTGAGCGGGCCACTGAACAGTGCGCCCATCTGGGTGGTGTTGCCGCGCGTATCCGAATCGGGCTTGCTGTAGTTGAAGGTGGTCGAGCCACCCCAGTGGTCGGCGATCCTGCGGGTGATGATGTTGATCACACCGCCCATGGCGTCCGAACCGTACAGCGAGGACATCGGGCCGCGCACCACTTCGATGCGCTCGATCATGTCCGGCGACAGCCAGTTCAGATCCTGCGGGCCCAGGTCATCGCGGTAGTTCACGCCGGCCGAGCTGCCCTGGCGGCGGCCGTCGATCAGGATCAGCGTGTACTGCTCGGGCAGGCCGCGCAGGCGGATCTTCGACTGCGCACCGGACAGCGCGTAACCGCCGGTCACGCCGGGCACGGTGCTCAGCAGCTGGCCGATGCTGCTGACCGGCTTGCGCTCGATGTCCTCGCGGGTGATCACGCTGATGCTGGCGGGGGCATCCCGGATCCATTGCTGGGCGCCGGTGGCGGTGACCACCACGGTGTCCATCTGCTTGGCGGCGGCATCGGCTGACGCCTCGGCGTGGGCCTGGGAGGCGAGGGCAAGGCCGATGGCCACGGCCAGCGTGGCAACGGAACGACGGGACTTCAGACTGGCATGCAACATCGCGCGGTACTCCGGGTGAGGGGTCCACTGGCGATGGCTGGGACGTCCGTGTGGGGTTTCAGATCTCCTTAACAATCGTATCACGAATCATTTGCATTTGACTTGAGGCGATACAGAACGCCAGAAACAGTGTCCTGCTGGCAGTGCTGATCGGGCTGGGTGCGCTAGTTACCATTAGTAACTAATCTCCAAGGAGTTGCCCATGCACAGCCTGATTGTTGTTGCCCATCCCGATCCTGCCTCGCTGACCCACGCGGTAGCCGCTCGCATCGCGCAGGCCATCGCCGATGCCGATGAGAGCAATACCACCGCCATGGCCGATCTGATGGCCGAAGGCTTCGACCCGCGCTTCAACGGGCAGGACCAGGCCCTGTTCCGCGGCATCGCGCCGCCACCGGCCGATGTGGCGGCCGAGCACGCACGGCTGGATGCGACCGACACGCTGGTGCTGGTCTACCCGCTCTACTGGTGGTCGTTCCCGGCGCTGCTGAAGGGCTGGATCGATCGCGTTTTCACCCAGGGCTGGGCCTACGCCGAGGGTGCCGATGGAAAAGTGGAGAAGCGGCTGCAGCAGCTGCAGGTGCATCTGGTCGGCATCGGGGGTGCCGATGCCGCGATGATTGAACGCCGTGGCTATGGCGCGGCCATGAACACGCAGATCGACATGGGCATCTTCGATTACTGCGGCGCGCGCGTGCTGTCCTCCACCCTGCTGCTGGAGGCGGACACCGGGGCGGCCGCGGCGCATCTGCAGACCGCGATGGAGATCGGCCGTAAAATCGGACATCCAACGAGCTGACAGCCGTGTTCCGCCGATGCCTGCCACCGACACCCCCACGCGTCGCCGACTGACCCGCGAGCAGCGGGCCCGCCAGCTGCTGGATGTCGCATGGGCGCTGGTAGGCGCCGAAGGCACCGATGCCTTGACCCTGGGGCGCCTGGCCGAAGCGGCGGGCGTGACCAAGCCGGTGGCCTACGATCACTTCGTGACGCGCAACGGCCTGCTGGCGGCGCTCTACCATGACTACGACCAGCGGCAGACGCTCATCTTCAATGACCGTATCGCCGCGGCGCCGGCAGAACTGACCGCGCGCGCAGCGGCCATCGCGTCCGGTTACATCGACTGCGTGCTGAGCCAGGGCAGCGACGTGCAGAGCATCCTCGCAGCGCTGGTCGGCGCGCCGGAGCTGCGCGAGGTGCGGCACTGCTACCAGCAGGAGTTCATCGACAACTGCGCGGACTGGCTGGGCCCGTTCGCCGGTGACGGCCAGGTACCGGTGGAGGGGCGCTGGGCGATCCTCGGCGCTGCCGAAGCGCTGTCCGAAGCGGTGGCCAATGGCGCGATCGGCAAAGCCGACGCGGAACGCGAACTGCAGCGGGTGATCGTATCCACCGTTGTACGGGACTGACTGCCCGCGCAGCTCAGGCTTCTGCGACGGTGTCGCCGGCCAACGCGGCGAATCCACTGGCAAGATGCCTGCGCACCCGCGCATCGCGTGCTTCGCGGTCTTCCGAGCCAAGCACCACGGTGATCAATCGCACCGGCTGCGCGTGTCCGGCGATGGGGCGGCGCGCCGTAGCCGCCAGGCAGAACCCGGCCGCGCGGGTATAGCCGGTCTTCAGGCCGTCCACACCTTCATCGGCGAGCAGTGCGTTCTGGTTGCTGCGGCTGAACGTCCCGTGCGCGAACGCCGGCTGTGCGGTGATGGCCAGCACCTGCGGATGATCTGCCAGCAGGCGGCCCGCCAGCACCGCCATGTCGCGTGCGCTGGATACGTGCCGCGGCGTGGTGATGCCGGACACCGACGCGAACCAGGTACTGCCCAGGCCGAGACGCCGCGCCAGCGCGTTCATGTGCTGCAGGTACGCCGCCTGCGAGCCGTGCAGATGGCGGGCAAGCACAAGGGCCGCGTCGTTGCCCGATACCACCAGCATGCCCTGCAGCAGCCGGCCCAGCGTGACCGTTTCGCCGGGCACCAGGCCCATGCGCGTTTCATCGTCAGCAACCGCGTGCACGTCCTCGGCGGCAACGGTCACCGGCATCTCCCAAGCGGCGGCGCCGGATGCGACCTGTTCGTAGGCTGCGTACGCGGTCATCAGTTTGGTCAGTGAAGCAGGCGGACGCTGCAGGTCGGCGTTCTCCTGGTGGATGACCGCGAAGCTGCCGGCATCCAGAGTGATCGACGAGACCGGGGAACGTGGAGACGGCATGGTGGCGCGGCAGGGGAGACGTTCACAGGATACCGCTGCCAGGATGCGTGAATCTGCAATATTGCAATGATATAACGTCGCGCATTCCGGGCCGCCTGCCCGACCCCACAGGATGCACGATGACCGCACACACGCCGCGCCGTTGGCTCTACCCGTCGATTCTGGCCGCGCTGGCAGCCCTCGCCGGCTGCCAGCCGGCACCGCGTGCGCAGGCGCCGGTGGCGACCGGCGGCTACCCGCACAACGTGATCGTGATGATCAACGACGGCGCGGGCTGGGGAACCTGGGATGCCGCCGCGTACTGGCAGTATGGCAGCCGCGAAGGCGCCCCGTACGCGCACTTCCCGCAGCGCCTTGCGGTGGCCACGTTCCCGCTCAACGCCAGCAGCCAGCCCACGCACGATTCGGCGCAGACGCTCGGCTACGACGCCGCGAAAGCATGGGATGCCACCCCGGTACCGGCAGCGGATCTTCCGTTCGCCGGTTATCAGTACCTGGCCGCGGTGGCGACCGACAGCGCCGCGGCGGGCACGGCGTTGTCGTCGGGCATCAAGACGTACAACAACGCCATCAACGTCGACAACGACGGCGTCGCGGTCGAGTTCAACACCCTGCGCGCCAAGCGCCTGGGCATGGCAACCGGTGTGGTCACCTCGGTGCCGTTCTCGCACGCGACACCGGCCGCGTTCGCCGCGCAGAACGCGTCGCGCAACAACTACCATGCCATCGCCCACCAGATGCTGGCCCAGGGCCACATGGACCTGGTCATGGGAACCGGCGGCCCCGGCTACAGCGTCGATGGCCGCGCCTGCGATGACGATGCAGGCGCAGTGAAGGAAGAGGGTTGCGCGAACCCCTGGGAGTGGGTGTCGCAGCAGGACTGGCAGCAGCTGGAAGCAGGCACCCCCATCGCTGGCAATCCTGCCGGACCGTGGCGGTTGATCCGCAGCAAGGAAGCGTTCGCTGCGCTTGCACAGGGGAGGGTGCCAGCCGACCGCCCGTTGATCGGCGTACCGCGTGTGGCCAGCACCCTGCAGCAGGCGCGTCAGCTGCAGGTCCTGGGCAGGGATGAGACCACTCCCTCCGGCGTGAGGAAGATCGACAGCGTGCCGGACCTGGCGACCATGACCCGCGGCGCCCTGCAGTTCCTGCAGCAGCGCTCGTCCAAGGGCCTGTTCCTGATGGTGGAAGGCGGGGCCACCGACTGGGCCGCGCATACCAGCGCGTGCGGCACGGAATGGCATTACGGCCAGTGCGGCGACCAGCCGCAGTACGGCCGCCTGATCGAAGAGACGGTCGAGTTCAACGATGCGGTATCGGCGGTGGTGGCGTGGATCGAGCGCAACGGCGGATGGCAGCGCAATCTGCTGATCGTCACCACCGACCACGACAACAGCATGCCGATGGGCCCCGACGCGCAGCAGGTGGCGTTCGAGCCGGTGCGCAACAACGGGCGCGGGCGGATGCCGGGGATGAGCTTCCGCCCCACCGGCAATCACTCCAACGCACTGGTACCGCTGTGGGCCAAGGGCGCCGGCGCCGAGCGGCTCACCGCCCGAGTGCGCGGCATCGACGCCGGTTACCGCCAGCATGTGCGGTGGAATGATGGCAGCTACATCGACAACACCGACGTGGCTGCCGCAGTGGAGGACGTGCTGCAGCGGCCGTGACCCGAACGGCGCACGGTTCGGCCCGGTTGCCATCGCGTCCGAAGCGATGCAGCCTGCGCCGATGGAACCGCAGATCCGCATCGATGGTCGTGTCTTCGCCTACGTCTTTCCCTGTGCCTGGGAGGATTACGCCAAGATCGGCTTCTCGCGTGACCCGCTCGGTCGCATCAGCGCACTGCATCGGCGCTGGTTCGAGTTCTTCGATCTGTGCGCCGGGGCGCTGGTGGAGGCGGAAACCGAGCGCGATGCGCGTGACCTGGAGCTGGAGCTGCGTGCCCCCTTCCGAGCCCATCGCGCGCCGGCACCGATGACCGTGCAGGACAAGGCCGGCGGACGCACCGAATGGGTGCGTGGCGCGAACCAGGCCTTGTCCGATGCTGTGCGTACGCTGGATGGGCGCGGATATCGGACCTTCCCGCTGCGCCCCTGGCTGCGCGCCGCCATGGTCCAGCGGCTGGATCGCCTGCATGACTGGGCCGCCCTGCAGCTGCCGGAAGAGGAAAGCCTGCGCATGCCGGGCAGCCCCGGACCGGCGGTGCTGCGCGATACCCTCGATGGCTATCGCGCGCTGGACATCGACCCGCTGCCATCGCTGCCGCCCCATGTGCAGGCCTGGTACGGGCACTAGCGGCCCGGCCCCTGTGAGCCCGCCGCTGTCGCGCTCAGCGCGGGGCGGGGCAGGTGGGGCAAGGCACCTTTGCCGCAGCTGGACGGTCGAGGTGTGTGCTCCGGTACGGCTTTGCCGGTGCCCCGGTCGTGCTGGCCACCGGCGTGGCCAACTGGCGGGCCAGCTCGGCGCTTGCGATGTGACCGTGCAGGAACAACAGACTGCTGAAGATGTTCATGATCGTCGCTCCACTTGAGTGGATTGAACGATACGGGCAGCATGAGGACGCAAAAAGCGACATTTCCGCAAGCTTGACTTGAACAGAATTCAAGCCTCATGTCCCGCCCACCCCTCCATGCCCTGCAGGGTTTCGTGGCTGCCGCGCGCCTGGGCAACCTGTCACGCGCCGCGGCGTCGATGAACCTGACCGTCAGCGCGCTCAGCCACCAGATGCGGCAGCTCGAAGAACGCCTCGGCCAGCCGCTGCTGGTCCGCCAGGCGCGTGGGGTCGCACTGACCCTGGAGGGCCAGCGCCTGCTCGATCGGGTCGGGCCGCACCTGGATGCAATCAACGAGGTGTTCCAGCGCTACGCCGCGCGCGCCGAACATGTGCTGACGATCAGCGCCGTACCGTCGATGGCCTCCGCATGGCTGGTGCCACGGCTGGGTCATTTCGTCGCCGCACACCCGCAGATCGAGATCAACCTGCAGTCCAGCGAACGCCTTGTCGATTTCGATCGGCAGCTGCAGTTCGACGCGGCCTTGCGCGTAGGCGGCGGGCAATGGGCCGGGCTGGTGGTCGAGCGGCTGTTCGATGAGTGGCTGGTGCCGATGGCCAGCCCGGCGCTGATCGCGCGGATGGGCGGCATCGACCGTGCTCCACTGGCGCAGTGGCCGCTGCTGGGCGATCCGGATGGCGCATGGGCCGCGTGGTTTGCCCTGATCGGGCAGAGCCCCCCTTCGCGGTTCGTGGCGGTGCTCGACGATTCGGAAGCGCATCACCGTGCAGCGCTCGATGGCGTCGGTGTGGCCCTGGGCCGGCTGACGCGCGCGCGCCTGCTGCTGGATTCGGGCCAGCTGGTCGCGCTGTCGGAGCAGCGGCTGAAAACCGCCTGGCCGCACTGGCTGGTGTATCCGCAGCGCTCGGCGCGCCACCGTGGATTCCTCGCCTTCCGTGAGTGGTTGCATGCGCAGGCCAGCGAGCATGCGCGGCACATGGAGACGCAGGGCTGATCCGGCCCGGCGCACGCAGCCACCTGTCGCGTGCTGCGGGCCACTGCTGCGTCATCGCACCAGGGTGACCGCCTGTCCGGAACGTGCGAAAGCGTCCTCGAGCAAGGGCCCTGCCTTGATCGCCTCGACCTCGTCGAACAGGGCCCGCAGGGCGGCAGCGGGGCGCGCCGCAGGTGCGGCCACGGCCTGCTGGATCGCAGTGAAGCGGTCGGCGAGCACGCGGTGTCCCGGATGCTGCAGTGCCCAGGCCTGCAGTGGCTGGCGCACGCCAGCGGCGGCATCCAGGCGCCGTGCGTCAAACAGATCGATGGCCGCCGCCGACGTGTCGGCACGCTCGATCGTGGCGTGCCGCAGTTCCCGGCTCAGGAACAGATCGTAGGCGGCACCGCGGCCAACGGCGATGCGCAGCCCATCGCGGTCCAGATCGGCCACCTGCCGCGCCGGACTGTCCTCGCGCACCAGGTAGGTTCCTTCGATCTCCACATACGGTGCACTGAAGGCGATGCGGTCGGCACGTGCCGGATCGATGGCGAGAAAGGCCAGGTCCCATGCGTCGTCGGCTGCCGCCGCGACCACCGATGCGGCCGCATCGTGACAGGTGAATCGCGCCTGCACGCCCATCCGCTGCGCCAGCGCGGTGGCCAGCTCCACCGAGGGGCCGCGCGGCGATCGTGCGTCGCCCTGCGCAAGGACCGGATTCCCCAGATTGATGGCGACGCGCAGATGGCCCAGTGGCGCCAGTGCACTTCGGTGATCGGCCAGGGTCATGCAGCGCTCCGCGAAGGGTGGGCAGGCCAGCATGCCCGCAACGATGCGCACGGAATGTCAGGGCGGCGCCATCCTGCGACGATGAACCCCATCGCGCATGTCGAGATTCCGGCCAGCGACCTGGCTCGCGCCATCGCCTTCTACCTGCAACTGCATGATGCCGGCCACTGGCGGGTGGCCGAGATCTGCGACAGCGAGGGCAACCGCATTGCGCTGCAGGCGCCGGTGACGCCGTAACCCGGGCACCGTGCCGCGCGGTGCTACCGTGATGCGGCGTGCGAGCGCTGCAGCCAATCGGTGATCGCCGGATCGAGCCGCGCATCGTCCGGCACGCGCAGGCCGAATGCCGACTGCAGCACGTCGCGCACGTCGGCGGCATCGCGCAGCGGGCGCTTGAGCGGCGCTTGCCCGGGGCGGTACTCGGTGTAGTTGCCACTGCCGATGGTGCGCCGCCAGTCCGGGCCGGCCAGTGACGCGCGCAGCTGGCCGGGGAAACCCGAATCCGGGTGCGTGCACACGTACCAGTTGGCCACCACGTTGTCGATCGGCGCTGGCGGCCGCAGGTCGAAGCGGTACATCGCCCGCCATGCGTCGCCCGCCTGGGCGGAAAGCACGAAGTCGTCTTCACCCGCCAGCTGCTGAAGCTGGAAAGACTCGTGCGGCGTGGCCTGCGGCGCCGTTTCGTACAGCCGCAGCGGCACCGTCGGCGTCAGGCCACCGAAGCCGGCATCGACCAGCCAGTCCTCTCCCTCCACGTGCACGCGCAGCAGCAGGTGGGTACGCGCCGTCGGGGCATTGTCCTGTGCCGCCAGCAGCACGCGCGCGCTCAGCGGCTGTGCGTCGAAGCCCACTGCCTGCAGGAGCGCCAGCAGGCCGCCGTTGAGTTCAAAGCAGTAACCGCCGCGCTGCTGGTCGAGCAGCTTGTGCTGCACGCTGTCCAGATCGATCGGCACCGCGTCGCGCAGCAGGCTGCTGAGGGTTTCAAAGGGGAGCAGGGCGTTGTGGCGCTGCACCAGCAGGGTCAGTCCGGCAAGGTCCAGCGACGGCGGAGCATCCAGTTGCAGGCGCTGCAGATAACGGGGGACGTCGAGCGGGGTCATGGCGAGGGCGGCCGGTGGGAAGAATCCCACTGTGCAACCGCAACCGGGGTTGAGGTCAAGCGCGGGCGCTGTGTCACGTCTCCGTCGCCTGGGGCCGGTACAAAGAGCGCAACCGGCACGGTGCGTGCCACGGCATCGGCAATGTGCCTAAAGTTGCCGCCGGTCAGGCCGATACAGGTGCGTCCTTCCGCCTGGAGTCTGTGATGTCGGCCGCCGTCCCCCTTCGGTCCCTGCGCACCCGTCTCATCGCGATGCGCTCGGCGTTTCCACGCCTGCTGGTCTGGCTGCAGCCGCATCGACTCAGCGTGGCCAACAAACTCAAGGCCACCCTGCTGGTCTGCGGCGCGGGCCTGGTGGCGATCGCCGCCGTCCATGCCTGGACCGGCCATGCCAGCAGCCAGGCCGCACGCAGCCAGGCCAGTTACCAGCGTGGCAGCGATCTGGCCGCACGCCTGGCGACACGGGTGGCGGAGGCGCGTCGCCTGCAGACCCAGTATGCACGCAGTTTCGACGATGCTGACCGCAGCCAGCTGCAGGCGGCCCAGCAGGCACTGCAGGTCGATCTGAAGGCGCTCAGGGCGATGCCGATGGATGCGGGTCGCCGCAAGGCATTGCAGGCGCTCACCGAGGCCGCCGAGGGATTCTCGCAGGGAGTGGCCGCGCTGTTCGAACGTGTGGACGAGATGGGGCGTGGTGATGCGGGCCTGGCTGCACAGCTGCAGCAGGCCGCCGATGCCCTGCAGCAGCAGGTGGATGGCCTGGACCGGCCGGCACTGGCGCTGCACCTGCAGAAGATGCGGCGCCAGGAAGCGCTGCTGCTGCTCGATGGCGATTCGACTCATGCCGACCGCGCCAGCGAAGAGAAGCTGCCGTTCGATCTGGCGCTGGCGGGGTTGCCGCCCGACGTGCAGGAGGCGCTCCGCAGCGGCATGGACGCCTATCAGTCGGCACTGCTCGGCTATACCGCTGCCCGCGTCGGCCTTGACGTGGAGACGCAATCGCTGATGGAGACGGCTGCCGGCGTGGCGCCCGCGCTCGCCGCCTTCCAGCAGGCACAGGTGAATGCGCTGGCCCTGGCGCAGGCGCGGCAGCAGGCCGGTGCACGCACCATGAGCGTGCTGTTCGCCCTCACCCTGCTGCTGGTGGCCGGCGTGCTGATCACCAGCCTGCTGCTGGTGCTGCGCGCGGTGCGCAGGCCGATCCAGGACACCCTGCGGTTCGCCAGCGACATCGCCGATGACCGGCTCGATACCACGTTGCGCGTGCACAACGCCAACGACGAGATCGGCCAGCTGGCACAGCGCCTGGTGGACATGCAGCAGCGGCTGCGTGCGCGCATCGAGACCGAGCGTGCGATGGCCCGTGGCAACACGCGCGTACGCCAGGCCCTGGACTGCGCGCAGACCGGGCTGATGGTGGTCGATGCCGAAGGCCAGGTGGCCTACGCCAATCCTGCGTTGCGGCACGTGCTGGGCCTGCAGGCCGACGCGCTGGTCGGCACTGACGCGCGGGACCTGCATCCGGCCCTGGCCAGCCTGGTAGACGCGCGCCACCGCCAGGAGCGGGAAATCAGTCATGCCGGTGTGCGCTATCAGTTGATCGCCAATGCCATCGTCGATGACGACCAGTTCCTGGGCGTGGCGCTGGAGTGGCGCAGCCGTGCGCTGGAAACGCTGCTGGAGACCGAGGTGGCGGCACTGGTCGACGCTGCCGCGCAGGGTGACCTGCACGGGCGCATTTCGCTGCAGGGCAAGCACGGTTTCGTGCATACGCTGTCCACCAGCATCAACCGCCTGCTGTCCACCTTTGAAACCAACCTGGGGGACCTGCAGGCATTGCTGGCGGCGTTGGCCCGTGGGGATCTCAGCGTGCGCATGGAAGGTGAGCTGCAGGGCGTGTTCGCACGCATGCGCGACGACGCCAATGCAACCGTCGCACAGCTCGGCCGCATCGTGACCCGCATCCAGCGCGCCGCTGCCAGCCTGGACAGCGGTGTCGGTGAAATCGTTGCCGGCCATCACGACCTCTCGCAGCGTACCGAGCAGCAGGCGGCCAATCTGGAAGAGACCGCAGCCTCGATGCATGAGCTGACCGACACCGTCGGCCGCAACGCCGACGCCGCCGGACGTGCCGACGCGCTGGTGCAGGGGGCTGCAGCGGTTGCACAGCGGGGTGGGATGGCCGTCGGTCAGGTGGTGGAGACCATGCAGGGCATCAGTGAAGCATCGCGCCGCATCGGGGACATCACCCAGTTGATCGACGGCATCGCGTTCCAGACCAACATCCTTGCGCTCAACGCCGCCGTGGAGGCCGCGCGTGCTGGAGAGCAGGGCCGCAGTTTCGCGGTGGTCGCGGCGGAAGTGCGTCTGCTCGCGCAGCGCAGTGCCGAGGCAGCCAGGCAGATCAAGGCGCTGATCGAGGATTCCGTGGCACGCGTCGGCCAGGGCAGCGTGCAGGCCGCGCAGGCGGGCACCACCATGGACGAGATCGTCGGCAGCGTGCAGCAGCTGGCGGACCTGCTCGCTGGCATCCGCAGCGCCTCGCAGGATCAGCACGCAGGCATCGCCCAGGTGAACCACGCCATCGTGCAGATGGAAGCCAGTACCCAGCGCAATGCCAGCCTGGTGGAAGAAGCCGGCTCGTCGACCGCGCAGATGCAGGCGCAGGTGCGCGCGCTGGCCGAAGCCGTGTCCGCGTTCCGCCTGCAGCCGGACCGTCAGGCCCGCGCGGCGGCGTGATCGCGTCCGCCGCCGGGTCCAGCCCGGCGGCGCGGCTCAATACACGTCGCGCCGGTAGCGGCCGCTCTCGAGCAGCGTTTCCACCACCTCGTCACCGAGCGCGCCCCGCAGTACCTGATCCACGCCCTCGGCCATGCCCTGCAGCGAGCCGCAGACATGGATCACGGCGCCACGCTGCATCCATTCCCGCAGTTCATCGCAGGCCGACCGCAGGCGGTCCTGGACGTAACCGCCCGCTGCGTCGCGCGAGAACGCCAGGTCGACCCGGATCAGATGGCCCTGCGCCTGCCATGCGCTCACCTCATCGGCGAACAGGAAGTCATGAGCGCGCTGGCGCTCGCCGAACAGCAGCCAGTGGCCGTGCTCGCCTGCGTGTGCCGCCTCGCGCAGCAGGCCGCGCAGGCCGGCGATGCCGGTGCCGTTGCCGATCAGCACCATGGGTGCGCCCGGCACGCGATGGAAGCCGGGGTTGCGGTGCACGCGCGCGGCGATGTGCGCGCCTGCCGGCGCATGCAGCGACAGCCAGCCCGAACCCAGCCCCGGGCGCCCGTTGTTGTCGTGCACCAGGCGCACGACCAGTTCCACCACGCGATCGGCCGGGCAGGAGGCGATCGAATACTCGCGGCCCGGCAGTACGGGCAGGGCCGTCAGCCAGCGTCCGGCATCCTGCACCTGCAGCGCACTGGCCGCGTCCGGCAGTTCGCGTTTGCTGGCCAGGCACTGCAGGGTCTGCGTGCCGCCTTCGATCAGCAGCGGTTGCAGCGGGTCCAGTCCATGCGCCAGCAGTACCGCACGGGCATGCGCGGCGCTGTGCCGCGGCGCGATGTGCAGGATGTCGCCGGCCTGCCACTGCACGTCATCCGGCGCGGCCAGCCGGATCCGCCAGATCGGACCACCGACGCTGCCCGGGTTCAGCTGCTGGCGATCCAGCAGCTGCCAGTCGTGCATGCGGGTGGCCGCCGGCAGCACGCTGTCGTCGGCAGCAATGCCGGTCAACAGGCCGAGCTGCTGCTGCCACTGGCGCAATGCCGCGACCGATGCAGCGTCCACGTCGATGCGGTCGAACATCGCGCGGGCACCGTTGCCCAGCAGCCACGCATCGAACTGGCGGCCGAAGGCGCAGTAGTGCGGGTACTGGCGGTCGCCCAGCGCGAGCATGCCGAACTGCAGTGTGGCCAGGTCCAGGGATCGGCCCAGCAGCTGGCGCGAGGCACGTCGTGCCGAATCCGGCGGTTCGCCGTCACCAAAGGTACTGAGCACGAACAGCGCGTGGCTCGCCGCCTGAAGGCGGTGCGCGTCGATCCTTGCCAGCGGCAATACCTGCACCGCCTGTCCGCTGGCCTGCAGCTGCGCTGCCGCGCGCCATGCCAGCTGTTCGGCCAGGCCGCTCTGGCTGGCATGCACCACCAGCCATGCGGCGCCGTTGGCTGCGGCCGCCGGCAGTGGCTGGCGCAGCGCACGTGCGGCGCGCTGGCTGCGGCGACGGTCGAGATAGAGCAGCCAGCCGGTGATGAAGAACAGGCTCATGCCCAGGCTGCTGAGCATCACGATGATGCGCCCGGGAATCCCGAAGTAGCTGCCCGAGTGCAGCGCGAACACGCTGGTAGCCAGCTGACCGCCAGCGCCCTGGCGCGCGTAGGGACGCGCGTCCAGAATCGCACCGCTGGCAGGGTCGAGCTGCAGCAGATCGTGCGCGCGGTCATGATGGCCGCCGCGCAATGCTGGATCGCCCGCCATGGTCCGCACATTCAGTGCCTGGCCGGGCTTCTCGGGCAGCCGCAGGTCGATGTAACCGGTGCGCACCCCGGCCTGCGCGTACAGCGTCGTTTCCACGCGGCGCAGGTCGAGCACGGCGCCGGCATCGATCACCTGCTTGGCCGGTGGCGCCACGCCGAGCAGGGCATTGGCCGCGCTGCGATACCAGTCGAACGACCACCACAGGCCGGTCAGGGCACTCATCAGGTAGATCAGCAGCACCCAGGTGCCGGCCACCGAATGCAGGCTCCACAGGAAGCCGCGGCCGCTGCGCTTCCATTCCACGGCCAGCCAGCTTCGCCAGTGCCACCAGCGGCGGGGCCAGCGCAGGTAGAGCCCGGACAGCGTGAAGAACAGCAGGGCGATCGCGCAGCTGCCGGTGATCCATTTTCCGCGCTCGCCCGCGGCGAGGTGGCGGTGCAGGTCTTCGACGAAGTCGAAGAAGGCCTGCCCGCGCAGGGCGCTGAAGCGCTCGCCGCTGTATGGGTCGAAGTACACCCAGTGCGCTTTGCCGCCGGCGAAACGGGCCACCGATGGGCGCTGGCCGCTGGCATCCACGCGCAGCCGCTGCAACGGCCGTTTGCTGTCGGCCTGCAGCATCGGCACCAGCTCGCTCAGGGGCAGCGGCTGCTGGCCTTCGGCGTGATGTTCGGCGATGGCGGCGAAGCC
>ENA-UOXB01001100-UOXB01001100.1-bioreactor-metagenome-genome-assembly--contig:-NODE-1100-length-13467-cov-8.788398_pt1 | contig 13467 bp, 10 predicted proteins | sample MGYA00238158_ERZ761615 | MGnify/ENA primary metagenome ERZ761615 (study PRJEB28904, sample SAMN06267902) | bioreactor metagenome | isolation source: Joint BioEnergy Institute, California, USA... | reverse complement strand
TGCTCGACCACTACCAGCAGACCAAGAACCTGCTGGTGAGCTATGACATCAATCCTCTCGGCTTCTTCTGATCGCCAGCACACGATCTGCTGCGCGTCGGCCCTACTGCGTTAGAAGCAGGCTCGGCAGGCCGCTTGCGGCCAACGCACTTCAGTGCGGCCCCGGAGGGGCGAGCGAAGCGAGTCATGCGGACAAAAGTACAGTCGCCCGCGACTCCGACCGTTCCTCACCTGCTTCTGCCTTGTAGGTCTCTAGCTCGCAAGATCGTGAGCCGGCTATGTACCAAAGGTGGCGTGCTCGCTCCGGCGCGCCGCCTCTTGCCAGGCGAACAACCCTACCCGGGTGGATCTGCAGGCAGCCATGGGCCTGAACGGCAGCAGATCCTTATCGCGACGCGGCTTCGGCCGCGTTTTTTATTGGCGCATGTTTCAGCTCAGGCGATAACCGGAACCTTCCAGGTGCGAGGCATGCCTACTGATAGCGCCACCTACCAATGCCAGTGCCGATTCATCCCAAAGTACCATTTGGCCTCTTGCCTGGCGGGGGCTTAATGGGGTTGCCGGAATGCCCCGGCTTCATAACAAGAGGACCGCACCATGTGGACTAAACCCGCCTACACCGATCTGCGCATTGGCTTCGAAGTGACCATGTATTTCGCCAACCGCTGATCGCTCCTGGCCCCGGCTCGTCCGGGGCATCCCGCTGGTGACTTCCATGCATATCCAGATTCTCGGTTCCGCTGCTGGCGGCGGCTTTCCCCAGTGGAACTGCAACTGCCGCAACTGCCGTGGCGTGCGGGCCGGCACCCTGCGGGCGCAGCCGCGCACGCAATCGTCCATCGCCATCTCCGACGATGGCGAGCAGTGGATTCTGTGCAATGCCTCGCCTGACATCCGTGCGCAGATTGAAGCCTTTCCTGCGCTGCAGCCGGCGCGCAAGCTGCGCGACACGGCGATTGCCGGCATCGTCCTGCTCGATAGCCAGATCGATCACTGCACGGGCTTGTTGACCCTGCGCGAGGGCTGCCCGCATGAGGTCTGGTGTACCGAGATGGTGCATCAGGATCTGACCACAGGTTTTCCGCTGTTCAACATGCTCAGCCACTGGAACGGTGGTCTGCAGCACCGGTTGATCGAGCTGGACGCTAAACCCTTCAGCATTCCTGCCTGTCCGGCGCTGAGCATTACCGCCATCGCCCTGCGCAGTAGTGCGCCGCCATATTCGCCGCACCGTGGCAATCCGCATCCGGGCGACAACATCGGCCTGTTCATCGAGGACCGTCGCAGCGGCCGCAGCCTGTTCTACGCGCCAGGCCTGGGCCAGGTGGACGAGCAGTTGCTGAGCTGGATGCGCCGCGCGGACTGCCTGCTGGTCGATGGCACGCTGTGGCGCGACGATGAGATGCGCGTGTGCGAGGTGGGCGACAAGCTCGGCAGCGAGATGGGCCACCTGTGCCAGAGCGGTCCTGGCGGCATGATCGAGGTGCTCGACGGCCTGCCGTCCGCGCGCAAGATCCTGATCCATATCAACAACACCAACCCGATTCTCGACCTGGACTCGCCCGAGCGCACCGAACTGGACGCCCACGGCATCGAGGTCGCGTTCGATGGCATGAGCATCGTTTTGTAGTCTGTGCGCACCGGGGAGTACTGATGAGCCAAGCTGCCATGACACCTGCCGAATTCGAGCAGGCGCTGCGCGCCAAGGGCGCGCTGTATCACATCCATCACCCGTTCCACCGCGCCATGTACGAAGGGCGCGCCACTCGCGAGCAGATCCAGGGCTGGGTGGCCAATCGTTTCTACTACCAGGTCAACATTCCACTGAAAGATGCGGCGATCCTCGCCAATTGCCCGGATCGCGAAACCCGCCGCGAGTGGATTCAGCGCATTCTCGACCACGATGGCGCACCTGGCGAGGAGGGCGGTATCGAGGCCTGGTTGCGTCTGGCCGAGTCGGTCGGCCTCGACCGCCAGCAGGTGCTGTCGCAGGAACTGGTGCTGCCCGGCGTGCGCTTTGCTGTTGATGCTTACGTCAACTTTGCTCGCCGTGCGAGCTGGCAGGAAGCGGCCAGCAGTTCGCTGACCGAGCTGTTCGCCCCGCAGATCCACCAGTCGCGCCTGGATGCCTGGCCGCAGCATTACCCCTGGATCGATGCCACTGGCTACGACTACTTCCGCAAGCGTCTGAAAGAAGCGCGCCGCGATGTCGAACACGGCCTGCGCATCACCCTCGAACACTACCGCACGCGCGAAGCGCAGGAACGCATGCTGCAGATCCTGCAGTTCAAGCTGGACATCCTGTGGAGCATGCTCGATGCCATGAGCATGGCCTACGAGCTGCAACGCCCGCCCTATCACACCGTGACCAATGAGCGCGTTTGGCATCGGGGTATAGCCTTATGAGTATCGAGCGAGCGGTGCGCACGGCTCACCCTACGGCCGAGTTCTTTATAGGGTGCGCCGCACGCACCAGTCAGGAGCCCGAACAATGACTGCTGTCATCCTCCCGCCCAGCGTACCCGCCATCCGCCGCGGCTTTCGTCTGCAGTTCGAACCGGCACAAGGCTGCCATGTGCTGCTCTATCCGGAAGGCATGATCAAGCTCAACGACAGTGCGGGCGAGATTCTCCAGCAGGTCGATGGCAAGCGTTCGGTGGCCGAGATCATCGACAATCTGCACCAGCGCTTCCCCGATGTGCCCGGTATCGACGAAGACATCCTCGCCTTCATGGAGGTGGCCCATGCTCAGTTCTGGATCGAGCTTCGCTAAGCCGGGTGTACAGGTTGGTCCACCCCTTTGGTTGTTGGCCGAGCTGACCTACCGCTGCCCGCTGCAGTGTCCGTACTGCTCCAACCCGCTGGATTTCGCCCAGCAGGGCGCTGAGCTGTCGACCGCCGAATGGATCGAGGTATTCCGTCAGGCGCGTGAGCTGGGCGCGGCGCAGCTGGGCTTTTCCGGCGGCGAGCCGCTGGTGCGTCAGGATCTGGCCGAGCTGATCGCGGCTGCGCGCGGCCTGGGTTACTACACCAACCTGATCACTTCCGGCATTGGCTTGACCGAAGCGCGTATCGCCGAGTTCGCCGAGGCTGGGCTCGATCATATCCAGATCAGCTTCCAAGCCGCCGACGAGGAGGTGAACAACCTGCTGGCCGGCTCGAAGAAGGCCTTCGCGCAGAAGCTGGCCATGGCCCGCGCGGTCAAGGCCCACGGCTACCCGATGGTGCTCAACTTCGTCACCCACCGGCACAACATCGACAACATCGAGCGCATCATCGAGCTGTGCCTGGAGCTGGAGGCTGACTTCGTCGAGCTCGCCACCTGCCAGTTCTATGGCTGGGCCGAGCTCAACCGCGCTGGATTGCTGCCAACCCGTTCACAGCTGGAGCGCGCCGAGCGCATCACCAATCAGTGGCGCGACAAACTGGCGGCTGAGAACCACCCGTGCAAGCTGATCTTCGTCACCCCGGATTACTATGAGGAGCGCCCCAAGGCCTGCATGAACGGCTGGGGCAACCTGTTCCTCGATATCACCCCGGACGGCACGGCGTTGCCTTGCCACAGTGCGCGGCAATTGCCGGTGCAGTTCCCCAATGTGCGCGAGCACAGCCTGGAGCACATCTGGCGCCACTCCTTCGGCTTCAACCGCTTCCGCGGCGACGACTGGATGCCCGAGCCCTGTCGTTCATGCGACGAGAAGCACAAGGATTTCGGCGGCTGTCGCTGCCAGGCTTTCATGCTCACTGGAGATGCCAGCAACGCCGACCCGGTGTGCGGCAAGTCGGCGCACCATGGCGTGATTCTCGCTGCACGTCAGCAGGCCGATGAGGCACCGCTGGGTCTGGAGGCCCTGCAGTACCGCAACGAGAAGGCCTCACGAATCATATGCAAGGCCTGACCGATCCCGACGCGATCTGGAGTGCCGAGCAGGCTGCCGTGGCCAGCGCCGACTTCGCCGAGCTGCACGCTGCCCATGGCGGCGTGCTATGGGTGGCGTTCGACCCTGCTCTGGCGCGTTGCGGGCTGTTCTTCTGTCGTGACGGTGTCGTCAGTGAACTGACGCCGCCAGGCTTCTCCGTGCGTAGCCGTGTCTATGAGTACGGTGGCGGCGCCTGCTGCGCCACGGAGCAGGGCGTGGCGTTCGTCAATGAGCGTGATCAGCAGGTCTATTGCATCGATATCGGCTTGGACGGCGGTGCGCACGGCGCACCCTACCTGCTCACCAGTCAGTCCCACTGCCGCTATGGCGACCTGGCATTCGTACCCGCCTGGCAGGCATTGCTGGCGGTGGAGGAAAGCCATGAGGGCGGCGCGGTGGTGCATCGTCTGGTGCGCATCGGCCTTACCGGTAAGCGCGATGTTCTGGTGGAGGGTGCCGATTTCTATGCGGCGCCGGTAGCCGACCCCAGCGGCCAGCGTCTGGCTTGGATCGAGTGGGATCGTCCGCATCAACCCTGGGTTGCCACGCGTCTGTGTCAGCGCGAGTCCGGCGAGCGTAGCCGGGTGTTGTCGGGTGAGGCGGGAGATCGATCCCTGCAGCAGCCGCGCTTCGATGCCCAAGGCCGGTTGTGGGTGTTGAGCGACAAGGCTGGTTGGTGGCAACCCGAGTGCGTCGATGGCGACACAACGCTGCACGCCGCGCCCTATGATCACGCGCCGGCGCCCTGGCAACTGGGCAGTCGAACCTTTCTGCCGCTGGAAAACGGTGAACTGTTGCTGACCCGTTTCGAGGAGGGAATAGCCCGCCTCGTAGGGTGCGCCGTGCGCACCGATGCCGCTGTCGGAATCAGCGGTGCGCATAGCCTGTGCGGCCTCGCGACACCCTACGTAGAGAGACAGTTGGCCGAAGGGTTTACGCGTTTCCGTAGTCTGGCTGCCGACAACGAGCATTTCTGCTGCATCGCTGCCGCTCCTGATCGTCTGCCGGCGGTGCTCTCCATTCGCCGCAGCGATGGCGCATTGCAGGTGCTGGCAGGCGGTGAGCAGCCGCTGGCTGAAGCACAGCTATCACTGCCTCAGCCATTCAGCTGCACGGTGGGTGAGGGCGAACATTGTCACGGCTTTTTCTACGCCCCCGTGTCGTCCGCAGAGCGCCCACCGCTGGTGATCTTCCTGCACGGCGGCCCGACCTCGGCCTGCTACCCGGTGTTCGATCCGCGTATCGCTTTCTGGACGCTACGTGGCTACGCCGTGCTCGATCTCAACTATCGCGGCAGCAGTGGTTATGGGCGTGCCTATCGTCTGCGTCTGGCACGGCAGTGGGGCGAGCTGGAAGTGGAAGATATTCGCGCTGCCATCGACTCGCTCGCCAGTAATGGCCGTATCGATCCGCAGCGCGTATTCGTACGCGGTGGCAGCGCGGGCGGCTTCAGCGCGCTACGTGCACTGGTCGAGTTGCCGCAACTGCGTGGCGGCGCCAGCCTCTATGGCGTCAGCGACCCGTTGGCGCTACGTCGGCTGACCCACAAGTTCGAGGCGGATTATCTCGACTGGCTGATCGGCGACCCCGAGCAGGATGCCGAGCGCTACCGAGAGCGCACGCCCTTGTTGCAGGCCGAGCGGATCAAGGTACCGGTGATTTTTTTCCAGGGCGCGCTGGATTCCGTGGTGGTGCCGAGCCAGACCGAAAGCATGGTCGAGGCGCTGCGTAAGCGCGGTTTGCCGGTTGAATATTACCTGTTCGCAGAAGAACGCCACGGTTTCCGTCAGGCCGCGAACCTGGCCGAGGCTCTGCGCGCCGAGCATGCCTTCTATCTACGTCTGGGCTAAGCGCAGGTCGCATTGCATAAACCGGGCAATGCAGTAGGCTGATCGCCATTCCATAACAAGAAATTTCAGGCCGTTGTATGAGCCACGAATTGAATCAGCTGCGAAAGTTCGTTTCCCCCGAGATCATCTTTGGCGCCGGCTCCCGGCATAACGTCGGCAACTACGCCAAGACCTTCGGTGCGCGCAAGGTATTGATCGTCTCCGATCCCGGTGTGGTTGCCGCTGGCTGGGCTGGCGATGTCGAGGCCAGCCTGCAGGCCCAGGGCATCGCCTACTGCCTGTACACCAAGGTATCGCCCAACCCACGCGTGGAAGAGGTGATGGAGGGCGCCGAGCTGTATCGCAGCGAGGGTTGCAACGTCATCGTCGCGGTCGGTGGCGGCAGTCCGATGGACTGCGCCAAGGGCATCGGTATCGTCGTCGCCCACGGTCGCAGCATTCTCGAATTCGAAGGCGTGGACACCATTCGCGTACCCAGCCCGCCGCTGATCCTGATCCCGACCACCGCCGGCACCTCGGCCGACGTGTCGCAGTTCGTAATCATCTCCAACCAGCAGGAGCGGATGAAGTTCTCCATCGTCAGCAAGGCTGTGGTGCCGGACGTGTCGCTGATCGATCCGGAAACCACCCTGAGCATGGACCCGTTCCTCAGCGCCTGTACCGGCATCGACGCCATGGTGCACGCCATCGAGGCGTTCGTTTCCACTGGTCACGGCCCGCTGACCGACCCGCACGCGCTGGAAGCCATGCGCCTGATCAACGGTAACCTGGTGCAGATGATCGCCAACCCGGGCGATATCGCCCTGCGCGAGAAAATCATGCTCGGCAGCATGCAGGCCGGGCTGGCGTTCTCCAACGCGATTCTCGGCGCAGTGCATGCCATGAGCCACAGCCTCGGTGGTTTCCTCGACCTGCCACACGGCCTGTGCAATGCCGTGCTGGTCGAGCATGTGGTGGCGTTCAACTACAGCGCAGCGCCGGAGCGTTTCAAGGTCATCGCCGAAACCCTTGGCATCGACTGCCGTGGGCTCAACCACGCGCAGATTCGCCAGCGTCTGGTCGAGCACCTGATCGCCTTCAAGCACGCCATGGGCTTCCGCGAGACGCTTGGCCTGCACGGCGTCAGCACCTCGGACATTCCGTTCCTGTCCAGCCATGCAATGGACGACCCGTGCATTCTCACCAATCCGCGTGAATCGACTCAGCGTGACGTCGAGGTGGTGTATGGCGAGGCGCTCTGACGAAGCGCTGGCCGGGCTGCTCGGCCTCGGCAGCCAGTCCGCGCGCAAGAGCCACTATCCCGAGCTGCTGGCGCGTTTGGAAGAGTTGGAAATCGAGCGCAACCGCTACAAGTGGCTGTTCGAGCACGCGGTGCACGGCATCATCCAGGCCAGCCTGCAGGACGGCGTACTGGCGGCCAATCCGGCGATGGCGCGCATGCTCGGTTATGACGACCCGCAGCAGGTGCTGTGGTCGCCGAGCGATCTGGCCCGGCACCTGTTCGTGGGCGGCTTCGACGAGCTGGAAGTGATTCGCGAGGGGCTGAGCCAGGGCCAGGCTCTGCTCGGCTACGAGACGCGCCTGCGCAGGCGCGATGGCAGCACCATCGACGTGCTGATGAACCTGCTGCTCAAACCCGAAGGCGAGGGCGTCTTCGAAGGCTTCGTCGCCGACATTACCGAGCGCAAGCAGGCGCAGCAGCGCCTGCAACAACTCAATGACGAGCTGGAGCGCCGCGTCGCTGCGCGTACCTTCGAGCTGCTCGAATCCAACCGCAACCTGCAGCGGCAGATCGAGGAGCGCGAGCGTATCGAGCTGGCCCTGCGCGAGGCGCGCGACGCAGCCGAGGCGGCCAACCGCAGCAAGGACAAGTACCTGGCCGCGGCCAGCCATGACTTGTTGCAGCCGCTCAATGCGGCGCGCCTGTTGATTTCCACGCTACGCGAGCGTGAGCTGCCACCTGCCGAACAGAACCTGGTGGAGCGCAGCCACCTGGCCCTGGAAGGCGCCGAGGATCTGCTGGCGGATCTGCTGGATATTTCCAAGCTGGATCAGGCGGCGATCAAGCCGGATCTCGATGTCTATCGCCTAGAAGAGTTGCTCGCTCCGCTGGCATCCGAGTTCGAAAGCGTGGCCTCGGCTAGCGGTTTGCGTCTGCGCGCGCGAATCGCCAGTTATGCGGTGCACACCGATTTCCGCTTGCTGACGCGCATTTTGCGCAACTTCCTCAGCAATGCCTGCCGTTATACCGAACGTGGCGGCGTGCTGCTCGGCGCACGTCGGCGTGGCGCTTTCGTCGAGTTGCAGGTGTGGGATAGCGGGCGCGGTATCGCGTCCGATCAGCTGGACAAGATCTTTCTCGAGTTCAGTCAGCTCGAGGTCGGGCGTGCGGCCGAGCGCAAGGGCGTCGGTCTGGGCCTGGCCATCGTCGAGCGCATCGCGCGCATGCTGGGCTACCCGGTGCAGGTGCGCTCGCAACCGGGGCGTGGTTCGGTCTTCAGCATCCGCGTGCCGCTGGCGCAGGAGACTCCGCGGCGCCAGGTGCAATCCGTGGCGCTGCCGCTGCTGGGTAATCCCTTGCCGGGCCGACGCCTGCTGGTGATCGATAACGAAGTCGACATCCTGCACAGCATGCAGGCGCTGCTCGGGCAGTGGGGGTGCGAGGTGGTCACAGCGGTCGATCTGAGCGAGGCTCTGGAGCGTCTGCAGGGCAGGGCGCCAGAAGTGATCCTGGCGGATTATCACCTCGATCACGGAGAGCTCGGTTGCCAGGTGATTCAGCAGCTACGTGATGAGTTTTCCAGGTCGATTCCCGCGCTGATCATCAGCGCTGATCGCAGTGATGACTGTCGGCGCGAATTGCAGGCGCTGGGTGCGCCTATGCTGAACAAACCGGTCAAGCCGGGCAAGTTGCGTGCGGTGCTCAGCCAACTGCTGACTGAAAACTGAACGAGTGCATCGAGCCAAGTGAACCTGAGTGATTTCGATGGTGTCTATTGGCTACCTCGTCCCTCAGGAGATAACCACAATGACAATTTCCATGAACCCCGTTATGCGCCGTCTGGCAGCTATTACCGCGCTGTTTCACCTATTGCTGGTGGTGCAGATTCCCGCTGCCAACGCCGCGATGATCGGCACCCATGAGGTGATCGCCGAGCAGCAGCACAAGGTCGATCAGGAACAGTTGATGGCCATGCTCGATGACGAGCAGGTGAAGGAGAAACTGGTGTCGATGGGCGTCGACCGTGATCAGGTCGAGTCGCGTATCGCCAGCCTGACCCCGGCCGAACTGGCGCAGTTCAACCAGCAGTTGGATCAGGCACCTGCCGGTGCGGGTGTGGTCGGCATCATCGTGTTGTTTCTGGTGATCTTCATCATCACTGATATGCTGTGCGCCACCAACATCTTCAGTTTCGTCAAATGCATCAATCGCTGATTCGCCTCTGCTGTATCGCTTCGATCGTTCTACTCACAGCCTGCGCTCGGTCTCCGGTGTTATCACCGGAGGCCGAACGCCTGCCTGAGCGTGTAGAGCTCACCGACGTTCCGTTCTTTCCTCAGGACGCCTACCAGTGTGGGCCGGCTGCCCTGGCCACCATGCTCAATCAGCGTGGCGTGCTGACCACGCCCGGTGCGCTCAAGGACAAGGTCTACATCCCCAGCCGCGAAGGCAGCCTGCAGGTCGAGATGGTCGCTGCGGCGCGCAATCACGAAATGCTGGTGTACCCGTTGCAGCCCCGTCTGGAGGCGGTGCTCGCCGAGGTGGCCGCCGGCAACCCGGTGCTGGTGCTGCAGAACCTGGCGTTCGACTTTTATCCGCAGTGGCATTTCGCGGTGGTTGTGGGTTATGACCGTCGCGAGCGCACGCTGATCCTGCGTTCGGCGACCACGCGCCGGCTGGAAGACAGCTTCGCCAGTTTCGACAGAACCTGGGCGCGGGGCGGTCGTTGGGCGGTGTTGACCCTGCCGCCGGAGCGTCTGCCGGCGCAGGCGGACATGCATGTCTGGATGAAGGCTGCCAACGATCTGGAGCAAACCGGCAATGCTCAGCCGGCTCGGCGTGCCTATCGCCGCGCCGCCGAGGCCTGGCCGGAGCAGTCATTGCCCTGGTTCGCCCTGAGTAACAGCCGCTACGCCGATGGCGATGGCAAGGGCGCCGAGCAGGCGTTGCGTGAGAGCCTCAAGCGCGAGCCGGGTTTCGCTGCGGGTTGGTTCAACCTGTCGCAAGTACTGGGTGAGCAGGGTTGCGCGCGCGAGGCGCAGCAGGCTCAGGCCTGTGCGCAACGCCTGGCGCCGGAAGATTCGCGCTTCGCCGCACCGCCTAAAGCCAGTAGTTCAGGTGGGCAGTGTCAGGCCTTGCCGGTCTGTCCATGAAGCAAATGAAAACGGCGCCCTAGGGCGCCGTTGTCGTTGATGGACGGGATTACACGCCGAGTTTGTCACGCAGCGTGTAATACCAGGCGCCAATGGCGCTGAACGGTACCTGGAACATCCGCCCGCCAGGGAAGGGGTAGTGCGGCAACCCGGCGAAGGCATCGAAACGCTCGGCCTGGCCGCGCAGGGCTTCGGCCAGCACTTTGCCGGCCAGGTGCGTGTAGGTCACGCCGTGGCCGCTGCAGCCTTGCGAGTAGTAGATGTTGTCGCCGATACGACCGACCTGCGGCAGGCGCGACAGGGTCAGCAGGAAATTGCCGGTCCAGGCGAAATCAATCTTCACGTTCTTCAGTTGGGGGAAGGTCTTGAGCATTTTCGGCCGGATGATCGCTTCGATATTGGCCGGGTCGCGCGCGCCGTAGACCACGCCGCCGCCGTAGATCAGGCGCTTGTCGCCAGTGAGGCGGTAGTAGTCGAGCAGGTAGTTGCAGTCCTCGACGCAGTAGTCCTGCGGCAACAGGCTGGCAGCGACTTCGTCGGACAGCGGCTCGGTGGTGATCACCTGGGTGCCGCAAGGCATCGACTTGGATGCAAGCTCCGGTACCAGGTTGCCCAGGTAAGCGTTACCCGCGACGACCACGAACTTGGCTTTGATATGACCTTGCGGGGTGTGCACCACCGGGTTGCCGCCGCGCTCGATGCGCGTGGCCGGGGATTGTTCATAGATCACACCGCCCAGCGATTCCACTGCAGCAGCTTCACCCAGAGCCAGGTTCAGCGGATGGATATGGCCGCCGCTCATGTCCAGCATGCCGCCGACGTAGTTCTCTGTGGCCACCACCTCACGGATCCGTTTGGCGTCCATCAGTTCCAACTGGGTGTGGCCGTAGCGCTCCCACAGCTTCTTCTGCGATTCCAAGTGGCCCATCTGCTTGCTGGTCAGCGCGGCGAACACGCCGCCGTCCTTCAGGTCGCACTGGATGTCGTACTTGGCGATGCGTTCACGGATGATGCGGCCTCCCTCGAACGCCATCTGCCCGAGCAGTTGCGCCTGCTTGGGGCCGACGCTGCGCTCGATCACGTCGATGTCGCGGCTGTAGCTGTTGACGATCTGCCCACCGTTGCGACCCGAGGCGCCGAAGCCGACCTTGGCGGCCTCGACGATGCTGACCTTGAAGCCGTTCTCCAGCAGGAACAGTGCAGTGGACAGGCCGGTGTAGCCCGCACCGATGATGCACACATCGGTTTCCACCTCGCCTTGCAGGGCAGGGCGTTGTGGGGCGGGGTTGGCTGAGGCGGCGTAATAGGATTGTGGATAGGCCGTGTGCGCCATCTTGAACCTCTGTTCTTTATTTTTTACGAATGAGTCGATGCTACCTGAGTTGAAAATGCCCGGCTAGTGTCCGTGCAAAATATTCAACGTTCCTGCTTCGAATAAAAAATTGGCCTATTTCAGTGAGTTAGCGAAAAAATCTGTTGACGGCCAAAAAGATCTGCGTAGAATGCGCACCCATCGAAGGCACATAGCTCAGTTGGTTAGAGCACCACCTTGACATGGTGGGGGTCGTTGGTTCGAGTCCAATTGTGCCTACCAAATCGATAAAAAGGGGTCGCTAAGCGACCCCTTTTTTATTGCTCGAATTCTTCGGGCAGGCTTTTGCGAGTTTGTTTCAAGTGGCAGCTTGTCAGAGCCCAGGCTTTCTGAAAGCATCCGCACTCTTTACTTCCAGTGACTTGGTTCGGTCTGGTTGGCCTTCGGGCTCCTGCCATCGTTAGGTGGGTACACCGCCGAATCGCTTCCTGGCTCATCCCAACCCACGTGACCTTTGGTAGGGGTCACCACTAGGAGAGGAGGCGCCATGCCCATCATTACTCTTCCCGACGGCAGTCAACGCTCGTTCGATCATCCGGTATCCGTGCTGGAGGTCGCTCAATCCATTGGTGCAGGTCTGGCCAAGGCCACCCTGGCTGGCAAGGTAAACGGCAAGCAGGTCGATGCCTGCGACGTGATCGATACCGACGCCACCCTGCAGATCATCACGCCGAAGGACGAAGAGGGGCTGGAAATCATCCGCCACTCCTGTGCTCACCTTGTTGGGCATGCAGTCAAGCAGCTGTACCCGAATGCCAAGATGGTGATCGGTCCGGTCATCGATGAAGGTTTCTATTACGATATCGCCATTGATCGTCCCTTTACCCCGGAAGACATGGCGGCCATCGAAAAGCGTATGGCCGAGTTGATCGACAAGGACTACGACGTCATCAAGAAGATGACGCCGCGCGCCGAGGTCATCGAGCTGTTCAAGTCGCGTGGCGAGGAATACAAACTGCGCCTGATCGACGACATGCCGGATGAGCAGGCCATGGGCCTTTACTTCCATGAGGAATACGTCGACATGTGCCGTGGCCCGCACGTGCCGAATACCCGCTTCCTCAAGGCCTTCAAGCTCACCCGTATTTCCGGTGCCTACTGGCGCGGCGACTCGAAGAACGAGCAATTGCAGCGCGTTTATGGCACTGCCTGGGCTGACAAGAAGCAGTTGGCTGCTTATATCCAGCGCATCGAAGAAGCTGAAAAGCGTGATCACCGTCGTATCGGCAAGCAGCTTGACCTGTTCCATCTGCAGGAAGAAGCGCCGGGCATGGTGTTCTGGCATCCCAATGGCTGGACTGTCTACCAGGTGCTGGAGCAGTACATGCGCCAGGTGCAGCGTGAGCACGGCTATGTGGAGGTGCGTACGCCTCAGGTGGTCGATCGCATCCTGTGGGAGCGTTCCGGCCACTGGTCCAACTACGCCGAAAATATGTTCACCACGGCTTCGGAAAACCGCGACTACGCGGTCAAGCCGATGAACTGCCCGTGCCACGTTCAGATCTTCAACCAGGGTCTGAAGTCCTACCGCGACCTGCCGCTGCGCCTCGCCGAGTTTGGTGCTTGCCACCGTAACGAGCCGTCCGGTGCGCTGCACGGCATCATGCGCGTGCGCGGCTTCGTCCAGGACGATGCGCACATCTTCTGCACCGAAGATCAGGTGAAGAAGGAAGCAGCCGATTTCATCAAGCTGACCCTGCAGGTCTACTCGGACTTCGGCTTCACCGATATCGCCATGAAGCTCTCGACTCGTCCTGCCAAGCGTGTGGGTTCCGATGAGTTGTGGGATCGCGCCGAGGGTGCGCTGGCCGAGGCGCTGAACGAATCCGGTCTGGCCTGGGAATATCAGCCGGGCGAGGGCGCCTTCTACGGGCCGAAGATCGAGTTCACCCTGCGTGACTGCCTCGGCCGTAACTGGCAGTGCGGCACCCTGCAGTACGACCCGAACCTGC
>ENA-UOXB01001099-UOXB01001099.1-bioreactor-metagenome-genome-assembly--contig:-NODE-1099-length-13470-cov-11.594931_pt1 | contig 13470 bp, 12 predicted proteins | sample MGYA00238158_ERZ761615 | MGnify/ENA primary metagenome ERZ761615 (study PRJEB28904, sample SAMN06267902) | bioreactor metagenome | isolation source: Joint BioEnergy Institute, California, USA... | reverse complement strand
GCCCCCGGAACCTATACCGATACCGTCACGGTGACCGTCACCTACTGAAAGGCCAGACCATGCGTGGATTTCTTGCAGGCGGCCTTCTGGCCGTGTCGATGTCGCTTGGCCTGGCGGTCGGGGCCGCGGCGCAGGGGTTGAGGGTCTCTCCGGTGCTGCTGGAGGTTCCGGCGCCCGGGGCGGCGACCACCCTGACCCTGCGCAACGACGGCAGCCGGCCGATCACCGTCCAGTCGCGCGTCTTCCGCTGGCTGCAGCCCGGCGCCCAGGACAGCCTGGAACGCAGCGCGGATGTCGTGGTCAGCCCGCCCGCGATCCAGCTTGCACCCGGCGCGACGCAGACGATCCGCGTCGTCCGCGTCGCGCGCACCCCGGTCAGCGGAGAGGAGGCCTATCGCGTCGTCCTGAACGAGATCCCGGACCAGTCGCGCAGACAGGCGGGCGCCGTGGCCTTTGCCACCGAACTGCGCATCCCGGTGTTCTTTGCCGATGCCGGGGTACGATCCGCCGATGTCCGCTGGTCGCTGCGCCGATCGGGGGGCGCGACACATCTGGTGGCCCAGAACACCGGGGACAGCCGCCTGCGCATCGCCGACGTCACGCTGAGCGCGCCGAACGGCGCCACGGTGCGCCATCCCGGCCTGCTGGGATACGTGCTGGGCGGATCGTCGATGGAATGGCCGATCGCGCCGGCGGGGCAGCTGGGCGGTTCGGCGCGGCTGTCGGCCGCGACCAACCTGGGGGCGCTGGACGTCGATGTCCCCATGCGCTGAGCGCATCGGCCGAGGGTGGCTGGTCATGACCGTCCTTGCGTCGCTGTGCTGCGGACCGGCGGGGGCCCAGGACATCCCGCCACCCGAGGCGGGGCAGGACCTGTACCTGGAGGTGTTCGTGAACGGCCAGCCCAGGAACCTGATCGCCCGCTTCACCGACGTGGGCGACGGCGTCCTCAGCGCGGATGCCGAGGACCTGCGCACCAGCGGCATCCTGGCCGGTGATGCCGTGACCGGAGAGGTCAGGCTGGACCAGATCCCCGGCCTTGGCTGGCGCCTGGTCGCGCCCGACCAGACGATCCGCTTCATCGTCCCGCCCGACATCGCAGCGCCCCACGAACTTGACGCCGGTACCCCGGCAGAGGACACCCCGCCCGGCGAAGATGCCGGACCCGCGGTCGATCAGGGCTATGGCGTGGTGCTGAACTATGGGCTGAACGTCGAGACCTGGCGCGGCGATGCGGGAGCCGGCGGCCAGCTGGTCTCGGGCAGCGTCGACGGGCGGCTGTTCATGCCCCTGGGGGTGCTGAACCACGCATTCGTCGTCGCGCCGGACGGGGACGGATCGCACCGGTACCGGCGGCTGGAGACCAGCTGGCGCAGTTCGTTCCCCGGGCGCGCGATGCAGGTCCAGGTCGGGGACATCGCGTCACGCGGTCCCTCCTGGGCCAGGCCGGTCCGCATGGGCGGCGCGATGGTCGAGCGCAATTTCGGCCTGCAGCCCGATCTGGTCACGATCCCGCTGGCCGGGTTCGAGGGCAGCGCCGCCCTGCCCTCGACGGTCGAGGTCTTCTCGGATTCGATCCGGGCCTATTCCGCCGAGGTGCCCGCCGGCCCGTTCAGCATCCGCGACCTGCCCTTGACCGGGGGGTCGGGGGTGGCGCGCGTCGTCGTGCGCGACGTGACGGGCCGCGAGACGCAGGTCGATCTGCCCTTCCTGATGTCGGACCTGCTGCTGAAACCGGGGCTTGCCGATTTCGCGCTGTCCGTGGGGCGGCCCAGGCTGGGCATCGGCACGCCAGGCGATCGCTATGGCGACGACATCTTCGGCGTGGGCACGCTGCGCTATGGCGTGACCGACGCGCTGACCCTGTCGGCCCATGCCGAAGGGGGGCGCGGCCTGCAGATGGCGGGGGCGGGGGCGGTGGTCCGGATCGGCCATCTGGGCACGGCCAGCCTTGGCCTGGCCGGCAGCCGGTCCGACAGGGGCAGCGGCGCGCTGCTGGATCTGTCGTCCAGCCTGTCGATCGGGTCCGCCGCCCTGTCAGGCCGCCTGATGCGGACCCAGGGGCGGTTCGATGACGTCGCCGCCGTGTCGGCCACCCCGCGGGGCGCGCGCACCGACCGATACGACTTTCCCCGCCAGATCGCCCAGGTCAGCCTGTCGATGCCGCTGGACAGCCGGATCGGCAGCGGCGCCAGCCTGTTTCTTTCCGACATCCGTGCGCCCGGCCCGGTCGCACGCGAAACCGCCCTGGGCCTGTCCTTCAGCCGGAGGCTGTGGGGCGACAGCAGCGTGACGCTGAGCGCGACATCGCTGCGCGGATCGCGGCGCGACACGACCGCGGGGGTCCAGCTGCAGATCCCCCTGGGAACCCGGCATTATGCCGGGATGCAGTCCGAACGCCGCCAGGGCGGATGGCGTCACTATGCGCAGATCAGCGGTCAAAGCGCGGGCGACATCCCGCGCTGGAACTGGCGGGTGCAGGCGGACCAGGGGGACGGGCGCTCGATCCGGGCCGATGCGGGATACGAGAACCAGCTGGGCCGGGTCGAGGTCGCGGCGCGCAGCCAGTCGGGCGCCCAGGCCGTGGGCCTGCGGGTCGACGGAGCGATCGTCGCGTCGGGCGGCGGCGTCTTCCTGTCGCGCCCGGTCCAGGACGCCTTTGCCGTCGTCGATGCCGGCGCCCCCGGGGTCGAGGTCAGCGCCGAGAACCGCACCGTCGGCCGCACCGGGCGGTCGGGCCGCATCCTGGTCCCCGACCTGCGCGCCTACGAGGGCAACGCGATTTCCATCGACCCGCTTGGCCTGCCGCTGGACGCCGCGGCCGATGCCACGCAACAGATCGTCCGTCCCGCCCACCGGTCGGGGGCGACGGTCACCTTCGGCGTGCAGACCAGCACGCGCGAGGCGCTGATCGGGCTGGTCGACGGCCAGGGCCAGCCGCTGGAGGTCGGGGGACGGGTGGTGCTGAACGATGATGGCGGCGACAACCTGGTCGGATTTGACGGAGAGACGTTCCTGTCCGGCATGCAGGAGACCAACGTGATCGCGGTGTCCTATCCCGACGGGCGGCGCTGCCGCGCCGAGGTCGCCTATGTCGACGAACCCGGTGTCTTGACCCATCTGCAGAAGGTGCCCTGCCTATGACCCCTGCCCCCTTCCCGCGTGCCATCCTGCTGTTCCTGATCGCAGGTCTGCTGACCCTTGGGTTGGCCGCGCCGGCCCGGGCGCAAAGCTGCACCTTCTCGGCCAGCAACATCGTGCTGGGGCCCGTCGACGTCCTGGGCAGCAGCCCGACCACCGCCACGGGCAACATCGCGGTCAACTGCTCGACCTTCCTTGGGCTGCTGACCTCGATCACGGTGACGATCGAACTGGGCGACGGTTCGGCTGGCCTGTTCGGCAGCCTGCGCCGCCTTGGGGGGCCGTCGGGCAGCAGCCTGGCCTATGACCTGTACCAGAACCCGACCCACACGACGATCTTCGGAGGAAGTCAGGGAACGCATGGCGGGCAGCCCGTGGTCCTGACGGGCAGTTCGGTCCTGTCGCTGCTGACGACGACGGGCATGAACGTGCCGGTCTATGCCCGCGTCCCCGGCGCGCAGAACGCGGCCGTGCCGGGTGCCTACAGCGCGACCTTTTCGCGTCAGCCGCTGGATGTCCGCGCCACGACCGAGACGTGCAGGCCGGTTCTGGGATGCGACACGCGCGTGACGGGCTTCACCTTTGCCGTGCAGGCCCAGGTCCGCCCGAACTGCCGCGTCGTCGCCGACGATCTGGACTTTGGTCAGCATGGCCTGCTGGACCGGCCGGTCGATGCGACCAGCCAGGTGCGCGTGACCTGCACCGCGGGAACCAGCTACAGCCTGGGGCTGGGTCACGGGTTGCAGGCGGCGGGGATCGGCGGCCGGCAGATGCGCGATCTGGCGGGACATCGCGTGGGCTATCAGCTGTATCACGACGCAGCCCGGACACAGCCATGGGGGCTGATCGCGGACGGCCTGGCCACGACGGATGCGGGGACCGGGGTCTCGCGCGCCGTGACGGTCCATGGCCGCGTGCCCCCGCAGCCGACGCCCCCGCCCGGTGCCTATTCCGATACCGTCGTGGTCACGGTCACCTATTGATCTGTCCAAGGATCGGGCAGCGGCGAAAATCGGCTGATCCGGGCTGGCATGATGCAACCAAAGGATGAACGATGCAGTTTACCTGCGCCGACCGACAGTGCCCAGCCTTTGCGAAGACGGACATGCCATGCCCCGAATGATCCTGACCGATCCCGACACGCTGCAACCGCGGGCCATCGATTTCGACCGCGACACGGACTTTGAAACGCACGAAACGGTGGGTGGCCTGACCTCGCTCACGGTGCTGCATCGCAACCGCGCGACCACCTATCGGGTGGTCGAGACGGTCACGCAGATCCAGTTGCTGCGCAACGTCGCGCTGCGCTGACGCCTGTGAGCCGCGGCCGCCGCGACGCTAGTGGCGCGGCATTCCGGCGGGACGGGCGGCGCGTTTCTGCGCGGCGATGCGGAACGGGGCATTGGGCGCGCCATAGCCCGCATAGTTGCCCTGCCGCTGGACGATCTCAAGGAAGAAGCCGTCGGCGCGCGGTTCGCTGTACAGCTGGAAGAACTGTCCGCCCTCATCCTCGTCATACATGATCGATGCCGCCTGCATCCTGTCGACGAAGCCCTGATCAAGCCCGAACCGCGCCTGGATGTCGTCATAGTAGTTGGCGCCGATCCGCAGCGTGGCGAAACCGCGTTCCGCCAAGGCGGCGGCGGTGGCGAACAGGTCGTCGCTGGCAAAGGCCACATGCTGGACCGAGGCGCCGAAGCTGTCCTCGATGAACCGGCCGGCCAGGGTATGGCGCGCATCGGCCCCGTTCAGCGTCACCCGCAGCCCGCCCGACCGGACCGCCCGGCTGCGCACCAGCCCGTCGGGGTCCACGACATCGACCATGGGCGCCTTCTGCGCGTCGAAGATCGACGTGTAGAACAGCGACCAGCTGAGCATCTCGTCATAGGCCATGGTCTGGCCGATATGGTCGATCCCGGTGATCCCGGCCCCGGCCTGCGCGGGCGTCGCGCGGAAATCGACCTGCCAGATGCCCGCCAGGTCCGACGTGGCATCCAGCAGGCGGATCACGTTGCCGCTGACGCCCCGGATCGCGGGAATCGCCAGCTGTCCCGGCGGCGTCTCCTGGACCAGCGGCCGCGCCAGAAGCGCGGTCGCGCGCTGATACGCGGCGCGGGCATCGGGGACCATCAGCGCGATTTCCGACACGGTCGTCCCGTGGGTCACGTACGCGCTGTGGGCAAAGCCCGAGGGGTCGGAATTGACCAGCACGTTCACGCCGCCCTGACGCCAGACCGTCACCGGCTTGGAGACATGGCGCCCCCCTGCCGCAAAGCCAAGGCTGGACAGCAGCGTCTCCAGCGCGGGGGCCTCGGCCGCGCTGGTGGCGAATTCGATGTATTCGATCCGCTCGACCGGGGCCGGGGCGGGAAAGCGCGGCAGGTCGGGGGCGGCGGCCGGTTCGACACGCCGCACCTGATCCATCAGCGCGATCAGGCTGCGATGCCCGTCCTTGGCCACCATGCGCGGCAGGCCCGACCGGAACTGGTCGTTGAAGATCTCAAGGCTCAGCGGTCCGGCATAGCCCGTCGCCGCAACCGCCTGCATGAAGCTGGTCACGTCCAGATCGCCCTCGCCCGGCATGTTGCGATAATGCCGCGACCAGTACAGCAGGTCCATGTCGATGGCCGGCGCATCGGCCAGCTGCACGAAGAAGATCCGGTCGCCCGGAATGGCCCGGATGGAGGCCGGGTCGATCCGGCGCGCCAGCGTGTGGAAACTGTCCAGGATCAGGCCGACATTCGGGTGGTCGGCGCGGCGCACCACCTCCCAGGCGTCGCGGTGGTCGTTCACGAAGCGGCCCCAGCACAGCGCCTCGAAGCCCACGCGGATGCCGTGGCGGGCCGCCAGATCGCCCAGGTCGCGGAAATCGCGCGCCATGCGGTCGATGCCGCCGATGGCCGCCGGATGCACGGTCGAACAGACCAGCGTCAGGTCGGTGCCCAGCTGGTTCATCAGGTCGAACTTGCGTTCGGCCCGGGCGAGTGCGCGGCTGCGATGCGGTTCGGGCAGGCCCTCGAAGTCGCGGAAGGGCTGGAACAGCGTGATCTCCAGCCCGTGGTCGCGGACCATGCGCCCGACCTCGGCCGGGGTGAAGTCCGAGGCCAGGAAATCCTGCTCGAAGATCTCGATGCCGTCGAACCCGGCCTCGGCGATGGCGGCCAGCTTGGCGGTCAGGCTGCCCGACAGCGACACGGTGGCGATCGAGGTCTTCATGGCGCGTCCCGCCCGGCCGCCAGATCGTCGCGCAGGCGCGCCTCGTCCAAGGGCAGGCCGGTGAAGATGGCCCAGGCATCCACGCCCTGCCCCACGAACAGCTCGTATCCCGAGATGACGTCCAGACCCGCCGCCCCCGCATCGCGCAGGAACGGCGTGTCGACCGGGGTATAGACCGCGTCGAAGACCCATTCCGCCCCCATCATCAGATCGGCGGGCAAGGGCGTGCCGCCATATCCGACCATGCCGACGGGGGTGCAGTTGATCAGCCCCTGCGCGCCGGGCGCCAGCGCCGCCGCATCGGTGCCGGTCCGCACGACCAGCCCCGGCGCGGCGCGGCGCAGCGCATCGGCCAGGCCGTCGGCCTTGGCCGCGTCGCGATCGGCCAGCCGGATCTCGGTTGCGCCCAAGGCGATCAGGCCGAAGGCCACCGCGCGCCCCACACCGCCCGCGCCGATCATCAGCACGGCCCCCGGCGCCCGTTCGCCCCGCACGCGCCGATAGGCCGCGACAAAGCCGGAATAGTCGGTGTTGAAGCCGCGCGGCCCCTCCGGGTCGAACAGCACCGTGTTGCAGGCCCCGATCGCCCTGACCAGCGGATCGTCGATGCGCAGCCGGCCCGCCACGACCTCCTTGTAGGGATAGGTGACGTTGATGCCGCGATAGCCCCCCGCCGCGCAGCGGGCGAACAGGGCGTCGAAGTCCAGCCCCTCGACCGCGGGGATCAGGCTGTCATAGCGCACCCGGCGCCCGTTCTGCAGGCCTGCCAGACGGTGCAGGCGGGGCGACTGCGAGGCCGCGATGTTGTCGCCGATCAGGCCCAGCAGGATCGTGTCGGTCATGGTCAGGTCTTTCATTGCTCAGGCCTTGCGGGCGCGCCGCCGGGCCCACCACGGCGTGTTGGTGACAAGGATCATCACGACCGCAAGGAACAGGCACAGCGACAGCGGGCTGGTGAAGATGCCCATCATCATCGCGCCGAAATCCTCGCGCTCGCTGATGATGGCCCGGCGCCAGTTGTCGTCCAGAAGCCGCGACAGGATCACCCCCAGGATGATGGGCGCCAGCGGATAGCCGTAAAGCCGCATGAAATAGCCCAGCACGCCGAAGCCCAGCATCCAGTAGACATCCGTCAGGCTGTTGTTGACCGCATAGGCGCCGACGATCGACAGCACCATGATGACCGGCAGCAGGACCGTGCGCGGCAGTTCGACGATGCGCACGAACAGGCGGATCCCGGTCAGGCCGAAGATCAGCATGAACACGTTGGCCAGCGCCAGCGAGCTGACGATGAACCAGAACATGTCGGGCTGTTCGATCATCAGCATCGGGCCGGGGTTCAGGCCGTGGATGAACAGCGCGCCGATCATGATCGCGGTGACCGCGTCGCCCGGGATGCCAAGCGTCAGCATGGGGATGAACGCCCCGCCCACGGCGGCGTTGTTGGCGGTCTCGGGGGCGACCAGCCCTTCGATGGCGCCCTTGCCGAAGGGGGTCTCGGGGTTGCGGGTGACGCGCTTGGCATGGTCATAGGCCATCAGCGCGGCGATGTCGCCGCCGGTGCCCGGCAGGGCCCCCACGACCGTGCCGATGGTCGAGGTCTGCAGGCCAAGCGGCAGGTGCCGACGCACCTTGGACCAGCTGGGGATGATGCCGGTGATCTTCTGGCGCACGGCCGGGGTGTGGATGCTGTGCAGCTGGATCAGCGCCTCGGACACGCCGAAAAGGCCGATCATCACCGCCACGAACGAGATCCCGCCCCGCAGTTCCGAGATGCCGAAGACGAACCGGTCCTGGATGGTCAGCGGGTCCATGCCCACCGCGCCCACGCCGATGCCCAGGGCGCCCGCGAAGATGCCCTTGACCAGGCTGTCGCCCGACAGCGATCCGACCAGCAGGATGCCCATGATCGCCAGCAGCATGAAGTCGCGCGGCTGGAACCCGATGGCGAAATCCGACAGCAGCGGGGCAAAGGCGCCCAGGGCGAAGATGCCGATGAAGCCGCCGATGAACGAGACCACGGTCACGATGCCGATCGCCTCTCCGGCGCGGCCCTGCTGGGCCATGGGAAATCCGTCCAGGGCGGTGGCGATGGCCGATGGTGCGCCGGGGATGTTCAGCAGGATCGCGGTGCGCGACCCGCCATAGACGCCGCCCATGTAGATGCCGATCATCAGCGCCAGCGCCGGATAGACCTCCCATGAGAAGGTGAACGAGATCAGGATCGACACGGCCATCGTCACCGACAGGCCGGGGATCGCGCCGACATAGATGCCCGCGAAGGTCCCCACGGCGATCAGCATCAGCAGGTCAAGATTGACGATCGGGATCAGCAGGTTCGACAGGATGTCCATGATGCGCCCTCAGAACAGCGACGTGATGGCAGAGACGATGCGTCCCTCGGGGATGATGCCCTGGGGCATCAGGACGGCGAAGATCAGGCGGAAGATGATCCAGATCACGAAGACGGTGCCCACCGACACGGCCAGGCAGAAGCCCCATCCGCGCCGCGACAGAAAGCGGATCATCACCAGCAGGAACAGCACCGAGGTCGGCAGGAAGCCAAGCGGCCGCAGCAGCACCGCATAGGCGGCGATCATCGCGATGGTCACGATCACGATCAGCGGCAGGATGTCGGCGGCCATGGTCTGCCCGCCGCCCGTGCCCTTGCGCAGCGTCTGGACCAGGATGATGATCGCGCAGACCGCCATGATCGCGGTGGTGGCCATCGGCACCGCGCCGGGGGCCGAAAGCGCCTCGAAGCCCGAGATGCCGTAGGCGGAATAGAGCAGGCCGAAGCTGGCCAGCATGACGGCGATGTTGAAGACAAGTTCGCCCGGACGACGTTTGGGGGTCGGTTCCATGGATGGGTCCCTCCGTCGGACCTGTGACTTGCGCGGACCTTGGGATGCCGCCCCGGTCAGACGGGGCGGCGATGATCGGGACGGATCAGGGACGGCTGATGCCGAAATCCTCGGGCGAGTTCTTGGCGATCTCGGCGTCGTACAGGATCCAGGCGGTCTGGCTCTGCCAGCCGTCCAGGAACTCCTGGGCTTCGGCGCCGGTCAGCGACAGCATGCGGAAGCCGCGTCCCTCCATCATCGACAGGAAGTCGGCGTTCTGCGTGGCCTGGCCATAGGCGTCGGTCAGCTTGGCCACGATGTCGTCGGGGGTGCCCGCCTTGACGAAGATGCCGAAGAACGGACCCCAGGGCAGCAGGTCGGCGAATTCCGGGTTCGTGTCGGTGATCGCCGGGACGTCGGGCAGCTGCGGCACGCCCTCGGTGTCGAAGATCGCGATGGCCTTGAGGTTGCCGGCCCGCACCGGCTCCAGCGCGGCGCCCAGCACGGCGGGCATCACGTCGATCGCCCCGCCCTGCAGCGCGGTCAGCGCCGGGCCGTCGCCGTCATAGGGCACGGCGGTCACCTCGATCGGGGTCTTGTCGTTGATCATCGCCGTGACCACAGACGGCAGGCCGCCCGGCCCGGTCGAACCGAAACGGACCTCTCCCGGGTTCTCGTTGATATAGGCGATCATCTCGGGGAAGGTGTCGAAGGGCGCATCGGGCTGGGCGACCAGGATGGGGATGCCGCGCGCGATGACGTTGATCGGCACGAAGTCCGAATAGTCCTTCTCTCCCAGGCCCATGACCTTGTAGAGCAGCGGGTTCTCGGCCCCGAACAGCAGGGTATAGCCGTCGGCATCCGCGCGGTCTGCCTGGTTCAGGCCGATGGCCCCGACCCCGCCGGTCACGTTCTGCAGGATCACCTTGGCGCCCAGGATCTCCTCGGCATGCGGCGTCACAGAACGGCTGACCGTGTCGGTCGACCCGCCGGCACCCCACTGGATGATGCCCTGGATGTCGCGTTCGGGGTATTCGGCCATCGCAGGCATCGCCAGACCCAGCACCACGGCCGCGCCGTAAACAAAATGTCGCATCGTTCCTCCCTCAGATCAGCGCCCATCCTCCTGGGCCGTCGCCCATGCATCTCAGATCGCAGGGCTAACCGCAAATACCGATTGAACGCGGAACGTAACCTGACGTTAATCGGCGGGCTGGTCCCACCTCTCGCGTGCCCGCGCCCGGCCCAGTTCGCGGCGGAACAGGGTCACGGTCTGTTCGGCAAAGCTGGACAGCTGGCGCCCCCGTTTCTGCACCGACCAGGCGGTGATCGTCGCGGGCTCGACAAGCGGCCGGCGGACCAGCCCGGCCATGTACACCTCGGCCACCGAGAATTCGTCGATGACCGCGACGCCCAGGCCGTGGCGCACCAGGCTGACGATGGTCTGGGCGAACCGCCCGCGCATCGCGTGACGCGGGGTCAGGCCGGCATCGTCGAAGGGCCGCGCCAGGGTCTTGCCATAGGGGTCGGACGGATCGACGCCGATGAACGGATACTGGACCAGATCGTGGATCGACACGGCCAGCTTCTGCGCCAGCACGTGCCCTTCGGGCATGATGGCCACGATCCGGCCCTCGCCGATGGGGGTGCACTGGATGCCGGGATTGTCCAGATGCGACGACATGATCACCACCTCGCCCTTTTCCAGCAGCAGATAGTCCAGCGTCTCCTCGATCTTGAGGATGTCCAGGTCGATGTCCAGATCGGGGAACCGCTGTCGCAGTCCGCGGATGACCCGCGCCGCGATGAACTGCGCGATCGAGGGCGCGGATGCGAAGGACAGCGTGAACTGATGCCCCTTCTGAAGCGCGCTGACCGCGACGTTCAGGTTGTCCATCTGCCGGTGGACCTGCTCCAGCATGGCAAAGATCGCATGCGCCTCGGTCGCGGGGACGAAGATCCCGGCCTTGCGTTCGAACAGCCGGATGCCAAGGCCGCTTTCGGTATGCTTGATCAGCCGGCTGATCCCGGGTGCGGACACGTTCAGCAGATCGGCGGCGCCCTGGATCGTGCCGGCGATCATGACGGCGCGCACGACCTCGACCTGGCGCAGGGTAAGCTCTCTCATCGCTTATGCTTCGGGCGGAAAGGCGCGCATTGCAAGGTTCCGATCGCGCCCCGCGCCGGTCGCCCTCACGGCTGCAGCGACACGCTGATGGTGCCGTCGGCCTCCAGGATGACGAAGCGGACCTCGGCGATGTCGCGCGCCCCGGCCGACCGGACGACGCCCATGATCTCGTCCTCGGTCAGCCGCTGCTGGGTCATCGTGGCGCTGCAGAACCGGCCGTCGCGGGCCAGCAGGCTCGGCTCGGACCGGATCAGCCGGGCGAAGGTGGCGGAATGGACCGACCCATAGGTGACGATGAACTGCAGCAGCAGAAGAAGGCCGATCGCCGTGGCCCCTTCGGCCAGCGCGATGGATTCCTGCAGCAGGATGCTGGCCAGGATCGAGCCCAGGGCGACCGTCACCACGAAGTCAAAGGCGTTCAGCTTGGCAAGGCTGCGCTTGCCGGCGATGCGCAGAAAAGCCACCAGCACGACATAGGCCAAGGTGCCGACAAGCAGCGTCCGCACGATGCCTTCCCAGCCCTGAAAGAACATTGCGCCCCAATCCATCCGATCCCCTCCATCATCACGTTGCAGGGTCCAACGTGGCGGGAACGGATCGGTTCGCCTTGGGCCCATGCCCATCGAACATCGGCCAGGGCCATGTGAACCCGGCAGGCCGGTCGGGGCGTTGTCCCGATGTCCCGTCCGAAACCCAAAGGCAGCATCCCCATGACCCGTCATTCGCCCGCACAGGACCCCGAAAGCCTCGATCGGTTCGTCGCCGCGCAGGACCGCGTCTATGCCGTCGCGCTGTCCGAACTGGAGCGGGGCCGCAAGGAAAGCCACTGGATGTGGTTCATCTTTCCGCAGCTGCGCGGATTGGGACAGTCGGCGATGTCCCACCTGTACGGCATAGCGGACCGCGACGAGGCGCGGCGGTACCTGGCGCACCCGCTGCTTGGTCCGCGCCTGGTCGCCTGCGCGCAGGCCGTTCTGGCCCATGACGACCGGTCGGCCGAGGCGATCTTCGGCACCATAGACGCGGGCAAGCTGCGGTCGTCGGCCACGCTGTTCGCCGCCGATGGCCCCGCGGTCTTCACGACGATTCTTGACACCTTCTTCGACGGTCGGCCCTGCCCCGTGACGGCGCGGCGCCTGCACGCCTAGTCACGCGACCGCCTGACCCGACGGGCGCAGCAGGTGCAGGATGAAGACGCGCATGTTGGTCCGGGCGGCCTCGATGTCGGACGATCCGGGGTTCCAGCGGGCCAGATCGCCCAACAGCATCTTGCTGGCCACCCCATAGGCAAAGGTGTGCGCGACAGAAACGAAGGTCACCAGGTCCTGGTCCCGCGCGATCAGGCCGGATGCCTGCGCCCGCTGCAGCAGCCTGATCATCAATTCGTGGATCGACGCCTCATAGCGCATCAGGCGTTCGTTGCCCTCGAAATTGCCGGCGGGCATCGACCCGACGATCCGGAACTCGCGGGGATGGCGATGCGCCCATTCGACATAGCCGTTCGCGATGGCCAGGAACTGCGCGACCGGATCGTCGCGGCGGGCGGCCGCGACACAGTCGATCAGCGTCTGGTTCAGCACCATCATCGCGCTTTCGGCCATCGCGACCAGCAGGTGCTGGATGCTGGGAAACAGCTGGTCGATCCGGTCCCGGCACACGCCCATGTGGTCGGCGATCTCCTGGATCGACGGGACCGCGCCGTTGCGCGCCGCAAGCTCTGTCAGCGCCTCGATGGCGTTCGCATAGACGTTGCCACGCAGGGTCGTCCCGGTCATCGCAGCCTCTGTGTCCTGTCCGTCATCGCAGCATCGCGAACCGCATTTAGTCTGCGCAACTGCAAGCAGAGTTGGCCGCATTTCGCAAGAGGCGGCAGCGGCATTCGCGACACCTGACCACCCGCCACCGACAGGACATCGACCCGCGGCGGGCGTCCGTCACGCGCCGACGAATTCGCGCACGAAGGCGGTGGCAGGGCGGGTGCGGATGTCCTGGGGCTTTCCGATCTGCTCGATCCGGCCCATGGACATGACGACGACCAGATCGGCCAGCGCCATCGCCTCGTCCTGGTCGTGGGTGACGAAGACGGTGGTCAGCCCGGTCTCGTCATGGATGTCGCGCAGGCCCTGGCGCAGCTCCTTGCGG
>ENA-UOXB01001097-UOXB01001097.1-bioreactor-metagenome-genome-assembly--contig:-NODE-1097-length-13471-cov-9.953861_pt1 | contig 13471 bp, 8 predicted proteins | sample MGYA00238158_ERZ761615 | MGnify/ENA primary metagenome ERZ761615 (study PRJEB28904, sample SAMN06267902) | bioreactor metagenome | isolation source: Joint BioEnergy Institute, California, USA | place... | reverse complement strand
CCTGCGGCAGGAACATCTTGCCGGCGCCGAACAGATCGCCGACGACGTTCATGCCTGCCATCAGCGGGCCTTCGATGACGTCGAGCGGGCGCCTGGCGGCCTGGCGCGCCTCCTCGGTGTCGGCCTCGACGTACTGGTCGATGCCGTTGACCAGCGCGTGCGTGAGGCGCTGCTGCACCGGCGTCTCGCGCCAGGCGAGGTTCTCGACCCTGGCCGCGCCCTTCCTGCCCTTGTAGCGCTCGGCCAGGTCCAGCAGACGCTCGGTCGCGTCGCTGCGGCGGTTGAGGACCACGTCCTCGACGCATTCGCGCAGCTCGGGATCGAGATCGTCGATGACCGGCATCGCGCCGGCGTTGACGATGCCGAAATCCATGCCGGCCCGGATCGCGTGGAACAGGAACACCGCATGGATGGCCTGGCGCACGACCTCGTTGCCGCGGAACGAGAACGAGACGTTGGAGACGCCGCCCGAGACATGGCAATGCGGCAGCGTGGCCTTGATCTCGCGCGTGGCCTCGATGAAATCCACCGCGTAGTTGTCGTGCTCGGCGATGCCGGTCGCGATGGCGAAGATATTGGGGTCGAAGATGATGTCTTCGGGCGGAAAGCCGACGACCTCGGTCAGGAGCCGGTAGGCGCGCGTGCAGATCTCGACCTTGCGGTCTTTCGTGTCCGCCTGGCCGGCCTCGTCGAAGGCCATGACCACGACCGCCGCGCCGTAGCGCAGCACTTTCCGCGCCTGCTCGAGGAACGCGGCTTCGCCTTCCTTGAGCGAGATCGAGTTGACCACGCCCTTGCCCTGCAGGCACTTCAGGCCGGCCTCGATGACGCTCCATTTCGAGGAATCGACCATGACCGGAATGCGCGCGATGTCGGGCTCGGCGGCGATCAGGTTGAGGAAGGTCGTCATGGCCAGCTCGGAATCGAGCATGCCTTCGTCCATGTTGACGTCGAGGATCTGCGCGCCGCCTTCGACCTGCTGGCGGGCGACCTCGACGGCTTCCGGATAGCGGTTCTCCTTGATCAGCTTGCGGAACGCCGCCGAGCCGGTCACGTTGGTGCGCTCGCCGACGTTGATGAAGAGCAGTTCGGGCGTGACGACCAGCGGCTCGAGGCCGGCCAGGCGCATGTGGCGCGCGTCGCTCATGGACGACATCCCGTCGTCGCGGGCTCGCGCGCGGAGACACTGGCCCGGGAACGCTCCATCGCGCGCAAGCGCGCGCCCACGGTCGCGCCGCGGGTCGGACATGTGCCGCTCAAGCCGCTTTCTCCTGGTCGCGTAGCGGCACGCGCGGCGCGACCTCCGCCACGGCCGCGGCAATCGCACGAATGTGGTCGGGCGATGTGCCGCAGCATCCGCCGACGATGTTGAGCAGGCCGGCGGTTGCGAACTCGCGCAGCACCTCGGCCATGTCCCCGGGCGTCTCGTCGTAGCCACCGAAGGCATTCGGCAGGCCGGCGTTCGGATGACAGGACACGTACGTCTGCGCGACCTGCGACAGCGTTTCGACGTGCGGGCGCAGGTCTTTCGCGCCCAGAGCGCAGTTCAGGTCCACCGCATGCGGACGCGCGTGCTGCAGCGAGTACCAGAACGCTTCGGCGGTCTGGCCCGACAGCGTACGGCCGGAGGCGTCGGTGATCGTGCCGGAGATCATCACCGGCAGGCGCCCGCCGCGGTCGTCGAACACGGTCTCGATCGCGTACAGCGCGGCCTTGGCGTTGAGCGTGTCGAACACGGTCTCGACCATCAGGATGTCGGCGCCGCCGTCGATCAGGCCGACGCTCGCATCGCGGTAGATCGCCACCAGTTCGTCGAAGGTCACCGCGCGATAGCCGGGATCGTTGACGTCCGGGCTGATCGAGGCGGTGCGGCTGGTCGGGCCGAGGATGCCGGCGACGAAACGCGGGCGGTGCGGCGTGCGCGCTTCTGCCGCGTCGCAGGCCGCGCGCGCGAGCGCGGCGCCTTCGCGGTTGAGTTCGTGCACCAGGTGCTGCAGGCGATAGTCGGCCAGCGACACCGCGGTCGAGTTGAAGGTATTGGTCTCGACGATGTCCGCGCCGGCGGCGAGGTAGTCGGCGTGGATGCCCTGGATGATGTCGGGCCGCGTGAGCGTGAGCAGGTCGTTGTTGCCGCGCTGGTCATGGCTTTCGCAGCCGCAGCCGGCACCGTGCGCGTGGCCTTGCGCCGCATGCAGCGCGTCGTAGCCCTGCGCGAAGCGCTCGCCGCGATAGTCGGCTTCGGTCAGTTCGAAGCGCTGGATCATCGTGCCCATCGCGCCGTCGAGCACGAGGATGCGCTGCGCGAGGGCCTGTTCCAGCGCCTCGACGCGCGCCGGGTGCAGCCATGCCATCAGGGCTTCCTCGCGATGATCGAGATGACCTCGAAATGCGGCGGGCGCTTCTCGCGCGTCACCGTCTCGGCGCTGTGGATCTCCAGTCCCGCCCTGGTCACGAAGCGGCGCAGCTCCTTGTCGGCGAAGCCGAGATTGGCATGACCGTAGGCCTGTACCGCGGTCTCGTGGCCGTGCTTGTTCAAGCTCGACAGCAGCAACCGGCCACCCGGGCGCAGCACGCGCGCGGCCTCGGTGACGGCCTGCGCGGGCCTGATCGCATAGGTCAGCGCGTGCATCAGCACGACGAGATCGAAGCTGGCGTCGTCGAAGGGCAGGGCGTGCATGTCGCCCTCGCGCACTTCGACGTTGGCGAAACGCTTGAGACGCTCGGCCGAGGCGGCGACCACGCGTCGGCTGGCGTCGAGACAGACATAGCGGTGCGCATGCGGCGCCAGCAGTTCGGCGAGCACGCCGTCGCCCGACGCGATGTCGAGCACGTCGCCGGTCTCGAGCAGCGGCAGCGCCGAACGCGCCAGTGCTTCCCAGGTGCGGCCGGGGGAGTAGTGGCGTTCCATGTCGCCGGCGACGGTATCGGCCCAGCTCTGGTCGGCGGCGCGCATCGCCAGCACGGCGGGCGTGCGTTCGGCGTCCTGGCGTAGCAGCGGATCGTCGCTGCCGGTGCTCAGCGCCTGCCACAGGGCGCGCTGGGCGTGATCGAGCGCGGCATCGTCGAAGCGGTAGTAGGCGGAGACGCCGGCGCGGCGGTCGCGCACCAGATTGGCCTCCTTCAGACGTGCCAGATGGGTGGACACACGCGGCTGCGCCAACCGGGTGATGGACGACAGTTCGGCGACCGTCAGTTCCTCGACTTCCAGCAGGGCCAGCAGACGGACGCGGGTGGGATCGGCGAGCACCTTCAGGCGCGCGGACCAGGCTTCCAGATCCATCAATATCTCCATATCGCGATATAGAGATAATTGTCGGCGCAGCGCTCCTCGTGGTCAAGGATCGCGGGCGCGCATCGTCACGGGACGGTCACACGCTCGATCGTGTCTGCACGTCGTCGCGAAAGCCTGTTTCGCCGCGATTCATGCTGCAATGCAGAACGTGTTTTTCGGGCCTTTTGCAGGGGTGCGACGTTACAATCGCCGGATCATTTCGGTCGCAGGAGTTGCATGCCGTGGAGTTCGGTTTCAGCGAAGAGCAGTTGATGATCCAGGACATCGCGCGACGGATCGCCCAGGAACGGATCGCACCCAGCGCCGAGCACCACGACCGCACCGGTGACTTCCCCGTCGAGAACATGAAGGTGCTCGGCGAGAACGGCCTGATGGGCATCGAAGTGCCGGGCGACTACGGCGGCGCGGGCATGGACCCGGTGTCCTACGTGCTGGCGATGGTCGAGGTGGCCGCGGCCGATGCCGCGCACTCGACGATCATGTCGGTCAACAACTCGTTGTTCTGCAACGGCATCCTGACGCACGGCACCGAGGACCAGAAGCAGGAATACGTCCGCGCGATCGCCGAAGGCCGCGAGATCGGCGCGTTCGCACTGACCGAGCCGCAGTCGGGCTCCGATGCGACGGCGATGAAGTGCCGCGCGGTCAAGCAGGCCGATGGCAGCTATGTCATCAACGGCAAGAAGAGCTGGATCACCTCCGGCCCGGTCGCCAGGTATTTCGTGCTGTTCGCGATGACCGATCCCGACAAGGGCGCGCGCGGCATCACCGCGTTTCTCGTCGACGGCAGCCGCGACGGCTTCCACCGCGGCAAGACCGAGCCCAAGCTCGGCATCCGGGCCTCGGCGACCTGCGAGATCGAGTTCCAGGATTACGTGGCGCAGGCCTCCGACGTGCTCGGCGAGGAAGGCCAGGGCTTCAAGATCGCGATGGGCGTGCTGGATGCGGGCCGCATCGGCATCGCCTCGCAGGCCGTCGGCATCGCCCGGGCCGCGTACGAGGCGACCATCGAGTACGTCAAGGAGCGCAAGGCCTTCGGTCAACCGATCGGCGCGTTCCAGATGACCCAGTCGAAGATCGCCGACATGAAGTGCAAGCTCGACGCAGCCCTGCTGCTGACGCTGCGCGCGGCCTGGCTCAAGGGTGAGGGCAAGCGCTTCAGCAACGAGGCCGCGATCGCCAAGCTGACCGCATCGGAAGCCGCGATGTGGATCACCCACCAGGCCCTGCAGATCCACGGTGGCATGGGTTATTCGAAGGAGATGCCGATCGAACGGTATTTCCGCGACGCCAAGATTACCGAGATCTATGAAGGCACCAGCGAGATCCAGCGCCTGGTGATCGCCCGCAACGAGACCGGTCTGCGCTGAGCCGTATGCCGCTTCTCCACGCCAGCATCGCGTGTGTCCGTCGCCTGCGCCGTCCTCGTGGCGTCGCGGCGTCGGTGGTACCCGACCCGGTCGCGCGTGCGGCCGGGTGGCCCTGATTCTTCCTTCCCGTCGGCCCGCGTGAGAACGCGGGCCTCATTGCATCGGAACGTCCGTCGTCATGACCTCATCCCGCAAAACCGGTAAAGCCGCGCCCACCGGCGCTTCCAAGGCCACCAGTACCTCCGCCACCAAGGCGCCGGCCAAGGCCGCAAAGTCCGCGAAGCAGGCTGCGCGCGTGCAGCCCGCGCCGCCGCCGCGTGCCGGCGCCGGCCTGCTGGCGCCGATCTTCGACGCCGTGCGCCGCCGCGCGGGCAAGGCCGCGCACGCTGATGCGAGCGCGTTCGCCCAGGCGTTCTACCGCCGTATGACCGAGGACGAACTGCCGCTGCACAGCGCGGACGGCTGGGCCGCGCTGGCCGCGGACCTGTTCGAGTTCGCCGCCAGGCGCAAGCCGGGCACCGCGAACGTGCGCCTGTTCAATCCTTCGATGAAGACCCACGGCTGGGAATCGCCGCACACCGTGCTGCAGATCGTCAACGACGACATGCCGTTCCTGGTGGATTCGGTGACGATGGCGCTGGCCGAACAGGGCATCGGCGTGCACGTGCTCGGCCATCCGGTGGTGTCGATCGCGCGCGACCGCGCGGGCCGCCTGACCGGCGTGGGCGAGGGCGAGACCGAATCGGTGATGCATCTGGAGATCGACCGCCAGACGCCGGAAGACAACGCGCGCATCGAGGCGCTGGTGCGCGGCGTGCTCGAGGACGTGCGCATCATCGTCGCCGACTGGCCGCGCATGCGCGAGCGCATGCTCGAAATGGCCGACACGCTGGCCTCGCGCAATATCCCGGTCGCGGACGCGAGCCGCGCCGAAGCGCAGGAATTCCTGCGCTGGGCGGCCGACGATCACTTCACCTTCTTCGGCGTGCGCGAGTACAAGGTGCGTCGCAAGGGCGACGACGCGCGTCTGGAAGCGGTGGCCGACAGCGGGCTTGGCCTGCTGCGCACCCCGGGCACCGTGAAGTCGCGTCCGATCAGCGAGCTCGGCGCCGACGCCCTGCGTCGCGAGGGCCTGATCGATCCGCTGATCCTCACCAAGACCAGCGCCCGCTCGACGGTCCACCGCCCGGGCTACATGGATTACATCGGCATCCTGAGCTACGACGCCGACGGCAATGTCACCGGCGAGGTGCGCTTCCTCGGTCTCTACACCTCCAGCGCGTACACCCGCCGTCCGTGGGACATCCCGCTGGTGCGCGAGCGATTCGCGCACGTGATGCGCGAGTCGGGCCTCAAGCCCACCGGACACAGCGGCAAGGCGCTCAAGCATCTGCTCGAGACGCTGCCGCGCGACGAGCTGTTCCAGTCCACGCCCGACGAGCTGTTCCGCCTCGGCACCGGCATCCTCGGCCTGCAGGAGCGCGTGCGCAGCCGCCTGTTCCTGCGCAAGGACCGCTACGGCCGCTTCTACTCGGTGCTGGTCTACATCCCGCGCGACCGCTTCAACACCGACGTGCGTCGGCGCATCGAGCAACTGCTGCGCGACGTCATGCAGGCCGACCACGTCGATGCCAGCGTGATGCTGGGCGAGTCGCCGCTGGCCCAGTTGCATCTGATCGTGCGCCCGCGCGCCGGCGTCGCGGCCGACATCGACCAGGCGGCGCTCGAGCAGTCGCTGCAGGCGATCGTGCGCAACTGGCAGGACGACCTGCGCGACGAACTGGTCCGACGCCACGGCGAGGCCGACGGCCTGCGCCTGTCATCGCGCTTCGGCCGTGCGCTGTCGCCCGGCTACATCGAGTTCGCATCGCCGGCCGCCGCCGCGACCGACGTGGAGAAGCTGGCCGCGGTCGCCGCCGACGACTCGCTGCAACTGGGTTTCTATACCCAGCCGCTGCCGGACACCGGCGAGTCGGTGCTGCACCTCAAGCTCTATCGCCGCGATGCGCACATCCCGCTGTCCGACGTGCTGCCGGTGATGGAGAACCTCGGCCTGCGCGTGATCGCCGAGCATCCCAACCGCATCGAGGCCGACGGCAGCACGCTGTTCCTGCAGGACTTCTACGTCGAGGCCACCGCCGGTGCGATCGATGTCGAGGCGCGCGCCCAGGCCTTCACCGAAGCCTTCGCGCGCATCTGGCAGGGCGATGCCGAGAACGACGGCTTCAACCGCCTGATCCTCGGCGCCGATCTCGACTGGCGCCAGGTCGCGATGCTGCGCGGTTACTGCAAGTACCTGCTGCAGGTCGGCGTGCCGTTCTCGCAGGCCTATGTCGAGGACACGCTCAACCGCTATCCGCTGCTCGCGCGTCTGCTCGTCGAGGTGTTCGAAGCGCGCTTCGACCCGGCGACCGGTCGCGAGACCCGCGCGCAGATCGAGGCCGGCGCCCGGTTGCTCGGCGATCAGCTGCAGGCGTTGTCGGGCGACGACGAGGCGACGCGCTCGGTGTTGCAGCCGGTGATCGACGCCCGCACCCGCGACCGTGACGCGCAGTACCAGGCCGCGCGCGAGGCGCTCAAGGGTCTGCTCGACCGCGTGTCCAGCCTCGACGAAGACCGCATCCTGCGCAGCTATCTGGGCGTCATCGACGCCACGCTGCGCACCAGCTACTACCAGAAGGCGCGCAATGGCGCCCTGCTGGACACGATCAGCTTCAAGTTCGATTCGGCGCGCGTGCCCGACCTGCCCAAGCCGCGTCCGTATCGCGAGATCTTCGTCTACGGTCCGCGCGTGGAGGGCATCCACCTGCGCTTCGGTCCCGTCGCGCGTGGCGGACTGCGCTGGTCGGACCGCCGCGAGGACTTCCGCACCGAAGTGCTGGGCCTGGTCAAGGCGCAGATGGTCAAGAACACCGTGATCGTGCCGGTCGGCTCGAAGGGTGGCTTCATCGTCAAGCGTCCGCCGGCCGGCGGCGATCGCGATGCGCAGTTCGCCGAGGGCGTCGCCTGCTACACGCTCTTCATCAACGGCCTGCTGCAGATCACCGACAACATCGTCGATGGCGCGATCGTGCCGCCGCAGGACGTCGTGCGCCACGACGACAACGACCCGTATCTGGTCGTCGCCGCCGACAAGGGCACCGCGACCTTCTCCGATATCGCCAACGGCATCGCGCGCGAGCACGGCTTCTGGCTCGACGACGCGTTCGCGTCCGGCGGCTCGGTCGGCTACGACCACAAGGGCATGGGCATCACCGCGCGTGGCGCCTGGGAGTCGGTCAAGCGCCACTTCCGCGCGATGGGCCGCAACTCGCAGACCGAGGACTTCACCTGCGTCGGCGTCGGCGACATGTCCGGCGACGTGTTCGGCAACGGCATGCTGCTGTCCGAGCACATCCGCCTGGTCGCCGCGTTCGACCACCGCCACATCTTCATCGACCCGGATCCCGATGCCGCGCGCTCGTTCGTCGAACGCCAGCGCATGTTCGCCATTCCACGTTCGAGCTGGGAGGACTACGACAAGTCGCTGATCGCCAAGGGTGGCGGCGTATGGCCGCGCAGCGCGAAATCGATTCCGCTGTCGGCCGAAGCACGCGAGGCGCTGGGTATCGAAGGCGACGTGGCATCGATGAGCCCGAACGAGCTGATGTCGGCGATCCTGCGCGCGCCGGTGGACCTGCTGTGGAACGGTGGCATCGGCACCTACGTCAAGTCGTCCAGCGAGACCCACGCCGACGTCGGCGACCGCGCGAACAACGCCCTGCGCGTCGACGGCCGCGACCTGCGCTGCAAGGTGGTGGGCGAGGGCGGCAATCTGGGCCTGACCCAGCTCGGCCGTATCGAGGCCGCACTGCACGGCGTGCTGCTCAATACCGACTTCATCGACAACTCGGCCGGCGTGGACACCTCCGACCACGAGGTCAACATCAAGATCCTGCTCAATGCGCTGGTGCAGGACGGCCGCATGAAGCTGCCGGCGCGCAACAAGCTGCTGGCCTCGATGACCGACGAAGTCGCCGGCCTCGTGCTGTGGGACAACTACCGCCAGAACCAGGCGCTGAGCCTGATGGAGCGCATGAGCGTCTCGCGCCTGGGCTCCAAGCGCCACTTCATCCGCACGCTCGAAGCGCAGGGCCTGCTCGATCGCCAGATCGAGTTCCTGCCCTCGGACGCCGAGATTTCCGAGCGCAAGGCCAAGGGCCAGGGCCTGACCCGTCCGGAACTGGCGGTGCTGCTGTCGTACTCCAAGCTGGTCGCGTTCGACCAGATGCTGGCGTCCGACATTCCGGAAGATCCGTACCTCTCGCGCGAACTGCAGCGCTACTTCCCGCAGCCGCTGCAGAAGAAGTACGCCGATCTGATGGAAGACCACCGCCTCAAGCGCGAGATCATCGCGACCGCGGTCACCAACACCATGATCAACCGCATGGGCGCGACCTTCCTGCTGCGCATGCAGGAGGACAGCGGCCGTTCGCCGGGCGAGGTCGCCAAGGCCTTCACGATCACCCGCGAGACGATCGAGGCGCGTGCGCTGTGGGGCGAAATCGACGCGCTCGACGGCAAGGTGCCCGAGTCGGTGCAGGTCGACGCCCTGCAGGTGATCTGGAACCTGCAGCGTGCGTTCACCCGCTGGCTGCTGGCCCGTCCGGGCGCGATTCCGGACATCACCACCGCGGTCGAGCGTTACCACGACGGGTTCCACGCGATCCGCGACGGCAGCCGGATCATCGCCGACGGCCAGCGCGCCGAGCACGACGCCAGCCTGCAGGGCTGGATCGAGAAGGGCGTGCCGAAGGCGCTGGCCGTGCAGCTTGCGGCGTTGCCGTACCTGGAAGCGGCGTGGGACATCATCGAAGTGGCCAGCGAGCGCAAGCAGAAGCCGGTCGACGTGGCCCGTCTGCACTTCCGCCTCGGCGAAGCGCTCAACCTGCCGTGGCTGACCGCGCAGATCGACGCGCTGGAGGTCGACGGTCGCTGGCATGCGGTCGCACGTGGCGTGCTGCGCGAGGAACTCGGGCAGCAGCATCGTGCCCTCGTCGGCCAGGTGCTGGCGATGCCGGGCGCCACGCCCGAGGCCAAGGTGCAGGCGTGGCTGGAACGCGATGACGCCGCGCTGCGCTTCACGCTGTCGATGCTGTCGGAGCTGGCGGCGCAGAAGTCGCTGGACTATCCGACCGCCTCGGTCGCGGTGCAGCGCGTCTCGCAGCTGGTGCAGCGGATCTGACGGTGACACCCGCCCCCGCGTGCGGGGGCGGGTGGCTTGGATGTGCGGCCCCGATGGCACGCAGGTTCGCCTGCGCGTCCACGCCGGCACGGTCCCTCGAGCGCACGTGATCGGCCGCTGTCCCGGCCCTCGCCCGCAGGTCGCGACAGGATCGGCTTGCGGACGCGCCCGCCCGTGGCCGCCCCGGATGCATGTCGACTCTGCGCAGCATCGCCTGCGCTAAGCTGCGTCGACGTTCACGCACCGGCCTTTCGATGACCGCCAATCCCCGCATCGCCTTCGTCGCCAGCCAGACCGACGAGGCGCAGCGCGCCCTGTCGGCGCTGACCGGTCTGCACGGTCAGTGCGACCCGGAATCGGCCGACGTGCTGGTGCCGCTGGGCGGCGACGGCTTCATGCTGCAGACCCTGCACCGGCACGGGCAGCTGGGCAAGCCGGTGTTCGGCATGAAGCTCGGCACGGTCGGCTTCCTGATGAACCACCATCGCGAGGACGGCCTGCTGGCGCGCATCGGGCGCGCGGAACCCACGGTGCTGCATCCGCTGGAGATGACCGTCGACACCGAATCGGGCGCGACGGTGAAGCAGCTCGCCTACAACGAGGTCTCGCTGCTGCGGCAGACGCGCCAGGCCGCGCATCTGAAGATCGAACTCAATGGCGTGACGCGGCTCGAGGAACTCGTCGCCGACGGCGTGATCCTGTCGACGGCCGCCGGCAGCACCGCCTACAACTTCTCCGCGCACGGCCCGATCCTGCCGCTGGGGGCGGGTGTCGTGGCGCTGACACCGATCGCGCCCTTCCGTCCGCGCCGCTGGCGCGGCGCCATCCTGCGCGCCGAGACGGAAGTGTGTTTCCGCGTGCTCGATCCCTACAAGCGTCCGGTCAGCGCGACCGGCGATTCGCACGAAGTGCGCGACGTCGTCGAGGTGCGGATCCGCGAATCGCGCGAGCGCCACGTCACCCTGCTGTTCGATCCCGAGCACAATCTCGAGGAACGCATCCTCAGCGAGCAGTTCATCGCCTGAAACACGTCAGTCGTCGAGTGGCTCGCCGTCCCCGGCGGCCACGGCCAGTGGGCGGACGCGTCTGACCAGCGTCATCAGCGTGCGCCCGTGCGCCCCGATCGGACGAAGTGCGCCGAGTGCTCGAAAGCGCTGCCGTGCCTGCACGGCGCCTCCATTGCCGCGTGCCAGTCGGTCACCGGCTGCGAGGGCGTGGTGGAATCGTGGCAGGGCGCCGGCAATCAAGCGGACACTCGACATCGTCGATCTCCTGACACGCGGATGGGACATGCACCAGCCTCCCGATCCGCCAGTCGACGGACCGTGTCGATGGTCAGGGACAGCCGGCCGTCGAACACGGATCGCGCATAATCCACGCCATGCGGCGCGTCCGACGCGTCGATTCCCCCGAGATGCCGCACGCCATGCCCGACCTGTCCGTCCCCACGCTGACCATCGCGATCACCACGCGCGCCCTGTTCGATCTGGAGGACAGCCACACGCTGTTCGAGCGCGAGGGTATCGACGCCTACGCCGAGCACCAGCGCGCCCACGAGGACGACATCCTCGAGCCCGGCATCGCATTCCCCCTGGTGCGCAAGCTGCTGGCATTGAACGTCGACGCGCCGGCCGATGCGCCGCGCGTCGAAGTGATCCTGTTGTCGCGCAACTCCGCCGACACGGGCCTGCGGATCTTCAATTCGATCCAGCACTACGACCTGGGCATCACCCGCGCGACGTTCACTTCGGGCGAGCCGACCTGGCCCTACATCAAGCCGTTCGGCACGCAGCTGTTCCTGTCGGCGAATCCCGACTCGGTGCGACGCGCACTCGAGAACGGCGTCGCCGCGGCGACGATCATTCCCGCGCGCGCGCCGGCGCACCGCAACGACCAGCTGCGCATCGCCTTCGACGGCGATGCGGTGATCTTCGGCGACGAGGGCGAGCGCCTGTCGCAGGAAGGCGGCCTGGACGCCTTCCACAAGCACGAGCGCGAGCGCGCGCACGAGGAAATGACCGGCGGCCCGTTCCGTGGCTTCCTCGCTGCGCTGCACGACCTCCAGGCCGCCTATCCGCCGGGCAAGGACGCGCCGATCCGCACCGCGCTGGTCACCGCGCGGTCGGCGCCCGCGCATGAGCGCGTGATCCGCACGTTGCGCGCCTGGGGCGTGCGCCTGGACGAAGCGCTGTTCCTCGGCGGCCGGCCGAAGGGCCCGTTCCTGGATGCATTCGGCGCCGACATCTTCTTCGACGATTCGCAGCACAACATCGAGTCGGCCCGTCCGCACGTCGCCGCCGGTCACGTGCCGCACGGCTGGTCGAACCGCTGAGCGATGGCACGCTGGCTCGACCGCCTGCTCGGCCGCGATGCGGGACCGCGCAAGCCCTACGTGCGTCGCCACGACGGACTGGTCTCGCTGCAGTTCATCCGCAGCCAGACCCAGAGCCGCATGGTCGGCGACGACCCTGATCGCCTGCTGATCGACTACACGCGCACGATGTTCGCGGCCCTGCTCTGGCAGCCGGCGCCGGCAGTGCTGGGCATGATCGGTCTGGGCGGCGGCTCGCAGACCAAGTTCGCGTACCGCAATCTGCCCGACACGCGCATCGAGGTGGTCGAGAACAATCCGCACGTGGTCGCGCTGCGAGGTGATTTCGGCATCCCGGACGACGATGCGCGGCTGGCCGTGACGGTCGACGACGGCATGCGTTTCGTGCAGTCGCGACCGGCACGTTTCGACGTGCTGCTGGTCGACGGCTACGACGAACACGGCATTCCGGCCGAACTGTCGACGCAGACCTTCTACGACGCCTGCTGCGATGCGCTGGGCGGGCAGGGCGTGCTGGCCTGCAATCTGTACGTGCGCGATCCGCAGACGCACGTGGACAGGCTGAAGACGGCATTCGGCGCCGATCAGGTGCTGGTCGTCGACGAGCCGAAGATGAGCAACCGGGTCGCGTTCGCGTGGCGCGGCGCATTGCCGGCGCTTGATGCCGAGGCGCTGGCCGCGCGCGTGCCGTTGCAGGTGCGTGCGTTGCTGCCGGAGGTGTTTCCGCGGATCGCGGTGCGGGTGGTGCGGCATCGGACGGTGACAGGACGCTAGCACCCGCCGTCATCCCGGCGAAGGCCGGGATCCAGCGTCTTTGACGCCCTCCAGTTTCCAGACGAAAGTCGCTGGTTCCCGGCTTCCGCCGGGACGACGGGGTGTAGCAATATTGCACCCCCGCCGAATCCCCTGCACAGTCGCCGGTCGACTGCACACGTCCATGGGGAACATCGAATGCAACGCTGGATCTTCAGGCTCGCCTGCGCACTGGCGCTCGCGACGGGCGCCCCGCTCGCGCTGGCGGCCACCAAGGGCGGCATGACGCTCGAACAGGTCGCGCAGACGCGCGCGGTCACGCAGGCGCAGGTCAGTCCGGACGGGAGCGAAGTCGCCTACCTGCTGTCGGTGCCCCGCACGCTCGGCGTCGATCCCGACGGTCCGGCGCGCAGCGAACTGCACCTCGTCGACCGCAGCGGCAACAGCCGCGGCTTCATCACCGGCAAGGTCGACGTGGCCGCGCCGCGCTGGCTGCCCGA
>ENA-UOXB01001094-UOXB01001094.1-bioreactor-metagenome-genome-assembly--contig:-NODE-1094-length-13507-cov-8.402691_pt1 | contig 13507 bp, 11 predicted proteins | sample MGYA00238158_ERZ761615 | MGnify/ENA primary metagenome ERZ761615 (study PRJEB28904, sample SAMN06267902) | bioreactor metagenome | isolation source: Joint BioEnergy Institute, California, USA... | reverse complement strand
GGCGATGTCCTGACCGGTTGGCAGCGCATCGAGCCGTACTCCAGCGTCGCAACGAAGATGAAAGTGGTTGAGGTGACCCCCGATGCGGTGCTGATGGAGGTGGCCATCGAGGACGCAGCAGCGCAGGGTGAAGGGCGCATGGTCGTCCAACGCACCGACGGCATGCCGATCGAGCTCCGGCTCGAAATCCGCTATCGGCCTACGAAGGCGCAGCCCGCATCCGTGCACCGGCTGCATCTGGCCGATATCGAGCACGATCCCATGCTGGCAATGACCGACGACCCACAGGACTACACCAGTTACGTCGAGCAGATCGAGGGCACGCTGGGCCGGCCGCCGTTCAGTACGCCGTCGTCCGATGCCTCGGCCTACACCCATCGCCCTGTGGCGCCGGGGGAACTGGAGGACTACATGGTCGGTGCCGACGTGCTGCCCGGGCTCGAGTCCTTCATGGGGGCGTTCTGGATCCCATCGGACGAAGCCAAGCGGCGCCTGGTGCTTGGGGCACGCCTGATCGTGCCGGCGCGGCCAGGCCGCACTGAAGCATCCCGCCAGGAGGCGGTGTTGATGTCGCGCCTGCGCGGCGTGCAGCTGCTGGACGAAAGCGGATCGCCACTGCACGGCCTGGACGCGGTGCCGGTGACGCGGACCCTGTTCGTTGCCGACCGATACTCCGTCGGGCAGGATGCAGCCGGCTTCCCGTTCCACCTGCCGCTGGATACACCCGACGATGCACTGGATCGCATCGCGGCCGTGCGCATGGACGTTGACGCAGAGGTGTACGACTACGAATCGGTGGAGACGCTCGCCATCGGCCAGCAGTCCGCGATCAACAACGACCTGCAGGTGCGGGTGGTCTCGCCCCAGCGCGTGACCGTGCTGCATGGCAGGCAGTCCTGGAAGGAAAAGACCGGCGTCTACAGTGTGGTGGAGGCGCTTGATGCGCAGGGCAACGTGTTGCCCTCCGAGCGCGTGCTTGTGGCGCCCCTTGCACCGGCCAGCCCGACCCGTCTCGTTGAGGTGCCACTGGCCTGGGAGAATGGCCGGATCCCCCTGCGCACGGAAATCGCCAGCAGCCGACCCATCACAGGACTGCAGATCAGGCACTACCGATGGCGGTCGGTACCGAGGTCATGGACTTTCCCGGTGCGCCAATGAAAGCTGTACCCGTGCGATATCGCCAGCAGAACGAGGAACGATGATGAGCATTGCGCGACACGCCCGGTGGATGGTGTTCCCCGCCATGCTGGCCTGCACGCCAGCGGTCACTGCAGCAGCGCCACTGGCGGGCATCCGTTTTGACCACAACGATTGGACGATCGCCTGCGACAACACCCGCACCTGCCGTGCGGCGGGCTATCAGGCCGAAGACGGAAGCAGCGATCCGGTGTCGGTGTTGCTTACGCGCAAGGGCGGGCCGGACCAGCCGGTCACCGCGGAGCTGATGATCGGCGACTACGACCAGCCATCCGCGCCATCGAACCTTCGCCTGCGCATCGATGGGCAGGCGCTGGGACGGCTGCCCGAAGCGTCCGGTGGCGCGCTCACCCCGGCGCAGACCGCAGCGCTGCTGAAAGCGCTGACGCGCGACAGCGAAATCCTGGTCATCGGCAACGATGGCCACCAGTGGAAACTGTCCGACCGCGGCGCATCCGCTGTCTTTCTGAAGATGGACGAGTTCCAGGGGCGCCTCGGCACACCGGGCGCCCTGATGCGGAAGGGAAAGCGTGCCGAGTCATCGGTAACGCCGGCGCTGCCGCCGCCGCGCATCACCCGCGTCGCGTGGCCGACGACACGGCCAGCCGATGCGGCGCTGGGCGTGCAGCCCGCGTTGCGCACAGCGCTGCGGCAGTCAGTGGACTCGGACAGCTGCGACGTGCTGGTCGATGCGGAGCAGAAAGAGCCGATCAATGTGCAGCGCCTGAGCGCCGACAAGCTGCTGGCATCCACGCCCTGCTGGATGGGGGCCTACAACGTCGGCGTCGGGTTCTGGGTGATCAACGAAACCGAGCCCTACGCTCCGGTGCTGGTGACGACCGGCGCCAGTGAAGGCGGCGACGGTATGATCTCAGCCGCCCAGAAGGGCCGCGGTCTCGGTGACTGCTGGGCAACGGAAAGCTGGGTGTGGGATGGCAGGCAGTTCGTGCACAGCGCCGAGTCAACGTCCGGCATGTGCCGGCTGGTGACTGCGGGGGGGCCGTGGGACCTGCCCACGCTGGTGACCGAAGTGCGCTGACAGGCGTTCTGATCGCCTGCGTGCCTAGGCGGCCAGCAACCCCAGCATCCGCATCCACAGGAACTGCAGCGGCGCCACCACCAGCAACGTCGCCAATGCCAGCCACAGCGAGAGTTTCACCCCCTCGCGCAACGGCACCTTGCCCATCATCATCGCCACGACGATGGGCGAGGCCTGGTAAGGCAGCAGGGGGGTGGAATAACTGAGCACCTGGAACATCAGCACGGTCGTCAGCGGCAGGCCGGAGGCATCGGCAATTTCCTGCGCCAGCGGCGTGAACACCGCCGGCACACCGTTGGCGGTGGTCAGCGCGTTGAGCAGTTCGCCCAATCCGAATACCGACAGATAGCTGACGAAGGGCTGCGCAGGGTCCAGCGGCAGCAGCGGTATCACATGGTCGCCGACGCGGTCGCCGAGGCCTGTGGCAGCGACGAACGCGCTCAGCCCCAGCAGACCCGCCACGTACAGGCAGGTGCGGAAGTTGCTGGCCTGTCCGAACTCATCACTGGTCAGGAAGCCGACGCGCGGCAGCAGGCACACGCAGGCAGCCACGAGGCCTACCCACGCCGGTGAGATGCCATGCAGCGCATCGGTCATCCACATGCCAAGCGTGCACAGCAGAATCAGCATCAGGCGCCGTTCGGCCGTGCTCCACGGCGTGCGCTGCACGGCGGAGGCGATCACCGCGGGACGCGCGGGGAACAGGAGGTACACCAGCGCCACCACCAGCGCGCCTTTCAGTACGCCGAGCAGCGGAGTGAACGTCACCAGGTAGGGAAGGTAGTGCAGGTGCAGCCCGTACGTGGCCTCGATCGCACCGGCCATCACCAGGTTGGGCACGTTCGCCGGCAGGATGCTGGCCGACAGCTGGAAGGTGCCGAATCCCACCGCAAGCGCCAGCCCGAACCAGCCACGCGATCCGGGCCGGATGCCCGACTTCTCGGCGATGGCCAGCACCATCGGCATCAGCAGCGCGATGCGGCCCATGTTGGAGGGCATCACGAAGGCCGCCGCGTAACTGACCGCAACGGTACCCCCGACCATGCGCAGCCAGGAGCCGGCCAGATGCGGCTGCAGCGCGGCAGCAAGGCGGTCGGCCAGGCCGGTCTTCCTGATGGCCGCGCCGAGTACGAAGCCGCTCAGCACCAGCCAGAATGCGGCCGAGGCAAAGCCGGAGAAGATGGTCGCCGCCGGGACGGGGGTGAGGACGGTCGCGGCGGCGAAGAACAGCAGCGCCGTGAGGTATTCCGGCAGCCGGCCGGTGGCCCACAGGGCAATGGTGGCCACGACCAGCGTCGCGGCAATGAGCAGGTCCGTGTTGATGGCCTTCGTCCTTGACGTACAGGGCGCACCGCGCGCCGTTGCAGCGTATTTTGCCACTGGCACTGCGGAGCGCGTGCAGGCGCGATGTCCCAGGCCCATCGGAGTCGACAGGCGGTGCGCACGTTACTTCCGGCATTCGCCGGGATGCCCTCCAGGCCGCACTGTCGCACTTCACTTCAGGGAAAGTAGTCGCCATGCTTCGCTCCGCGCTGTGCGTTGCCCTGCTGTTTTCGCTGCCGACGCTGACGCATGCCGAAGCACCCTCGGTTCCAAGACCCTGTGAGGACGCCGGAACCTCGGCGTCGCTGCACGGTTCGCTGTGCATGACGGTGCCGGTGCCGCTGCACCACGCCGTGCCGGACGGGGAAACCATTGCAGTGTTCGTGCGGCGCATCCCCGTGCCGACAGCGGTGAAGCGGCGTGGCGAAGTCTGGTTGCTGTCCGGTGGGCCCGGCGAGGCGGGGGCATCGTTGTACCCGATGATCGCGACCTACCAGCGTGCGTTTCCCGGCTTTGACCTGGTGATTCCCGATCATCGCGGCACCGGGCGTTCGACCCGTACCTGCCCGCAGCAGGAGGCGCCCGGAAGCGCAGATGGCACGGGGTTGGCCGGCAGCGAGTGGGGACCCTGCATCGGCGGGATGCATGCCAACGTGCGGCGCACGACGGCGTTCTCCACCACCGAGGCCGCGCGGGACCTCGGTCTGTTGATGTCCCAGCGGTCTGCCGACGGCCAGGTCATGCTGTATGGCGTTTCCTACGGCACCCAGCTTGCCCTGCGCGCGTTGCAGGTGACGTCGCTGCCATTGGACGGCCTGGTGCTTGATGGCCTGGTGCCGCCGGAACGCACCGGGCAGTGGGACCTGAGCCGTCGCACCGCACTGGTCGATGAGGTGGGCCGCCAAGCGCTCGGCGAGGCGGGTGTGGCGACGTATCGCCGCGTACTGGCTGCAGCGGCAAGTGCACCGTGGCGGACGCAGGTGCCCGGCGGCGATCTGCGGCGCTTCTTTGCCGCGCTGCTGAGCTTCCCGACATTGCGCGATCGCATGCCGCAGATCGTGCAGGACCTGTCCCACGATGATGTGCGCTCACTGGACACCACCGTGACCGACTGGAAGGCGGCGCTGGCGCAGCTCGGGCAGGGCGGCGACAACCAGCCCGCGCTGCCGCTGGTGATGCTGATCGGCGCATCGGAGAACAACGCCCGGCCGGGGCTGACCAGGGAGATGGTCGAGGCTGAGCAGAAGGACGCCTTGTTCGTCAGCCCCCTTCCCGGCCTGCTGGTGGACAGCCCGGTACCGGCCTATCCAAAGGATGCGTGGTTCGGTCAGAGCCCGAAGACCTTGCCGCGGACGCTCGTGGTGCACGGCACGCTGGACCCGAACACCGCCTACGCCGGCGCGCTCGAACACACGGCCACGCTGGCCAAGGCCGGCCCGGTGCGCTTCCACACGGTGGAGCGCAGTGCGCACCTGTTGGCACTGGTGGCGCCCTCCTGCTTCGTAACCACTGTGCAGGCATTCGTGGACGGCAGGGAGGCCGCAGCCGGCTGCGCGGAGCCTGTCCTGCCCTGAGCGCTCACCGGCAGGCGATCAGCTGCCTGCCAACGCGTCAGCACCGTGCAGGCTCGACGATCACCGTCGACATGAGTCGCTTTTGACTCTTCAACATCGTCCCGTCAATCGGTAGCGTTTTATCTCACCGTTACTGGCTATCAGGGGTGATGAGATGAGCGCGCACTACGACAGCATTGTTGACCAGTACGTGGCCTATGCCAGTGCATCCCCCACCCGCGGGATCGAGATGCGCACGATGCTTCGCCTCGCCGGTGACGTGCAGGGCCGGTCGGTCCTGGACCTGGCGTGTGGATCCGGCTATTACGGGCGCGAGTTCCTGCGTCACGGTGCCAGCAGAGCGCACGGCGTGGACCAGTCCCAGGGCATGATCGATTTCGCCCGCGCGCTGTCGAAGTATCGTGGCGACGACATGACGTTCCAGGTCTGCGACGTGACCGAGCTTCCGTTCGCGGGGGACTACGACATCGTGCTGGCGGCGTATCTCTTCAACTACGCGGAGTCTCCGGAAGAACTGCATCGGATGTTCGCTGCCGTCGCACCGCACGTGAAGCGCGGCGGCACGATGGTGGTGCAGACGTTCAACCCGGAGTATCGGCTGGCATTGGGCAACTACGCCCAATACGGCGTCAAGGTGCTCGACGAGGTGCCATGGCTGCATGGCGCGCGACTGCGACTGGAGTTCCCAGGCTCGCCCCCGGCATTGATCACCAACTACCGCTGGCCGCGGGCGGACTACGAACAGGCTGCGCACGCGGCGGGCTTCACTGCGGTGGCCTGGCATGAACCGGTGGTGGAGGCAGACGATGTCGCAGCTCATACCGACGGCTTCTGGGACGGCTACGTGCACAACTGCATGTCGGTGAACATGGTCTGCGCACGCTGATACGCACGGCGGCTGACGCCCGCTCTACGGGAGTGCCTCCGACGGGCAGCGCCGACGCATCGGCGGCGACGAAGGCCCGGCTATCGTGGCCGCCCGATCAGCGGCGGTCGCGACGGATCCAGGCGCGCACGAATACGGCGATCAGGCCACTGAAGACAACCCAGGACACGACGTCGTACGGACCGTCACCCAGCAGCGCGCTGACCAGCCCGACCAGGCTGGCAAGCGCGATCCACGCGGGGGCGACGAACGGGCTCTTCATGCCAGCTCCTGGGTCTGGGCCCGCTCGATCTCGGCGACGCGGGTTGCCGTGCTGCCGCGCTTGAACCACAGATACAGCCCGCTGACCAGGACGATGATGGTCATGATGTCCAGCAGTGCCCACAGGATCTTCAGCGGCAGGCTGCCGTAGTCACCGAAGTGCAGCGGCTGGCTGAGCAGCAGCACGGTCATGTAGGTCGGCAGCTGCGGCCGGGCGGTCAGCGCGCCGGTCTGTGCGTCGATGAGCACCGGGCGGTACATCCGTTCGGTCAGTGGGGTATTCCCCTGCATGAACACACCATAGTGGTGGTCGCCGCTGTAGCCGGTGCCGGGGAAGCTCACAAACGCCGGGCGCATATCGGGCTCGGCCGCACGCGCGGTAGCCACCGCGTCCTGCAGCGAAGAAAGCCGGGTGGGGCGTGGCTGGCCTGCATAAGCCGCTGCGAATTCGCCCAGCTGCTCGCTCTGCCAGGCCTGTTCAAGCGGCTTGGCAAGCGTGTTGATGGCACCGGTCAGGCCCACCACCAGTGCCCAGCCCAGCGTGACCACGCCCAGGACATTGTGCAGGTCCAGCCATGCCAGCCGCCGGCTGCGTCCGGTGCGCAGCGTGCCGAAGCGCTGCTTGCGCATGAACGGTCCGTACAGGACCAGTCCGGAAACGAGGGCGGCCACGAACAGCAGGCCCATCGCGCCCATGAACAACAGACCGGGCAGGCCGAGGAACAGGTCGGTATGCAGGCGCAGGAGGAAATACATGACGCCTTCGTTGAACTGCGGTGCCGGCACCTGCTCGCCGGTCAGTGTATTGAGCAGGACGGTCTGCATCGCCGGCGGTGGCGTGTCCACCCGCGCGCCGGTGTTGACGTACATCGTGGGCGCTTCCGGGTCCCAGCCGACGAACAGCGGTACGTTGCCCGGGTATCGCTTCAACGCGGTTCGCACCTGCTCGTCGAGGTCACGCAGCGGAGCGCCGGCCGGCGCTGGCGCCAACTCCGGTTCGGCGCCGCTGAGGTGTTCGATTTCATGGCCGAAGATCAGCGGAAGTCCGGTAAGGCACAGCAGCAACAGGAACAGCGTGCAGACCAGGCTTGTCCATTTGTGGATGACGAACCAGGTTTTGATGGCGGAGCGTTGCATGCAGCGATGTACCTCGGGGCGACGGCTGGAGCTGGGGCGAGTGATGCAGCCGTGCAGGCACGCCGAGGGCAGTCATGGCAGTGCCTCGCCTGCATGCGGCGGTAACCCGTCGATTATCCGGAAGCGGATATGTGAATACAAATGATTCGCAGATGCGACGTGGGCGGTGATGACGCATCTGGCGATGGAACGGGGCGTTGAAAGGTTTCACGCTGGCCCCTTGCGTGTTGCCAGGAGAGATGCGGTCATGAAAGACGATTACGATCAGGTCGGACAAGCCTATGTGCAGCTGGTCGGCAGCGGGCCGGTATTGCCGTTGCGGCGCCGCCTCCTGGGAGAACTGGCGGGACCTGCCGCAGGACGCTCCGTGCTGGACCTGGGGTGCGGCAATGGCTGCTACGGACGCCAGCTGTTGGGCGAGGGTGCCGCCAGCGCGCTCGGCGTGGACCTGTCCGCTGGCATGCTGGCGCAGGCGCGTCGGCTGTCGGCAGAGGCGGGCGACAGCATGCAGTTCGAGCAGGCCGACCTGCTGGACTGGGCGTGCAGCCGCTCCTTCGATATCACCTTGGCCATCTGGGTTTTCTGCGTGGCATCCGATTACGCGACGCTGGCACGGCTGTACGCTGCAGCCGCGCGCGTGACACGCGCCGACGGACGCTTCATCGCAGCCTTCAATCGACCGGATTACGAGCCGACGCCAGATGATGGCGACTACGGGGTACGTATGCTCAGGCTGGCTCCCGAGTGCGGCGTGCGCCGGCTGCAGGCGGTGTTTGGCGGTGCCGCGGACAGCACGCAGCTGGTGGATTACCAGTGGGATGTGGCCAGTCATGAGCGTGCTGCCCGTGCCGCCGGTTTCACCCAGCTGGAGTGGCACGTGCTGCGCGCCAACGCGGTCGAACAGGCGGCAGCGCCTTCGGGCTTCTGGGGCGCGTACAACGCCAATCCGCTCGAGGCGTTCCTGCTCTGCCGGCGCTGAGCACCGCCATCTCCCCGACGCCCTCTCGTGGCGCCCGCCAGTAACCTCGGGGGCCACCCACCTGTCGCCAAGGCCTCTGGCAATGGAGTGCGATGGGATGCAGAACAGCAGTCAACCCCCGCGGGAGGTTGAGACATGGTCTGCAATGCGCTGTATGACGGAAAGGCTTCGCTGTACGAGAGCGCCGCCGGGAGCGAACGCTATCGCGCAATGGAACTGAGGACGGTGCTCAGGGCCACCGGCCCGGTGGCGGGGCGGGACATACTGGATCTGGGCTGCGGCACGGGCTGGTGGGGGAGGCAGATGCTCGCACGTGGCGCCCGATGCGTCATGGGTGTGGACGGTACGCGTGACATGCTCGTAGAAGCGCGGCGATTGTCCATCGCAGGGGGATCCCGCCTGATCCTTGCGGAGGGCGACATACGGACGTGGAGCGCTGACGTCCCGTTCCACATCGTGATCGCCGTATGGGTGCTGTGCCATGCCAGCACAGTGCATGAGCTCACGGCGATGTACCGCTGTGCTTCGTCGGCGTTGCCACCGAATGGCCAGTTTGTCGCGGTGATCAACAACCCGGCGTACCGGCTCGACGAAGGTGATGGTTCTGCCTACGGCGGACGGGTGATCGAACAGACGGCATGCCCGGACGGCCACCGCATCGTTTACGAACTTGCCAGCAATCCGCCGTTGCGGGTGGTGGATCACCAGTGGAGCGCCGCAGCGCATCAGGCTGCGGCGCGTGCGGCGGGTTTCGGCAAACTGTCCTGGGTGCGCCTCGCGCCCAGCAGCGCCGAGCGGGCTGCGTGTCCGGCGCGCTTCCGGGATGAGCTCGAGTGCAACCCGTTCTCGGTGGTCATCCACTGCAGGGCATGAAAGGCCCTGAAGCGAACGCGTGGCGCATCACGGCGCGTAGGCTGATCGGCTGTTCTCGGCCCCGTGGATACCCTGCAGGATGAGGCGGGCACCGCCGCCTTCAGCCGCCGCGATCTCCAGGTGCAGGCCATGCAGGCTGGCGATGGCCGCCACGATGGACAGGCCGAGACCGAATCCGTCCGACTGCCCGGCGGGGTCGCGACCGCGCTGGAAGCGCTGCACCACGCGCGAGCGGTCTTCAGCCGGGATGCCGGGACCGGAGTCGACGACCTCCACCTGTACGCCGGCAGCGTCGCTGACCGCACGCAGCACGATGCGCCCACCCTCAGGCGTGAAACGCAGCGCGTTGGACAGCAGGTTGGCGATGGCCTCGAACAGCAGCTCCCGGTCGCCACGCAGCAGGATCGGGTCCGTCCCCGTTTCCAGCTCCAGCCGCTGCTGCTTTTCCTCCGCCAACGGCAGGTAGAACTCGTGCAGTTCCGCGAGCAGCGACATCACCTCCACGTCTTCGAATGCGGAGCGGCGCTGGCCGCTTTCCAGCTCGGACACGCGCAGGAGGGCGCTGAAGCGTCCCATCAGCAGGTCGGTCTCGGTGAGGGCGCGATCAAGCTGTACGGCTTGGGGGTCCTGGTCATCCAGCGCAACGCGGGTGCGGTAAAGATGCGCGCGCAGGCGCGTGAGCGGGGTGCGCAGGTCGTGCGCGATGCTGTCCGAAACGCCCTTCACTTCCGTCATCAACTGTTCGATCCGGTCCAGCATGCCGTTGACGATGCTGGAGAGGCGATCGATCTCATCACGACGCCCGGACACCGGCAGGCGCTGGCCCAGATCACCCGCGGTGATCCGGTCGGTGGCCGCCTCGATCTGCTGGATCCGCTTGAGCGGCCGCCGGCGCAGGACATGCCAGCCAGCCAGGCCGGGGATCACTGTCAGCGACACGCCCCACCACAGCGCGTCGAGGATGATGCTGTTGACCGCGGTCAGCTTGCCGCTCTGCCGCACCAGGACCAGCACGCGGTCATCCTGGGTACGCACCGCCAGCGCCCGGCCGTTGTCTTCGCGGACGCCATCGGCGAGTTGCCAGCGACGGATCTGGCGCGAACGCTGGTCCGCTTCAATGCCCTGCGGCAGCGCCTGCAGCGGCCCGGTCAGATGCCTTCCCTGCGCGTTGAACACCCCATACGCGTAGGTGCCATGGATGTCGTAACGCAGGCTTTCACTCAGCGCGTCGTCCAGCGTCTGTCCCTGGAAGCGCTGGAACAGATGCGCGCGCTGCAGCAGCGCCGATTCGGCCAACCCGTCCAGATAGTCTGAAACGCGCCAGTACATCACGCCCAGCAGCACGCTGGACCAGGCGACGAACAACAGGCTGTACAGGCCGAGCAGCCGGCTGCTGGACGAACGCCAGCCTTCAGTCAGCGGCGTCGAAGACATAGCCGGTCCCCCGCACGGTCTTGATCGGCTGCGCGCGCCCGGGCTGCTCGATGCGTCGCCGCAGACGACCGATGTGGACCTCGATCAGGTTGGTGCCCGGATCGAAGTGGTAGCCCCACACTTCCTGGAACAGCATGGTGCGGCTGAGCACCTGGCCCGCGTTGCGCATCAGGAATTCAAGCAGTTTGAACTCGGTGGGCAGCAGGCTGATGTCCTGACCGCTGCGGCGGGCACTTCGCGTCATCAGGTCAAGCTGCAGGTCGCCGACGCGCAGCTGGCTGTCCGCAGTTGCGGCGTGCGCATGCCGTCGCAGCAGGACCTCCACGCGGGCGGACATCTCATCTGACGCGAATGGCTTGGTGAGGTAATCGTCGCCGCCGGCACGCAGGCCGCGCACGCGCTCATCCACGTCGGAAAGGGCACTGATCATCAGCACCGGTGTCGTGATTCCCTGTCCGCGCAATGTCGCAACCAGCGCGAGTCCATCAAGGCCGGGCAGCATGCGGTCCAGGGTGATGGCGTCATAGTGGCCGCGTTGCGCCAGCGCCAGTCCCTCGCGGCCATCAGCCGCCAGGTCCACCGCGAAACCATGGCTGCGCAGCTCGGTGGCGATCTCTTCGGCCGTGACGAGGTCGTCTTCAATGGTCAGGACGCGCGGCATGGACCCATACGGAAAGGAGGCCGGTCGCATCCTCGCCTGTGCGCGTCGCTACTGCAAATGAAGAAAGTTTCATCCGGATCCGACCGGGTACAGGGGGCCGGTCTTCTATATTCGCCAGCAGCTCCTTCCACGTTCCGCTTCCAGGAAACCGTCCCGATGTTGCTTTCCACCCCCCGCAGCCTGGCCTGCGCCGCCCTGACCTGCCTGCTGCTGGCTGCCTGCACGCGGGAGCAGGCCACACAGCCCTTGCCGCCGCGCGTGGTGCAGGTGCTGACGCTGCAGGCGCAGCCCCTGGCCCTGCAGGAAGAGTTGGCCGGGCGCACGGTGGCATCGGAGGAGTCGGACGTGCGGCCGCAGGTGTCCGGCGTGCTACTGAAGCGGCTGTTCGAGGAGGGCGCCCTGGTGCGTGCGGGGCAGCCGCTGTTCCAGATCGAACCGGCGTTGTACGAGGCTGCGGCCAACGAGGCCGAGGCCAACCTGCGTACGGCCAAGGCCACTGCGGTGGCGGCATCATTGCGTGCTCAGCGAATGCAGGCGCTGGGCAAGGATCAGCTGACTTCGCGGCAGGACGTGGACGATGCGCTGGCCACTGCCAGGCAGACGGCTGCGGCGGTGGATGCCGCGGCCGCCGTGGTGCAGACCGCACGTACCAACCTGCGCTTTGCCGCAGTGGCGGCACCGATCAGTGGACGCATCGGCCGCGCGCTGTTCACGCCCGGTGCGCTGGTGACCTCCGGCCAGGCCGAACCGTTGGCCAGGATCCAGCGACTGGACCCGATGAACGTGGACATCACCCAGTCCAGCAACGAGTTCCTTGCGCTGCGCCGGGCGATCGCGCAGGGCGGGGTGGAAGCCACGTCGGCACCGGTCACGCTGAAGCTTTCCGATGGCAGCGACTATCCGCTCGCCGGCACCCTGCAGTTTGCCGACCTGGACGTCGACCCGGGCACGGGCAGCATCACCCTGCGCGCGACCTTCCCCAATCCGGAGGGTCAGCTGCTGCCGGGCATGTATGTGCGCGCGACGGTCGGGCAGGGCACGCGCCAACAGGCGCTGCTGGTGCCGCAGGCGGTGGTGGACCGGAGCCCGCGCGGCAATGCGCTGGCATGGGTGGTAGGCGCGGACGATACCGTGCGGCAGCGGGAATTCAGCACGCTGCGCGCGGTAGGCGACCAGTGGCTGGTGAAAGACGGACTCAAGCCCGGCGAACGCATCGTGGTTGGTGGTCGCCAAGGCCTGACCGACGGTGCGAAGGTGGCGCTGGGCGCCCAGCCCGCAGCGGCCCCGCCCGCGCCGTCCGCAGCGAAGGAGGGCTGATCCCCGATGCTCTCCCGCTTTTTCATTCACCGCCCGATCTTTGCCTGGGTCCTGGCGATCGTCATCATGGCGCTGGGCAGCATGGCCGTCGTGCAGCTGCCCGTGGAGCAGTACCCGGACATCGCGCCGCCGCAGATCAACATCACCGCGCGCTATACCGGCGCGTCCGCACAGACGGTGGAGGACAGTGTCACCCAGGTGATCGAACAGCAGATCAAGGGCATCGACAACCTGCTGTACTTCTCCTCCACCAGCGCTTCCAACGGTCAGTCGCGCATCACCGTGACCTTCGACCAGAGCGCCGATCCGGACATCGCCCAGGTACAGGTGCAGAACAGCGTCAACCAGGCCATCAACCGGCTTCCGCAGGAAGTGCAGCAGCAGGGCGTGACGGTGGCCAAATCGCAGGGCGATTCGCTGATGGTGGTCTCGCTGTACGACACCACCGGGCGGATGCAGCGGGTGGATGTGTCGGACTTCCTGACCAGCAGCGTGCAGGACCCGATGAGCCGCATTCCGGGCGTCGGCGAGATCGATGTCTTCGGTGCGCCGTACGCGATGCGCATCTGGCTCGACCCGCATCAGCTGCGGGCCTATGGCCTGATGCCTTCGGATGTACGCCGTGCAGTGGAAGCGCAGAACACCCAGGTCACCGCAGGGGAGCTGGGCGCGCCGCCGGCCGCGGCAGACCAGCAGCTCAACGCCACGGTCACTTCGCAGTCGCGGCTGCAGACGCCGGAGCAGTTCCGCCAGATCATCCTGAAAACCCTGCCCAGCGGCGCGGCAGTGACCCTGGGCCAGGTGGCACGGGTGGAGATCGGCGCCG
>ENA-UOXB01001092-UOXB01001092.1-bioreactor-metagenome-genome-assembly--contig:-NODE-1092-length-13511-cov-54.532848_pt1 | contig 13511 bp, 8 predicted proteins | sample MGYA00238158_ERZ761615 | MGnify/ENA primary metagenome ERZ761615 (study PRJEB28904, sample SAMN06267902) | bioreactor metagenome | isolation source: Joint BioEnergy Institute, California, USA... | reverse complement strand
GCATTGCTCCACAATTCCAGACTATTGAATGGTGTTTGCAGATAGATATGTAAGGCCCGTAATACAATATAGCTCGACAGCCATAACAGGCTTAGTACCATCAGTACCGACATCATCCCGCGATCGTGTCCTGCCCGAATCTGCTGCAACAGCATCCACAGGAAACTGGCAAGCATGGCCAGACTGATCAGATCAAATGGATTGAATAGAGGTAACCAGTAATATTGGAAAGCTTGCTGGTTAAACAGCTGTGAGCATATTAACCAAGCTCCCATTAACACCAAGCAGTTTTTACTCTGCCAGAGTAAGCGCCACTCCGAATTTTCTTTTTGTCGATAACACCAGAACCAGAATACCAGAGGCAGAATTACCATACTGAGATAAGGCATGCTTGGCATCACACATACGCTAGCCAAAGCCAAACTGGTAAATACCCCAAAGCTCATCCACTCTTTGGATAAATCAATCCCTTTCACCGGTCTTAACCATAAAGCAGCCAGCAATAATGATGAAAGTGCAAAGATTCCACGCTCCAAAGCACTTGGCCAGACCAGAATCCCATTTTCGCTATGATCAACAGCCAGCAAAATCGCAATGATCACCAATGGCGTAAGACCGCTCCATTTTGGCAATAACCAGCACCATTCCTGATGCTTGCGCTGTATGATTTCACTTAGAACCGTATAACCCAGTGCAAGACTGAATAAACTATAAATATAGGCCTGCTCATGAGCAAACTCATCTTCAAGCAAGGCAAACAACATCAGGGTCGCAGCAAAACTGAGAATGCTCAGAAAACTGATACTTAAGCTATTAAGCTGCTGGCGATATTTGGCTTTAAGCTGACTAAGGAAGACGACGGCGACATAACAGAAGCTGAGAATCCAGAAAATTTTCCGCGGTGTGGGATTAAGCTCAATCAGATAGTAAACACTACTGAAGCCTGCCATGATCAGCAGTCCCATACTCAGATAATGCGCAACCCGAATATTCTTTTCCAATGCCCAGAGATAAATTAGTACGCCTTCAACTGCCCAACCGACTACGCTCCACTGCTCTGTCAATAAAATGGGTGGAACCAAAGCCAGAAAGATCAGCATCAAGCTGAGATAACTTTGGGAAATGACCTGAATACTTTCTCTACGACGCACTAAAGTCCAACAGATTGCAAATATCCCGGCAAATAACAGACTAAGCCCGGCTTGCCAAAGCTTCTGATCAGGCTGATTGAAATGAATCAGATACAGGAAAATATAGGCGGTAATCGGTGCAGCGAAAATCAGGGCAAGATCCAGAACCGGTTTTAAACGAAAACGGGAAAGATCCTGCCGGGCCAGTAACTGGCTAAAGCGAAAGCCTAGCCAGATGAATACCGCACTATGTGCCAGAATCAGGGCGGTCATGGTATAACGCTCGTATGTATGACCATGAATCAGGCTATACATCCCACCTACTATGACTGTGACCAGAAAGGCAATCTGGTTCAGGATTTTCCAGGGCCGCAAACTGCTGAGTAACAGCACGCCGATATTAATCAGCAGATAATAACTGATGAACTCAACCGCAGAAGCATCCCGGGTCGGCAAGGTAAACGGCGCCAGATAGGCAATGAATAAGGCCATGACTGCCAGCTCAATACTTTCCTGTTTCAAGCTTAAGTACAGCGTAATTGCCAAAATGACCAAGAACACCAGAGCTGCCAGTGGCAACGTGGCAATCACCAGATTGTAATAGGCAAAGAACAAGGTCAGAAATAGTGCCCCTAATCCCAAGCCTTCCAGTGCCAGACCGAAACTGCGGTTTTTAGCGATCAGGGTATAACCCAATCCGGTCACAACAACAGCAGATAAAGCGACCAGTCCTAATTTCACCGCCAAGCTCAGCTGCCAGTGCTCTGTCGCAAAACGGAGTAATAAAATGATTCCAATGACCAGAATCGCGATCGCAGCTTTGAGAACCGGATTTCCTCGAAAAATCCACTGCTGGATCTGATCCAGCAATTGTGGTTGATCTGGACTAGCTTGAGCAGCAATGGGTAAAGGAATATCTGGTTGAGTGATTTCTGGATGAGTCTGATCTGCTGACCGGTAACGAGATTGCAACTGGACAATGTTACGTTCCAAACGTTGTAACCAGCGTAATAGAAAGAAAATCCAGGCGGTAATGCCGATCCCCATCAGCCAGTTGAGCTCAGTCACGCCTCCGACAATGGCGATAATAGAAGAAATATATAGCGGTATTTTAGAATTGGCTGGCACAATCACCTGCGTCGGTGCAGCCAGATCCCGCACGGGCGCTTCAATGGCACTGATATATTGCATCACGCTGATCAGGAAACCCAGACCAGTGAGATAAGTCACGATCTGCAATTCCAGATACCATGCACTTATCCCCACAATTACCAGACTAATCAGCCAGATCATACGCAATTCATTTTGCCCTGCCGTCATTCTTCTCGTTCTCGTTCCTTAACCATGTCATCATACAACAGCTTGTACTGCTTATTTCATCTTCACCCGATATTCGCTAAGCTGTAGAAACCGACTTGCCCCTGCGAGTGCAGTAAAAATCACGTACAATAAAACTGTTTTTTGAATAAGGAATTGATTACATGCCACCATTTGTCTTGGTCGATGGCTCTTACTTTTTATTTCGTGCCTTTCATGCACTACCACCATTAACCACGTCAACCGGTCTGCACACCAATGCAATTCGTGGTGCGATTTCTGCTATTCAAAAACTGATGCGCCGTACCCAGCCAACACATATGGCGGTGATTTTCGACACGCCTGAACCGACTTTCCGTCACGAGCTATCACCTATTTATAAAGGTGACCGTCCGAGCATGCCGGAAGAACTGTCACAGCAAATTCCATACTTACATGCCTTGATTCGTGCTTTGGGCATTCCCCTGCATATGCTGCCAGGTGCGGAAGCGGATGACATTATTGGTACACTGGCTAAACGTGCTGAAGCTTTAGGTCATCAGGTGCTGATTTCAACCGGTGATAAAGACATGGCACAACTGGTGACTGATAAAGTGACCTTGGAAGACAGCTTTAAAGAAAAACCGATGGATGTTGATGGGGTTTTTGAAAAGTTTGGTGTATGGCCAAACCAGATCATTGACTACCTGACCCTGATGGGCGATGCCTCAGATGGCATTATGGGTGTGCCTGGGATCGGAGCGAAAACTGCAGCCAAATTACTCAATGAATATGGCTCGATTGGTGGCATTCTGGAAAATGTCGACAAGATCAAAGGTAAAGTGGGTCAGAATATTAAAGACAATACCGATGGCATTGCACTGGATCATCAATTGGCCAGCATCATTTGCGATCTGGATTTAAGCTTCACTTATGATGACCTGAAACTTCAGGATCCAAATGTAGAAGCTTTACGTAATCTGTATACCGAACTGGAATTCCGTAACCAGCTGCAATCACTGGATCATCCAAATAATCCCAATAACCGTAATTATAAACAGGCTACCCAATCGATTACTGCCAAAGCAGCACCTGAACCTCAGGAAGCTGATGACCAGCAGGCGACACTGAGCAGTGATAACGATCAGCTCGGAGAGGCGACTTATCATACCGTCTTGACTCAGGAAGATTGGAGTAAGCTGTTTGAACGTTTAAATACTGAAAAACGCTTTGCTTTTGATACTGAAACCACCAGTCTGGATTATCGTATTGCACAGATTGTTGGTTTTTCGGTGGCTTTTGATGCCCAGGATGCCTATTACGTACCGCTAGCACATGATTATGAAGGTGCGCCAGAACAGCTCAATCGTGAAGAAATTCTGGCTCAGATCAAACCGATTCTAGAAAATGAAGCCATTCAGAAAATTGGCCACCACCTGAAATATGATGCGCATGTTCTGGAAAATCACGGCATTCATCTAGCAGGCTGGTATTTTGATACTATGCTGGCTTCTTATGTATTGAACTCAGTTGCCACCCGTCATGGCATGGATGATGTAGCCCGTCTGTACTTAAGCCACTTAACCACGACCTATGAACAGGTGGCAGGTAAAGGCGCCAAACAAAAAACTTTCAATAAAATCGAGATCGAAACTGCCGCCCACTATGCGGCAGAAGATGCGCATGTGACCTATCGTCTGTTTGAAGTACTGAGCAAAAAACTTCAGACTTATCCTGAACTGGTCAATATTCTGCACAATATTGAAATGCCGGTAGCGCGTGTGCTGACCAGCATGGAAGAAAATGGCATCCGACTGGATCTGGCTTTTCTGGATCAACTCGGTTGTGAGTTCGCTCAAACCATGCAGAATCTGGAAAATCAGATCACGGAAATAGCCGGTGAAGCGTTTAATGTTAGCTCCCCTAAGCAGGTCGGTGAAGTTCTGTTTGACAAACTGGGCCTAAAAGGTGGTAAAAAGACCTCTACCGGTCAGTACAGTACCAGCGAAAGTGTGCTGGAAAAACTGGAACACCCGATTGCTGAACTGATTCTGGAATATCGCGGTCTGTCTAAACTGAAAAGTACCTATACCGATGGTCTATGCAAGCAGGCCAATAATGAAACCCATCGTGTGCATACCAGTTATCATCAGGCACTCACAGCCACTGGCCGTTTATCGTCTACTGATCCAAACCTGCAAAACATTCCAATTCGTGCGGAAATCGGACGTCAGATTCGTAAGGCCTTTATTGCACCTGAAGGTCGTGTCTTACTCGCAGCCGATTATTCACAGATTGAATTGCGTCTGATGGCACATTTATCTCAGGATGATGCGCTAGTAGATGCCTTTAACCATGGACAGGATGTGCATCGCCGTACCGCAGCTGAAGTTCTGGGTATCCCGCTTGAAGAAGTGACCAATGATCAGCGTCGTCAGGCCAAAGCCGTGAATTTCGGTCTGCTCTATGGCATGTCTGAATTTGGTCTGACCCGTCAGTTAGGTTTCACCCGTCAGGAATCACAGGAATATATCAAACAGTATTTCCGCCGCTATCCGGGAATTTATGAATATATGCAGCGTACCCGTCAGGTTGCATTGGAACAAGGCTTCGTTGAAACTATTCTAGGTCGCCGTTTATACACACCTGATATCGATGCCCGTAACATGATGGTCCGCAAAGCCGCTGAACGTGCGGCGATTAATGCACCATTACAAGGTTCAGCTGCAGACATTATCAAAATGGCGATGATTGAGGTTGATAAAATGCTACCTAAAGATCAGGCCAAAATGCTGCTACAAGTGCACGATGAATTGGTATTTGAAGTCGATGAAGCGATTGCAGATGAACTGGCTCCTCAACTGGCCGAAGTGATGCAATCTGTGATTGAAATCTCTGTGCCTTTGGTCGTGGAAGTCGGTAAAGGCATGAACTGGGATGAAGCGCATTAATACTAAAGCTCCTTCCTCCTTTTAGGAGGAAGGTTGGGATAGAGGTTATTTAAATTTATAGACCTCACCCTAACCCTCTCCTACAAGGAGAGGGAATTTTCTTGAAATAAAAAAGGACGCCTAAGCGTCCTTTTTCTTTGGGAACTGATTAAAGACCGGTTAGCAACACAATTGCCACCTGGTTCATAATCATTTCAATTACGATTAATGCCAAAATTGCCAAGATTGGAGACAGATCGATCATCCCCATATTCGGCATGATACGACGGAACGGTGCCAATAATGGTTCTGCAAGTTCCTGAACTACCTCAATATAAGGTGAACGGGATTGCGTAAACATCACCACCCAGCTCAAAATAATTGTTGCAAAAATCAGGTAACGACAGAAACGGATCAAATCCTGCATCATGGTAACGAAGGTTAGAATAAGCAAATGGATTGGACCATTTGGCATTCCCCCAGACAAATACATGATGCCAAAAATTTTCAGCAAATACAGCACGACCAAAAGTGCCAGTGCAGCAGTATTCACCCGGCCTTTACCTGCAGTTGGGAAAATACGCCCAAACACATCTACAATTTTAGTCGCTTTGACAGTAGATAGAACGACAGGATTATAAGGACTCACCGCGGCTAATTGCATTAAAAAGCGGAAGAATACGAGCAAAATCGCGACGTTAATGATAATGCCAAAAATTAGCGCAGAATTTGCACCCATACTTGAACGTTCCTAAAAATTAAACTGAAGATTATTTGCTATTGTCACTGAGCTCTTGGGCCAGTTCCTGACTACGTTTTTGCGCAGCAGCAAGCGCTGCCTGAATATTCTGAGAAATCTGCGCGCGATCAAACACTTCCAATGCCGCCTGAGTTGTACCATTCGGAGATGTTACATTCTTACGTAGCTCTGCCGGTGTATTCGAACTGGTGATCGCCATTTGCGCTGCCCCCAAAGCAGTTTGCAATGTCAATGCAGTAGCTACTTTTTCATCCAGACCTAAATTCTTGCCTGCACGAATCATGCTTTCCATCATATAGAAGAAGTAAGCAGGTCCTGAACCAGAGACTGCAGTTACGGCATCAATCTGAGCTTCTGAGTTTACCCAAATTGTCAGACCGGTAGAAGCCAAAACCTGACTCGCCAGCTCACGGTCATCATTACCAACTTCTGCATTGGCAAATAAACCATGTGCACCAGTCTGTACCAATGCGGGTGTATTCGGCATCACACGGACAATACGATCAGTACCCAATAGCGCAGATAGTGTTGCAATCTCGGCACCCGCAACAATTGAAATCACCAGCTTGCCATCAAGTAAACCTTGAAGTGGTTTTAACACACCAGCTAAAACCTGTGGTTTGACTGCAAACAGGACGATATCCGCATCTTTAATAGCAGCAATATTATCATCGGTGACATTGACTTCTTTTTCTGCAAGAAGTGAGCGTACTTTCTCAACCGGATCAGAAACTGTAATACGCGTTGCTGGCAACCCCTGCGAAATCAGCCCGCCAATCAAGGCTTGAGCCATATTACCGCCACCAATAAAACTAATATTACAATTTAAAGCTGCACTCATGTTTAATGCTCGTCGTTGAATTCTAAAGTTGAAGAAACCGAAATGGGTAGCCATCCCCCTGCTTCACAATATGCAGATTGAGCTAACCAAAATCCTTTAGGTGTAAACACGCCTAGCATAACATTATCTGTGCTTAATATTTGAATAGTATGCCGAGTCCAGGGAAATATTTGCGCTTCCTGAATAGCTTTTTTGAGCGGCCAGTGTCCCACCCGTCCATAGAGATGGATTTTTTCACCCCCCTTCCGTTGCCGTAAATACAAGGGTTGTCCTAATAAAGTGGGAGATAATCCTATCTCAGCCCTTTGAATCCTGAATTGACCGGAAGGAAGATGAACCTGATCTTTATTCTGTAAAATGATCTGCTGTTCGGCTACAGTCGATTGTTGGTCAACCAGATAAACTTCAGCTTTTAGGCGATGCAACTGCTGCTGATAACGCACATAGTAATAACCCGACCAATGCAGCGCTGCTTGAGCATCTGGTTTCGCTCCAATTACTTCAGCCTGTACACGCTCAACCATGTCCAGAGAGGGACGATATTGTCCTTCGCCTTTCATCCAGACCGAGAGTAACTGGCGCTGCCGTGCTTTGGATAAACTTGAGAATGAAGGTAGATCGAGAATTTCGGCATTGCCACAGAGTTTCAGATCCTGCTCTAATACTTCTTGCAGAATGTTTTGTGCATCCTGCATCAGTTCACTGGTACGAGCCAAGGCAGACTGCATTTTCGGATAGCGATGACTTAAGACTGGCCACAGCACCTGACGTGCCCAGGCACGGTCATAATGAGTATCCTGATTAGTCGGATCTTCAATATTCTGGATATTTAAATCTGCTGCCCATTGGCAAATCTGCTCACGAGAAATATCCAGCAGTGGCCGCCAGATGGTTAAATCTGTCCGTATATCGATCGCTTTCATGGCAGCCAGACCATCAATCCCTGCCCCAGAAAGTAAGCGCAACATCAAAGTTTCTGCCTGATCCTGCTGATGGTGAGCCAAGACCAGAATTTCATTGGGCTGAAGATGCCGTAAATAAGCTTGATACCGTGATTGGCGAGCCTGTGATTCCAGATTGCCGCTGGCAACATGGACGGGCTGAATGATGCAAGGAATATTTAGTTGCTGACACTGTTGCTGGACAAAAGCGCCCCATTCATTGCTGATACTTTGTAATTGATGATCAACATAAATCGCGCGGATTTTTTCCGGGCACAAAAAAAACATCAGATGCAGCAACAGCATAGAATCTACGCCGCCACTGCATCCGATTAGAAATTTTGTTTCTGCAGAAAATTCCTGCAGTTGCTTTAAGATGCCAGACCTAAATTGTCGCTGCCAAACTTCATTAAACGTTGGTAACGTGCTTCGCATCGTGCTTGTGGTTCCATTGCTTGCAGTTCATTTAAAGCTTCTTTCAGGACTGCTTTCAGTTGGTACATGACTTCATCCGGATCCAGATGTGCGCCTTCACCTTCATCAACGACGTATTCAACAATGCCCATCTTCTGCAATTTTTCAGCAGTCAATGCCAAAGCTTCACTGGCCTGTTCTGCTTTTTCTGCGGTTTTCCACAGAATAGATGCACAACCTTCTGGTGAAATCACTGAATAAATACTGTGAGAGAGCATCACTACACGATCCGCAACACCAATGCCGAGTGCGCCACCTGAACCACCTTCACCCAAAACTGTAGCAATTACAGGTACTTTCAGATTAGAAAGTTGTGCCAAACTTGACGCAATCGCTTCAGCCTGACCACGCTCTTCCGCACCCACACCCGGGTATGCACCCATGGTATCAATAAAGGTGAAGACTGGCAGATTAAAACGTTCCGCCATATCCAGCAGACGCTGAGCTTTACGGTAACCTTCCGGGTTACTCATGCCAAAATTATGCTGTAATTTTTCACGGGTACTACGACCACGGTGCTGACCCACGATCATCACTGGTTGTCCATCGAAACGTGCCAGACCACCGATCATTGCGCCATCATCACCATAGAGACGGTCGCCATGCAAAGCATCAAATTCAGTGAATATTTCACCTACGTAGTCCAGAAATTGTGGACGTTCCGGATGACGAGCAATCTGTACTGTCGTCCATGCTTTTGATGGGGTAGCTTTATTTTTCATAGGTCAACCGTTTTCATCCCTATAAAGGTATTAATTAACAAATTGTTCAGATTGAACCGAGAGCTCGATCTCCCAATTTTTAAACTGCACCTGTTCATCATGCAGTTCAGCAATCAGCAATGGCCATTGTTTGGCATCACCAGAAATGCTGAGCTGCCATTGTTGCGCATTCTTGACCTTGAGTTCAATGGCAGGAAGCATCTCATCGCTACGACTGTGATTGACCAAAACCGCCAGACGCAACAGCAAACACAGCTGTAAAAGTTTAGTTCCACCGACTTTCATCACATCATGCTTGGCATCAGCGCGCAATTTACGGCGATGGTGTGCGACCAAATGTGACAAATAATTTTGATCTACCTGCGAAAAACCGGCAATGTCAGAATGTTGCAATAAATAGGCACCGTGGCGGTGATAACCACTATGACTGATCGCCAAACCGATTTCATGCAAATAAGCTGCACGACGAAGTAAATCACTGTCCTCGCTATACAGGCCAAGATCACCTGCTACATCATCAAACAGTTTTTGTGCAGTCTGCACTACACGTTCGGCCTGCTTGGCATCGGCATTATAACGACCAATCAAGGCATGGACTGAACGATCACGGATATCCTCATGCTTGAAACGGCCCAAGAGGTCATACATCACGCCTTCACGCAATGCGCCATCTGAATAGACCAGATGTGGAATATTCAGTACATCAAATACCGCATATAAAATAGCAATTCCTGCAGGTAAGACTGCACGGCGGTCATCTTTCAGACCTTCAAACTCCATGTCCGAAACATGTTTATATTTGAATAATTTATCTTTGAGTTTTTCCAGACCTTCACGGGTGAGCTGTTCTTTATCATTGCTCCAGCCCATGTTGACACAGATCTGACGGCAAGCCTTAATCGTACCACTCGAACCAACCACCGCATCCCAACCGGCAGATTTATAAGTATTGGCAATGCCTGAAATTTCTTTACGTGCCGCAGTCACTGCCTTATCAAATGCTTTATGGGTGATTTCACCATCAGCAAAGAATTTCTTGGTAAAAGTCACACAACCCATCTGCACAGATTCGGTATGAATGGGTTCAAATTCTTCCCCAATAATGAGTTCAGTCGAACCACCACCAATATCGACTACTAGACGACGGCCAGTATTGGCCATGGTATGTGACACACCGAGATAAATTAGACGCGCTTCTTCACGACCAGCAATAATTTCAATCGGTTTTGGTAAAATTTCAGCCGCTTTCTGAATAAATTCATGACCATTTTTGGCTTGACGTAATGCGTTGGTTGCCACAATCCGTAAACGGTTTGGTTGTACCGATCCCAAACGTCCGACAAACCGGGCCAGACAAGCCAAACCACGCTGCTGTGCGGCTTCAGTCAAATTTTTATTTTCATCCAGTCCCGCAGCAAGCTGAACCTTTTCTGACATTGATGCGACTTTTTTCACTTCGCCATGATCCACCCGGGCAATCGCCAAATGAAAACTGTTTGATCCCATATCGATGGCTGCGAGTAATTCTTCATCAATCAAAAAATCAGACATTCTAGAAATAAACCTTTTAAGAATTGTGCTTAGAGTAATTCACAACCATGCAATTTAAAAGCCATTTGTCAGGACAATTTCGCGTAATTATTTTTTTCATTTATAGGACAATTGTATGAGGCGATGGTGACTATCGTGATCATCCATTAGACAAAACAACATTAAAGCTTGAAAATTTACAGATTCCCCTACATTGTTAAAGATGGCTATGTAATACTAATAATTATAGTTATCTTTATAAAATTAATTCTGGAGCACTCCATGTCTGGCAACATCGTAAACACTACTGACGCAAACTTCGAAGCAGACGTTCTTCAATCAGACGTTCCTGTACTGGTTGATTTCTGGGCTGGCTGGTGTGCGCCATGTAAAGCTATTGCCCCTGTACTTGAAGTATTGGCTGATGAATATCAAGGCAAAGTGAAAATTGTCAAAGTTGACGTAACATCTTGCGAACAAACTGCTGTGAATTTCAATATCCGCAACATTCCAGCTTTATTGATGTTCAAAAATGGTGAAGTCGTAGCGACTCAAGTCGGTGCAGCACCAAAATCTAAATTGACTGCATTTATTGATCAAAACATCTAAGCATAAAATGCTATAGTAAAAATACGCGACCAAAGGTTGCGTATTTTTTTCGTCTATAAATTGACAAAAACCTGTTTCTCTCTTATATTTCAACTTCAAGAGATAAAGGATGCTAAATCCTGTCAGTTTCTTACAAGACACATTACATAACATGCCGCTCGGCAATAGAAATTGTTTTCACATTTCTCTTTGAAACAATCAAACAGACCTCTGAATTGTTCTTGTGCAAATTCAATTGCTTTCGTTTGAATGCTTATATGCGGCCGAATGTTACTCCCTTTCTAACCTATACCTTAGAACTTTGATTCTATCTGACCACCTATGAATTTAACCGAACTCAAGAAAAAACCGATTGGCGAACTCATCAAGATTGCCGAGTTTATGGGCCTTGAAGGTATGGCTCGTAACCGTAAGCAAGACATTATTTTTGCCATCTTAAAACGCCATGCGATGAATGGCGAAGAGATTTTTGGTGATGGCGTTCTAGAAATTTTGTCAGATGGTTTTGGCTTCTTACGCTCTGCAGCAGGCTCTTATTTGGCAGGTCCTGACGATATCTATGTCAGCCCATCACAAATTCGCCGCTTTAACCTGCGTACCGGTGACACCATTACGGGAACCATTCGTCCGCCTAAAGAAGGTGAGCGTTATTTTGCTTTGCTTAAAGTCAATCAGATTAACTACGATACCCCGGAAAATTCACGTAACAAGATCTTGTTCGAAAACTTAACTCCATTGTTCCCTACTGAACAATTAGTGATGGAACTTGGTAATGGTACGACTGAAGATTTAACTGCACGTGTCGTCGATCTGGTGGCACCAATTGGTAAAGGTCAACGTTCAATTATCGTTGCACCACCAAAAGCTGGTAAAACCATGCTATTACAGAACATCGCGCAATCGATTGTTCGTAATAACCCTGAATGTTTCCTGATTGTCCTTCTGATTGATGAACGTCCTGAAGAAGTCACCGAAATGGAACGTACTGTTCGCGGTGAAGTGGTCGCATCTACCTTTGATGAATCACCTGCCCGTCACGTTCAAGTGGCTGAAATGGTGATTGAAAAAGCCAAACGTCTGGTTGAGCATAAGAAAGATGTGGTGATTCTGCTGGATTCGATTACCCGTCTGGCACGTGCATATAACACTGTGATTCCTTCATCAGGTAAGGTATTAACTGGTGGTGTAGATGCACATGCACTTGAACGTCCAAAACGTTTCTTCGGTGCGGCACGTAATATCGAAGAAGGTGGTTCTCTTACTATCATTTCTACTGCCCTGATTGAAACCGGCAGTAAAATGGATGAAGTGATCTACGAAGAATTCAAAGGTACAGGTAACCAGGAAATCACGCTAGATCGCCGTATTGCGGAAAAACGCGTCTTCCCTGCGATGAATATTAAGAAATCCGGTACGCGTCGTGAAGAACGTTTAATGTCCGAAGACAAACTTCGTAAAGTCTGGATTCTACGTAAACTTCTGCATACCCAAGATGAACTGGTCGCGATGGAATTCTTGCTTGACCGCATGAAAGAAACCAAGACCAATGATGATTTCTTTGATCAAATGAAACGCAAAGCATCGAACTAAAATTATCGGAAAGGTCACCATTCAAGGTGGCCTTTTTTTATGGTTGACGCATGTTACACAATGAAACAATGTACTGAGATATCTGTAAACTTATTTTTAAGTTTTTGATTATTAAAATAAACAGATAAATAACTGTATAATTTTTATAAGCTTAATAAGCCTTTCTCCAATCTATATCTTTCAATTAATTGTTATTTTCTGTTAAAAAACCCTTAATTTTTATCGTTTTTTCGCTGTTTTTGATGCTCCCCTAGTAGCAATTAAAAATGCGCAGTGATAGCATATTTGCAGACCAGTTAGACTGCTCCTGCGTTGTTAGTCCCTAACACTATTAGGAATAATAAAAGCATATTACAGCCTGACTTTGGTTTTTTTTAATCTCAATTTTTTAGAGAGTGATGCCATGTTATTCAAAAAAATCGCTATTGCTGCTGCAGTTGCTACTACTTTAGCTTTCGTTGGTTGTGCTAAAAAAGCTGACGACGCTGCTGCTGACGCTAACCAAGCTGCATCTGAAGCTGTAGAAGCTGCTTCTGAAGCTGAAGCTGCTGCTGATGCTGCTGCTGTAGAAGCTACTTCTGAAGTTGCTGCTTCTGACGCTGCTGCTGTTGCTGAAGCTGACGCTGCTGCTGCTGTTGCTACTGACGCTGCTGCTCAAGCTACTGCTGCTTCTGAAGCTGCTCCAGCT
>ENA-UOXB01001090-UOXB01001090.1-bioreactor-metagenome-genome-assembly--contig:-NODE-1090-length-13523-cov-4.648277_pt1 | contig 13523 bp, 12 predicted proteins | sample MGYA00238158_ERZ761615 | MGnify/ENA primary metagenome ERZ761615 (study PRJEB28904, sample SAMN06267902) | bioreactor metagenome | isolation source: Joint BioEnergy Institute, California, USA... | reverse complement strand
ACCGGTGCGACTGAAGTGCTGTATCAGGCGACTCAGGGCGCGCACGTCGGGGTATTGACCGCCAGTCCTGATTTACCGCCGCGCTACGTCTGTATTCACGGTCCGGAACATCCCGACAGCCACTGGCAGTACGATTTTCACCATCGTCGCGGGGTGATTATTCAGCACGGCCAGGCGGAAAATCTCGATGCCTGTGATATCACCTCACCCTTTACCCCCGGCGCGTTGCGCGGTGGTTCGCATGTACATGTGTTCAGTCCTGATGGTTCGCGTCTGAGTTTTACCTATAACGATCATGTGATGCATGAATGGGATGCCAGCGAAGATTTACGTAACGTTGGAGTCGCCGTGCCGCTGTATGCAGTATGTCCAGACAAGCAGCATCCACGGGAATATGACGGTAGCCATTTCTGCGTACTGGTTAGCCAGACTACCGCACACCCGACGCCCGGTAGTGATGAGATCAATCGTGCTTACGAAGAGGGCTGGATTGGTAATCAGGGCTACCGCAAGCCGGACGGCAGCCAGCAGCGCTGGGCACTGGCGTTTATCGGCGATACGCTGAGCAGCAAAGGTGACAAGCTGGCGGAGGTGTTTATTGTCGATCTGCCGGAGAAAATGCAGGATTACGCGCAGGCGGGCGAGTGGCCGCTGGAAGGCAGCGAAACGCGCTTACCGGCACCGCCGCGTGGCGTGCAGCAGCGTCGCCTGACGTTTAGCGCGGAACGACGTTATCCTGGCCTTGTCAGCCAGCCGCGCCACTGGCTGCGCGCCTCGCCGGATGGCAGCGCGATTGCCTTTCTGATGAAAGATGATCACGGCGTTGTCCAGCTGTGGAGCATCTCCCCCAATGGAGGCACACCGCAACAGATTACCCGCAGCGCCAGCGATATTCAGTCGGCTTTCAGCTGGCATCCGCAGCAGCACTCGCTGGCGTTTATTTGCGATAACAGCGTGATGTTATGCGAGGCTGGCAGCGGGAAGATGCGAAGATTAACGGCACGCAGTGACAGAGCGCCGAGCGGTGATGCGGTAGTGATATCGCCAGACGGGCAGCAGGTGGCCTATATGCGCGATATCGACGGCTACCGTCAAATCTTTACTGCGGCGATTGGTTAGCCGCCAGCGGGGCGCTATCTCCCATGCTGTCACGGGGTTGTGACAGTTTTTCACTCTGCAAAACACGCTCGCGCGGTGAGTCTGCCGCTTTATTATCATCGGCGCGGGCGTAGTCCCACGGCAACAGCAGCGTATCCATTAAGGCAGAAAATGGCAGGTCGATCACCGCCAGTGGCTTAAGCGCCCAGCTGGTCTGGTCATCGGCGATGATGGCGGCGCTGGCACGTGTGCCGGGGTAGTAACCCTGGCTGGCACCGGTATGAGACATCACACTGGAACAGCCGGTAGTACCTGCCAGTGAACAGCAAGCGAATAAACCGGCTAAACGGTAAGCGTTGATTGCTTTCATCATAATTATCCCTTCAGTCATGGACGCAGTGCCTGGCTGAGTTTCCTCGCCGACGAGCAGGGAAACTTCCCGGTTACTCTGTGGTAACTCTTACCCGATTCTCGACAATATCTCAGTTGAGTGTATGCCATTTGCAGCGAGATGGTTAAAAAAATTACCGGGCTGGCCCTTGAAAGCGGCGGGATTATCACCATTCTTAAATCACGGTCACAAAGAGTACGCCGACAGGGTACCGCTTTGGTGGCTGGCAGCCTGTCCATTGGGGAAGGTTGCTTATCTCACTCGCTGAAATTCAGGAGCTATTACTATGCGCAACTTTGATCTCTCTCCACTTTATCGTTCTGCTATTGGTTTTGATCGCCTGATCAACCTGCTGGAATCCAATCAGAGCCAGAGCAACGGCGGCTATCCTCCGTATAACGTCGAGCTGGTAGATGAAAACCACTACCGAATTACCATTGCCGTGGCAGGATTCGCCCAGAGCGAACTGGATATTACCTCTCACGACAATCTGCTGATTGTGCGCGGCGCTCATGCGGAAGAGCAACCAGAGCGCCAGTATCTCTATCAAGGCATCGCCGAGCGTAACTTCGAGCGTAAATTCCAGCTGGCCGAGCATGTGCATGTGCGTGATGCACGTTTAGAAAATGGCCTGCTGTATATCGATCTGGAACGCGTGGTTCCGGAAGCGATGAAACCACGCCGTATTGATATTCTTAGCTAATCGCTTCGTGGTCACAGCAGCCAGCACGGTCTGGCTGCTGAATTATGGCTGATGCTGGCGCACGATACGCGATGGCGTCAGCATCCCGCCAAATACGTTCAGCAACAGCCCGGCAAGAATAATCGCCGCCCCGACCATCTGCATCAGCGACAAGGTTTCACCCAGCAGTAATGCCGCACTAAGAATGCCCACCACCGGTACCAGTAAAGCCAGCGGAGCAACCCGCCAGGTTTCATAACGCTTTAGCAAATTCCCCCAAATGGCGTAGCCGACAATAGTGGCGATAAATGCGAGATAAATCAGCGACATAATTGTGGTTATATTGATGTTAACCAGGCTGAAAATAATCGTCTGCGAACCGTCATACAGCCATGCACAGGCAAAGAAAGGCACGATCGGAATCAGTGCACTCCATACCACCAGTGACATAACCGGCACCTCGCTGTTACGCATAATCAGCTTATTGGTGATATTACCCAGCGCCCACGACAGCGCAGCAGCCAGCGTCAACAGCAGGGTGATTATCGTGATACCGCCGCTGCTCTGATTCGCCATCCCCGCTTCTGCCAGCACCAGCATACCGGCCGAGGCCAGCAGAATGCCGGTAATATGGTTCCACTTCAGCTTTTCAGACAACATCAGCGCGCCGAGTAAAATAGTGAAAAAGGCCTGAGCCTGAATCACCAGCGAAGCAATACCCGCTGGCATGCCCAGCTTGATCGCCAGAAACAGAAAGGCAAACTGACCAAAACTGATGGTCATGCCATACACCAGCAGCCATCTGAGTGGGATTTTGGGTGGTTTGATAAAAAATATCGCCGGAAAAGCCACCAGCGCAAACCGTAAGCCGGCCAGCAGAAAGGGCGGCATATCGTGGAGACCGACTTTAATCACAACAAAATTTACTCCCCACGCCATCACCACGCAGAGAGCCAGCAACATATCTTTGACCGACATATACTTATCCTTTTTTGGCCGCGCGTCAGGCGTTAGCCGCCACGGGGCTGGAAATCTCACCAGTCTGGCCATCACCAAGTATGCGAAAATAATCCTCGGCGTTCAGCGCGATCGACTTATCAAGCTCGCCAGCGTTAAAAAACAGCGTACCGGCTTTAGCCATGCGCCGATCCACCAGCAGCGTCAGCAATGGGTTAAAACTGAATGGCGGTACGGCGCCCATCACACATTCGGTCAGCTGGTGCGCCACTTCCGGCGGCGCAAAGCTCGATTTTTTACCGCCCATCAGCTTTGCCACCGCTTTGAAGTTAACCCGACTATCGCCAGGCACAATTGCCAGTACATAGCGCGCAGGTTCTGCCCCGGCGATCACTTGCAACACCATTGCTTTGGCCGCCTGCTCCGGGGCATTGCCGCGAATAGCGCTGATTAGATCGGTGCGGCCCTCTGCCGGATGCTCGATCACCCGAAAGCTTGCCTGATGTTTTTCCAGTAAGGTCACAATCTTGGTAAAAGTTGTCATCAATGATTCCTTGTCAGCTCCAGGCAATAGCGTGCTTCATCTTTTTATCGGTTAACCCAAAGAAAAAGCCCATGGTGGTGCGGGTATCACCGGACACCCGGTCGATTTCGTGGTAGTAAGTCGGGTTGAAGAGATAGACGTCGCCCTGACGTGGGCTGAACTCGCAGGTTTCACTGCTCCCGACCACCGCGGGGTGGTAACCCAGCTGGCCCGGCGTTTTGTACTGCTCATCTTGCGGCTGCCATTTTTTGTTATACACGCGCAGCTCGCCGCCGCTGTCGCACTCTTGCAGACAGACCACGCAGCTTAACTGATGAAGAATCTGCGTCACCACCAGCCCGCTTCCGGCGGCATCACGCACGATATAATCGTTATGCAGCGGATTGGCGACCCCGTCCGCATGGAAGCGCACAATCGCGCTGGAGTATGCGCCCTGTCCCGGCTGCTGCGCGGTGCGCAGTGTTTCCAGCTTCAGCACATGCTGCACCCACTGATAGACGTTATTTTTCAGCGCTATTAGCGAGTCCGGCAGCGACGGCTGAATATCCCGCAATGCGGAAAAATAGTGTTCCGGCGCGGCGGTATGTTTGGCTAAATAGGGCCCGAGGGTGGTTAAACTGCCATTGGGATAGTGCGATACGCGAATTTTTTCCCGGCAGTGGGCTAAATCGTTAATCACGGTATGACTGACATCCGCAGAGAGAAAACCGCGTAAAACCAGTAACGGCACACGGGCAGTAACAATATCGTCGAGCCAGGTGCTCTCCACAAACATCTCAGGATGAATCACGCGGATCTGATTGAAAATGGCCATGACTTACTCCGCAAAGGTGAACGAGTGAAACTCATGATTGCTCATACGACGCCAGTCAGAGGCGGTGCCCAGCTCAGGGATCATTTCTGATGAAATGTATTTGGCCTCGCTAGTCTGCAAATGATGCAACGTGAAGTAGTCAGGAAATAGCGTGTCTTCGGGATGCCACTGCCATGCCCAGGCGTGTTCACGGGTGATGAAAAAGGCGTTTCCTGAACTGCCGCCCGGTGCCAGCTGCGCCATCTTCTCTTGCAAATAGCGCTGGTTGAGATCGGCGGGCGTAATGTGGTCGACGATATATTCCAGATATTCAGACGAATCAAAAGCCGAGGCGGCCAGCCCAAGATGCTGATAAACCGTTGGCAAAAACCCGTTATGCATCAGATACCAGTCGTCAGCGCCGCGGGTGCGTAGCAGCGGATGAGAGTACGCCAGCCCGCGGTTTTTGCTGAGTGTTGCGTGGCGCACATGCACCGCCAGAAAGCGTGTGCGAATGCTGTTGATATCAATCGTCGGCAGCGCATCGGCAAAGGTGCCCGTGCCGTGCAGCGTGTGCACCCGACCATTTTCCAGCCATAAGCATCCCCAGCCATGAGGGTGCTGCTTAATGGGGCCGTCGTGCTGCGCAGTTTCACCGCAGCTCATCGCCCGCGCGGCATGCATCACTGCCGCCACTGAAAACTCGCCTTGCGCCATAATCATCCTGCACATTGCATATCCTCTCTGACGGGTAGTGGACCGATTGTCGACACCGAATTAAATATTGAGATAATTTCGTCCTGCTGGCTGGCGGTGAGGCTCAGCGTGCCGAGAATCCCGGCATGGCGGGTGACATCGGCATAGAGCGACGAGTCGCTGGCGACGCTCAGCGGTGGCAATTTCATCGGCGGCAGCACGCAGCCGCGCTGGTTTTGGTGCACCCAGAGTTCAGCCGCCGTCAGCTGATTCTGCTGGCGCAGCCGTAATTGCCCCATCGCGTGCGGCGCGGCGTTCTGTTGCAGCCCGGTGAACGGTTTACCCTGCTCGATATTAAAGGCAATTTCTGCCCAGTTAAGGCCGGTGACTTCTTGCACCAGTTTGATCACCGCCATACCTGACAGGCGAAAACCCATCTCGATAAAATGTGGTATGCCGTCAACCACGCTAAAGTCGATATGAAAGGCTCCGTGGCGATAGCCAAAGGTGTTGCAACACCGCAGCATCAAATCGCTGAAGGCGTCGGGCAACTGGCTGGCGGCGATACCTACAAGTCCCGACTCATAAAAGCCGATCATGCCGTCCGGGCTTTTTGCCTGCTCAATAAACTTCTGGCAGCAGGTGAGCGCATGCGGTATGCCGTCGCTGACCACCCCCTGAAGCGAAAACTCCGTGCCCTGCAGCCAGCTCTCAACCATAAAGCCGGAAAAACAACGGCCACCGTAATTCAGGGTATTGATCAGTTTATCGCTGGCGTTCTCCAGCTCCTGCGCCGATTTCACCAGCCAGATCCCCAGCCGGCCACCGCCATCCACCGGCTTAATCACACAGGGATAGCTCAGTGCATCGCGCGCATCACGAATGCTGAGTGCCGAAGCAAAAAAGCGGAACGCCGGTTGCGGGCAGGCCGGGTGTGCCTTACTCAGCGCCATGCGTTGGGCATATTTATCCGGCGGGATAAAACAGCGGCGCTCAAAGGGGGCGTCCAGCATTTCCCTGACGCGCCCGGCACTCTGGTTATAGGCTTCGAACCCAGCCAGCACCACCTGCGGGTGCTCGAGTAAACCGGCATTCATATAGCCCTGCATCACCTCAAACGGGCTCTCCGGGCGCTTAATTCTCAGGATCATATCGAACGGCAGATTCAGGCAGACCGACTGGTAATCGACGTAATCGCCCATTTCTGCCAGCACGGTAAAATAGCCTTCACGCTTTGCCACTTCGCAATAAGGATTCTGCCCGTCGCGGGTGGAACCAATTTGCAGAAATATTTTATTCATGATCCTGCCTTAGCGGATTAGCGCCCGGAAATCACTTCGCTGATGGTGTCCTGCAGCACACCGTTGTTAACCATAATAATGGCTTTATGCGGGTCATAGCGCAGGATGCGCGACAGCGGATCCTGCGGCTGACGATCCAACAGTGAGCTGACCAGCGGGCTGCGATAGCACTGGCGCAGCTGTGCGATGGTTAGCCCGGAGAGGTTTTCCAGCTGGCTGCACAGCACCCGGTCCCAACTGTTCTCACTGCTCAGCAGCGCATGGATAGCATCGGCAGAGCAGTCGATATTTTCTTGGGTTAAATAGTGTTGTAGCTGCTTGCCCGCCTCAGTAAACGGCGAATAGATCATGCAAACCAGTTGTGACGTTGAAAGGTCGAAAGCATCGAGCGCAAACTGGCTGGCAAGCGCTCGCTGTGCCTGGATAGCGGCATCGTCGCGATAGCGCGCGGCCATTTCACTCACCAGCTGTGGGGGAAAATCCTTTTGCTCCATCAGCGCCAGTGCGAAGCGCACATATTCGCGAATGCCTTCATCATAGCGACGTTGCAGCAGCGTTTCCGCCCGCAGGCCGCGAATATGTGCCATCAGCGTCGGATTACCGCAATCGGATTCAGAAAAACTGAACATCAGTTCGTCGAAGCGAAACTTCATAAACTCACTGAGCAGCTCCCAGTGTTGGCTGGCTTCGTAAGCGGTGTCCTGATAGATATTGAAAAACAGCGGATCGCGTGCCAGCTGGTGGGTAATCCGGTGGGCTTCAGTGACCTTATCTGCGCCATAAATATTGGCAAAGTAGCGTTCCGCCACGCCATCAAGGGTTTGCAGAAAGCCGGAAAAGCCGCGACCTTTTGCCACTTTTGGCGCATCAAACAGCCGTGACAGATGGCGCGCCCAGGCGAGGTAGGCGGTCTGCTCTTCCGGCGAGTCGCCGGTGATAATGATGTCGACGCCGCCCTGATAGTCAGCGGCGAGGCCGAAGGAGTTGACCATGCTGAGATTGCAGGCGTTACAGAAGGTCGAGCGCGCATCGGCCTGAAAACGGTGCCCATTCATTAATACATCGGTACGGTTCTGTCGGCGTATTGACTCCGGCATCGGTAAATGGCGTTCAAAGCGGCGAATTAACAGTCCATCAGTGACTAAACATTCAACCGAGTCATCACCATAAATATTTAAGGCTCGGTAGACCCGGTCGATATTTTCCATGACCCGCTCATTCATTCCGGCATGACGATTAGTGCTAATTCGCAGACGAAACGTTTCGCCCTTTTCCTGCAACAATAAACCCTGAATATAGCGAACCCATGCCACCATATAACTGCTGTCCTTGCCACCGCCGTAAGCGAGTAATATTTTGTTATTACTGATACTTTTCTGATCGGGAAATGATGAGATTAAGCGACGGGCGCACGAATTGGCTGAATGAATTATTCTGTCAGAAAGATAGAATTCCATCTCTTTCATCATGCTGGCAAGATTATTCATTTTGACTCATTCCTTTAGAAATAAATGCAGAAGTACCGCAAACAAGGTCCGGTCATCTGGCTATCATGATCAAAAAAAGACGGAAAATTAACAAATATGATGAACGATGGCTTAAGCGCTTGATAGTTAAACTACTATCAAAGTAATCTGATGAATATGCACAGATCAGATCGATTTGGGGTGGAACAGATGCTCATAGCTGGAACAGATCAGCAGAATCAAACAAGTCGCTACCGCCAGATTGCCGAACAGATCAAACAGGCAATTGACGCTGGCACGCTGCTTCCCGATACACGCTTACCCTCGGTGCGCACGCTGGCAACGCAATACCGCGTCAGCCTGACTACCGCCCTGAAAACCTTACGCACGCTGGAAGATGAGCACTATGCTGTTGCCAGGCCTAAGTCCGGTTTCTTTGTTGCGTCGCTAAAAAAAACGCAGCCGGAAAGCGTTGAGCCATCCAGGAAGATTGCCCCGCTTGATGAACAGACTGAATTGCATCTGGCGATGGTCGGAACCGATTGTCGTATCCGGCTCGATCTGGCTAACGGCGCGAGTTCACTCTATCCGATAAAAAAGATTGGCCTACTGATGCGACAGATGGGTTATACCAAACCCTTTCTGTTAGGCAATACGGTGAAAGGCACCGGCTATATGCCGTTAAAAGCAGAAATTGCACGGCGCGCCATCGATTACGGCTGCAATATTAATCCTGACGATATTCTGATTACTAATGGCTGTATTGAGGCGCTCTCGCTGTCATTACGCGCCACGGTAAAACCCGGCGAAGTGGTGGCGGTGGAATCACCCTGTTATTTTGTGCTGCTGCAAATGCTGCATAATTTAGACCTGCGGGTGATTGAGGTGGAGGCCGGGGTAGAAGGATATATTAACGTCGAGAAACTCACGGCGTTATTTCAGCGCAAAACAGTGAGGGCTTTTGTTACGCTGGCAAATATTAATAACCCACTGGGGAAAATTATTCCTAATGAGAAGAAAGCGTATATCGCCCGCCAGGCTGATGAAAATGATGTGGTGATTATTGAGGATGATATTTTCGGTGATACCGCATTTGGCGAACGTCGCCCATTTCCGATGCGGGCATTTAGCCCGAACGTTATTTTATGCAGCGGTTTTTCCAAAACGGTGGCGCCCGGTATGCGGATTGGCTGGGTATGCAGCAGCAACGCTATGCGCAAAATTGCCTCGCTAAAATATACCTCAACCATGGGAACCTCGCTGCTGTCCCAGGCGGCGATTGCCGAGCTGCTGCGCAATGGCGGCTACGACGCCCACTTACGTACACTGCGGCGCGCACTGGCTAATCAGATTGGTAAAATGCGTGGCGCGGTACAGAAGTATTTCCCTTGCGGCACGCGGGTTTCTGACCCAGAAGGTGGCTATGTATTATGGGTAGAAATGCCGCCGCAGGCGTTGAATGTGCGGGCACTGTTTATTAAAGCGCGCAACGCCGGTATTGGTATTGCACCTGGCCATATTTTTGCCACCGATCGGCGCTATGATCACTGTTTTCGTCTGAATGCGGGTTTCGGCTGGAACGAGGAAGTGGAAAGCGCCATCAGGCAGCTGGCGCAGTGGTGTCATCAGTCGTTGGTAACCGCTGAATAGGGCGTCGGCTGCCGCCCATCATGATGTTTATCCTTCAGCGTGGGCGCGCTCAATCTCTTCGGCGAGAATGTTAATACCTTTCTCGATGGTCTCGCTGTCCGGCACGTAGTTCATGCGCATGCACTGATGGGTATGCGGCCATTCGTGCTCCAGCCCCGGAAAGAAGAAGTGGCCCGGCACCATCAACACGCCGCGCTGTTTCAGGCGCTGATAGAGCACTTCAGTGGTAATCGGCAGATCTTTAAACCACAGCCAGAGGAAAATCGCCCCTTCTGGTTTATGAATCAGGCAGCGATCTTCTGATAAATAGCGGCGAATGACCGCGATAGTCTCAGTCACGCGCTGCTGATAGAAAGGTTTAATCACCTCGTCAGACAGCCGCAGTAGATCGCCGCGCTTAATCATTTCGTTCGCTATTGCCGGTCCGATACTGCCGGGTGCCAGACTGATAATGCCGTTCATATTACCGATGGCTGAAATGACTTTTTCGTCGCCAATAATAATGCCGCAGCGGGAACCCGGCAGGCCGAGTTTGGACAGGCTCATGCACAGAATAATATTGGGATTCCACAGCGGGCGCGCATCGCTAAAGATGATGCCTGGGAAGGGAACGCCGTAGGCATTGTCGATTAGCAGTGGGATATCATGCTGTTGCGCCAGCATATCGAGCTTCATCAACTCTTCATCGGTAATCACATTGCCGGTCGGGTTGGTTGGGCGCGAAACGCAGATTAACCCGGTATCCTCGGTGATGGTTAAATGCTCGAAGTCGACGTGATACTTAAACTGGCCTTCCGGCAGCAACTCAATATTCGGTTTTGCGGAAACAAACAGATCGTCATCCAGCCCGGCATCGGCATAACCGAGATATTCCGGTGCCAGCGGAAACAGCACGCGCTTTTTGCTGCCATCGGCACGACGACCGGCATAGAGATTAAACAGATAGAAAAACGCGCTCTGGCTGCCGTTGGTTAACGCGATGTTTTTCGGCGAAATTTGCCAGCCAAGATGTTCGCGCAGCAGCTCTGCCAGCGCATCCAGCAACACCGTTTTGCCGCGTGGGCCATCATAGTTACAGAGTGCCTCAGTCAGTTTGCCTTCGTCTTGCATCTGTTGCAGCAACTGCTGGAAATAGTCAGTCATCGCCGGAATTTGGGCCGGATTACCGCCGCCCAGCATTACTGTACCGGGAGTGCGTAAGCCTTCGCCCATATCTTCCATCAGACGGGTGATGCCTGAATGGCGGGTAAACTTGTCACCAAAAACGGAAAAACTCATAACGTGCAAATCATGTGTTAGTGCAAAGGTTAGCCACCTTAACGCCAGAATAAAGGGGGTGCAATGGCTATTATATGGTGGGATTTCTTAAAAAAATGCAGGGGAGCCGCTTTCGGCTCCCGTCCTGATGGCACGGGCGGCGTGAACGCCGCTCCTGCAGCTAAAATGCGGAGTAAGATTATTTCAGCAAGTGTGCGTTAACACAGTTTTTCTCAACTTTACCGCTTAACGCGGCAATCAGGTTATCCACCGCATCCTTCGCCATACCGTAACGCGTTTCATGGGTTGCGGAACCGATATGCGGCAGCGCGACCACATTCGGCAGCGTCAGCAGCGGCGAGTCAGCCGGCAGCGGTTCCTGTTCGAATACGTCCAGACCGGCGGCGTGAATGATGCCGTCTTTCAGCGCGTCGATCAGCGCCTGTTCATCAACTACCGGGCCACGTCCGGCATTGATCAGCACCGCAGTCGACTTCATTTTCGCCAACTGCTCGCGACCAATCATATGATGCGTTTGCGGAGTCAGCGGCAGGCTGATGCAGAGGAAATCCGACTCTTTCAGCAGCGTATCAAGATCGCAATACTGCGCGTCGAAGCGCTGTTCCGCCTCTTCATGATGTTTACGCGCGTTATACAAAATTGGCATGCTGAAGCCGAGATGCGCACGCTGCGCCAGTGCCAGACCGATACGGCCCATGCCGAGAATACCCAATTTTTTATGATGCACATCGATGCCAAACCAGTCCGCACCGATATTGCTTTGCCATTCACCGGCTTTCACCCGCTCGGCGACTTCCACCACACGGCGTGCAGAAGAGAGCACCAGCGCCATCATGGTGTCTGCGACGGTTTCTGTCAGCACGGTCGGCGTATGCATCAGCAGCACGCCCCGCTGGTTCAGCGCATCGACATCAAAGTTGTCATAACCCACGGAAACGGTTGAGGCGACGCGCAGTTTTGGCGCTTTCGCGAGGAATTTGGCATCGACTTTGCCACCGGAACCGAGAATGCCTTCTGCCGATGCAAACGCCGCGGCGTGTTTCTCCACGCTTTCTGCGGTCAGATCGTTAATTTCGGTAACGGTAAAGTGTTCATCAAGACGCTGGCGTAAATCGTCAGGTAAGGATTTATACAGCACCACTGAAGGCTTCATGCGTTTCTCCCTGTTAAAACAATTGAATGTGCTGAGGGCGACAGCGAGGTCGCCCAGGATCGAGTGTTAACGAGGTGGCCGCTTTCAGGCAGGTTTCGCCGTGTGGCTAACCGGCTGCTTTTGGTTATCGGCAGGCTTAACGATCAGCGTCAGCCAGACCGCAACCAGCAATGCCACGCCCATAAAGATATAGGATGCTGACGGGCTGCCGGTGGCGCCGTTGAGATAGCCGACAAACCACGAGCCGGTAAACGAACCGAGAGCGCCCATACTGTTGATCAGTGCCATTGCGCCGCCGGAAACATTGCGCGGCAGCATTTCCGGAATGATGGCGAAGAACGGGCCATAAGGTGCATACATTGCCGCTCCGGCAATCACCAGCAGCGCGTAGGACATCCAGAAATTACCCGGACCGACTAAATATGAGCCTAAAAAGGCCAGCGCGCCAATTAACAGCAGCGGCCAGACAAACAATTTGCGGTTCTGTAATTTATCCGACGCCCATGACACGACAATCATCGCGATAGTCGCGGCCAGATAAGGCACCGCAGAAAGCCAGCCTGCCTCTACCATACCCATTTGTGTGCCGTTACGCAGTATCGATGGCAGCCACAGCACGAAGCCATAAACCCCGATGCTCCAGGCGAAATATTGCATACACAGCAGAACCACATTGCGTGATTTAAACGCTTCACGGTAGTTTGGCACTGCTTTAATACTCTCCTGCTCTTTCTTCAGCTCGGCTTGCAGTGCGGCTTTCTCATCCTCGCTTAGCCATTTGGCCTGAGCCGGTTTGTCCTGCACCATAAACCACCAGGCGATGGCCCAAATGACCGCCGGGAAGCCCTCAATGATAAACATCTCGCGCCAGCCATAGGCTTCGATCAGATAACCTGAGACCACCGACATCCACAGCACCGTGACCGGGTTACCGAGGATCAGGAAGGTATTGGCTCGTGAGCGCTCGGATTTGGTAAACCAGTTACTGATATAAATCAGCATGGCGGGCATGACCGCCGCTTCCACCACGCCCAGCGCAAAGCGAATGGCGGCCAGCATTGGGATATTACTGACGATGCCGGTCAGTGACGCACAGCCACCCCAGAGGATCAGACACCAGAAAATCAGCTTTTTCACGCTGCGGCGTTCGGCATAAATCGCGCCGGGGATCTGGAAGAAGAAATAGCCGAGGAAGAACAGTGCACCCAGCAATGACGACATGCCCTTGGTAATGCCTAAATCGTCGTTAATCCCTGCTGCCGAGGCGAAACTGAAGTTCGCCCGATCCAGATATGCCAGACTGTAGGTGATAAACACGATGGGCATGATGTACCACCAGCGTTTTGGCGCGAGCGTATGCTTTTTCATAATCTAATCCTCTGTTGAGGTGGCCGCATTCTGATCGGTAGGGGATCGATGCGATTTTGTTATGTTGCAGGGCCGAGTCGTTCAGGGCGACAGCTAAAAGTCGCCGAGTTCAGCGCGCGTCGGTAGCCCTTCGCTGTCGCCAATCA
>ENA-UOXB01001080-UOXB01001080.1-bioreactor-metagenome-genome-assembly--contig:-NODE-1080-length-13718-cov-10.272195_pt1 | contig 13718 bp, 9 predicted proteins | sample MGYA00238158_ERZ761615 | MGnify/ENA primary metagenome ERZ761615 (study PRJEB28904, sample SAMN06267902) | bioreactor metagenome | isolation source: Joint BioEnergy Institute, California, USA... | reverse complement strand
TAGGCTCTGCAATCATAGGTGTGCCCTTGTTATATTCTCCGCTTTACCAAAGCATTCGCTTGATTTTATTTGGTGCCCTAGGCTTATCCAGCCTCACTGTCAGTGCTGCGCTGAACGATGTCAATACATCGCAAACAGAGCTACCAATCACTGATAATAGTGCCACTCATAGCCCTGATAATAGTGATTTTGCTGACAGTCGCTTAGATACCACTAATCTAAATGACAACAGTTTAAATAGTAGTGCTTTAAATAACAGCGATTTAAATAGCAATACTTTAGACAGCAATGCTTTGGATATCACTGATATTGAGGAAAACAGTGACCCTCAAATAAATACTGATGTACCAGTCAGCGAGACAGCCGTGTCGGATACTATAACAGACGCGACTCAAAGTGAGACCAGTGAAGAGAGCATCCAAGACAGTCTGATGCGTTTGGCAGAGTTTTATGAGCTGACACCAGATACTGATAGTAGTGCTAAGACACCAGCTTTGGACAGTGCAGATAAAACAGCAAATATTGAAACTGAAACTGAAACTGACGACAATCAAAATGCTTTGACACCTAACTCACAAACCATTCCGAAGGTGGGTAGAGACTTACGACTGTTACCAAGCTCCATTGATAGCGCTCAACGCTGTGAAGGTCAATGGGTATATCCAAAGGGGAACCCGAACTATCAGCGTGCCGTGAATGAGGCTGGAGCAGCAAACGGTCAACCAGCGCCGAACCTTGATGGTCTTCCAAACAATCAAGCGCCTTTGTTTACAGAGTCAGACTACGGTTACTACAATAACGTCGATTATGCCGAGCTTTCAGGCAACGTTATTGTCAATCAGGGTACGCAGTACATAGAAGCAGAAAAGGTCTTGGTCGATTTAAACACAGGCGTTGCTGCTGCTCAAGGCAAAGTCATGTTTACGGATCAAGCAACTGGACAACAAATGCCATCTAGTAATGCTACGAGTAACTCTCTTAAGACATCGCAGGGCAACTTTGGCAATAAAGCCTCTCAAGGAGGCCTCATCGGTGTTGCAGACAGCTTGGCTTACAACACTGAAACTGGACAATCAACCGCTAATGATGTGGCGTTTGCCAGTGTGGCACTACAAGCACATGGCTATGCTAAGCGTCTAAACAAGCCCAATGAGAGTCAGTACGAATTAGATGAGGTAATGTTTAGCACCTGCCCGCCGACCAATCGTAAATGGCAGTTCGATGCAAAAAGCATTGATTTAGATACAGACACAGGTCGCGGTGAAGCTTACAACACCACTTTCCGTATTGCTGATGTGCCAGTATTTTATCTGCCTTATTTTAACTTTCCAATTGATAGTCGTCGCAGCAGTGGCTTCTTATTGCCAAGCGCGAGTATCGGTAGTGAAAGTGGTGTTGAGCTTGATGTGCCGTATTATTTCAATCTTGCGCCCAACTATGATGCCACGCTTAACACCCACATTTATACTGATCGTAATCCCATGGTCTCAGGTGAATTTCGTTATTTAACCGAAAACTATGGCGAAGGGATTTTCAACGGCTCATACCTACCCAACGATAAAGAATATAATGATGAAGATCGTACCAGCTTCTTCTATGATCATTACTGGACGTCTAAAGACATCCCTCGTTTGAGCGGTGATGCCAAATACAGCTATGTGTCAGATGCTGATTATCTCAACGATTTTGATACGTTGGGTTTATCAGACAGTACCATCAATTTACCACGCCGTGCTCGCGTCAATTATTACAATGACTACGTTGATGGCGAATTAAAAGTAGAAACGTTTCAGACTTTGGATGCTTTTACGGATAGTGGACAGCCATTACAAGACAAAGACAAGCCCTACTCACGATTACCGCAGCTCAAACTCAATTATCGCCTGCCTTGGTTTGAAAATTTCGACATAACGGGTGTACAAGACTCTGCTTACTTTAAAAAGTCGATCGATGATGGTTCTGAGAATGAAAAAAGTGGCGCCCGTATTTATAATAAGCTAAGCGCAGCTTATCCAATAGAAAAATCTTGGGGTTACATTAGACCCAAGCTAAGCTTGCAGCATCTTTACACCTCTTATGATGAAGACAGTTTGGCAGACAACGATTTGAGTGAGGAAGACGGTAGTCAATCTGTGTTTGTACCGCAGGCTAGTATTGATGCTGGATTGAACTTTTATCAAGCAGGTTCACCGTTTGGCGCTTTTGATGACACCATGGGTGGCTATCGCTTGCTCAGTCCGCGATTGAAATATACGTACTCACCTTATAAAAACCAAAACGAGCTTCCCAACTTTAACACGCGTATTGCTTCTATTAACTACGAGCAGTTGTTTTCGGACAGTTGGTTCTTAGGTCATGATCGCTTGCAAGATTTGCATTCGATTACTCCTGGGGTCAATTATCGTTACATCGACGCAACGGGTGTGACACGTTTTGATGGTAGCATAGCGGAACAATTCTATATCGATGATGGACGTGTCACACTTGAAAATGAACAACCCGTCTTTACGTCTTCTTCTTCAGGGATGGTTTGGGATACGAGTACACAGCCCTATAATAATTTTTGGGTGGATGTCAGTGGCGCACTTACCAATGACTATGACTTAAATTACATCACGACTGAACTGCGTTATCAGCCATCGGAAAATAGCTTATTTAACGTCGGTTACGTCAAACGTCAACGTGACGAAAACACGAATCAGCTACCGCTCGCTGCATTTACAGCATCAGCCGTCTTCCCTATCAATAATAGCTGGCGAATATTGGCTCAGGGTCAATACGATCATAATCGTGATAAGATGCTTGATTCGTTAGTAGGTGTTGACTATGAGGATTGTTGTTTTGGTTTTGCGGTTTATGGTCGTCGTTACTATAATGACCTAAATGTTAAAGACAAACCAACGCAAGCGATTATGGCAGAGATCAGATTAAATGGGCTTGGCAGTGGCAGCAGTCGCTTGACACGCTTACTGTCTGACAAGGTTTTGGGCTTTGAACCTGTCCAAACTGCATGGAAAGACTGATAAAGTATTCTTTGTCAGGTTAAAAGATCGTTTGTATAAATATTCATAAAGCATTTTGTATTACCCAGTCTGCAACCCTATTATGGACTATCCTATCTGATACTTATCTATTGAGAGTATCAGATAGCGTTAACCGACTACCATCCGATGTGATGACATTGATGAGGAGCATCATGAGAGTTTTTTCTTTACGTCAGACCAGCCGCGCTGTATTGCTGTCTATGAGTGCCAGTCTTGCACTGACATTAAGTGCCCACGCTGCCACCGTCAAGCCTCCTGTAGGGCAAACAGCGAGCACTGCTGAGCAAAACAGTAGCAATCGTTTGACTCCAGGCAATAGCACAGATGGCATTATTGCTTTGGTCAATGAAAATGCGATTTTAAAAAGTGAATTGGTTGACGCTATCGTGCAAACCCAAGCACGCGCTCAAGCTGCTGGAGAAAACCTTCCAAATTCGGCACAGTTGCAGTCGGACGTGCTAAACGCTCTTATCTTGCGCGAATTGCAATTGTCTATGATTAAGCGTGTTGGCTTGAATCCTGATGAATCAGCCATCAATCAGCGCCTTGGTCAAATCGCACAATCAGAAGGTCTAAATAGTCTATCAGAATTGCAGCAAAGTTTAGACGCAGCAAGACCTGGTAGCTATGCTGCCCTGCGTGCACAATTGATTGAAGAAGCTTCTATTCAGGCTTTACAACAACGTCAAATCAGCAGTCGTGTTCGTATTAGCGAACAAGACATTGATGCGTTTTTGGCCTCACCTGAAGCCAAGCGTTTGAATCAAAGCGAGTATCAAACGATTCATGTACGCGTGCCTTATATAGATGATTATAGCCGCCTATCAGAAGCTCAACGCGGAGAGGCGCTAAAAGTCGCAGAGGACTTACGCACTCGTTTACTTGCACCAAACGTTAATGTTGCTGAGGCCGTTGCTGCTACCCAAGGCAGTTATCCTATCCCGTTACAAGGCGGCGATATGGGCTTTCACAAAGCTGCTTCATTACCCACAGAATTATCAACTGAAATTACCAAACTGGAAGTTGGCGCTGTCAGTGCACCATTAGTGACGCCTGAAGGTATTGACATCATTAAGCTTGCTGACAAAAAAGAAAGCGATAAGATGCTCATACCGCAGTGGCATACTCGTCATATCTTAGTCAAAGTTGATGAACTACAGACAGACGCACTTGCTGAACAAAAGATCAATGATCTATATGGTCAATTACGTAGTGGTGCTGACTTCGCTGACCTAGCCTCTACTTATTCAGATGATCCAGGCTCAGCTGGTCGCGGCGGTGATCTTGATTGGGTAAGTGCAGAAGATATGGTCGGTCCATTTGAGGCTGTGATGAAAAACACGACTGTCGGTGATTATTCAGCGCCTTTCAAGACTCAGTTTGGCTGGCATATCTTAAAAGTAGAAGGTAAGCGTGAGCAGGACGTCAGTACGCAATATCGTCGCAACATGGCACGTCAAGCTCTTTATCAACGTTTGGCACCACAAGCCAAAGAAGATTGGCTACAAGAGCTGCGTGCAGGTGCTTATATCCAGATACTTGGTTAGTCGATAGACAAATCCATGATACTTGATTAAAAATAATTGATTAAAAAAAGGATACTTGTCGATGCAAGTATCCTTTTTTTGTACGCTAATCATTGTAAGTGAAGCACTGTCTACAAACTAAAGCCATTACACAAAGAATAGCCCCGAACCTAGGGCGATTGGTTCGGGGCTATGACGCTTCATATTGTTATTATTATCTACTCCATTTTGACTTATCCTAAGTCACAAACAGTACACTAAAAGAACAGCGGGCTGGTCTGAACGTTTAGGGTACTGTCTCAACAATGCATCCTTGCATGTCCTTTTGTTGATGGTTTTATTGTAGTGCAATCACTATAAGGCCACTAGAGGCTAAAGACCTTATTTAACGTAAGCATATGCTTACATTTTTATGGTGAACTTTATCTTCATTTCGCTCACTGCATTTATCACTTATAAAGCTGGACTTACATGCTCTTCTATATTCTCATTTGAGATTTTTTTACCTTCTTTTTTGCCTTCTTCTATTTTATGGTCAGTTTCTTTAATATCATCTGCTTCCGCAGTAGGCGCATTTTGCTTTTGCTTTTGCTCTTTTTCTGGCTCATATTGCAGTGTGGTCATCACGGGAAAGTGATCGGAGCCAACCGAGGGCAGACGCCTAATATCCACCACCGTAAAGCAAGCACTATGGAAAAGATGATCCAATGCCCAACGTAAAAACGGATACTTGACATGAAAGGTATTGATAAAGTGTCGTCCGATACGTGGGTCCAATAAGCCTGAGATGCGCTGAAAGCGTCTGGTCGTCTTTGACCATGCAACGTCATTGAGATCACCTGCCAATATCGCGGTTTGCTCATTTTCTTTTATATGCTTGCCAACCATTAACAGCTCAGCATCACGAGTGGTCGACTTATCCGCCTCTGTCGGACTTGGCGGCATAGGGTGTAAGCAATATAGCCAGATCACGCGGCCATTATGAAGCCGCAGCTGCGTGTGTATAGAAGGTATGTCATCAATCATCAAATATTTGACTTCAGGGTCAATCAATTCAAGTTTAGAATATAGATGCATACCATACAAATTATCCAAAGGTACTTTCACGGTATAAGGATAATCTGCTTCGACTTGATGCAGGGCTTGCTCCCATTTTTTATCACTTTCTAAAGTAATAAGAATGTCAGGCTGCTTTTGCTTAACGAGATCAACCAGCTTTTGCGTTTCATCATTTGGTGTCAGTACATTTGAAACCATGATTTTAAGATGATGTGAGGTTCCCTCTGCATCACTTTTTGCATGTTCAACTTCTTTTTTCCACAGTTTGGTATAAGGCAATACCATTCTAAACTGGAATGCTAAAGTGACACATAAAGCTGCAAACAATACCCATTGCCCTAGTTGCCACTCTGACCAAAATGCGATCATACCAATCCAAGCGATAACGCCAAGCACCATAATCTGTATGCGTGGAAAATCCACACCGCGCACCCACCAATTATCGAGCGGTATCCAACCCCAAACTGTTATGAATGCGATGAATCCTGCTAACCACTGTACGCCATAATATAATAGTGAGAGATCCATAATGTGTATTAACCGTTGATTAAAATAATAGGTGAGCCAATAATGATAGTCATTATTCGCTCACTGACAAGCGCTTTTCTGTTCTTAATTGAACCAGCATTAGGGTTTACTTTATCATCTCACAAGATTAACGCCTACTCATTGCGTATTAATTATACGACAACGGTCAGAAAATATAAAAATCATGTCTGCCTTACTCGATATTCCGTAAGCTAATTTATAAGGATTTTTCATATGATAAAAGTGATAAGAAGAGCAGATATCGGTATGGCGTTAATAACTTAAAGTTATAGCAAACACAGTTAATAGTGCATGAAAAACGCGTAAAAATCGTCAAAACGCCTTGCTTTTTGTGACCATTCACGGCATTGTTATCGGCTGGTAATGCAATAATTAATTGTAAATAGGATTAAATTTCATGGGTAATTTGACAGTAGGCTTGGTAGGCTGGCGCGGTATGGTTGGGTCAGTATTGATACAACGTATGATTGAAGAAAAAGACTTCGACGGTATTACGCCTGTGTTTTTTTCAACCAGCAATGCCGGTGGTGATGCACCAAAATTTGATGGTATTCAAACTGGCCAATTAAAAGATGCTCATGATATTGATGCACTAGCTGCCTGTGATGTGATTATTACCTGTCAAGGTGGAGATTACACCTCAAAAGTCCATCAACCATTACGAGACAGCGGTTGGAGTGGCTACTGGATTGATGCAGCAAGTACGTTACGCATGGAAAACGATAGCATCATCATCCTTGATCCTGTCAATCGCACCGTGATCGATGATGCGTTGGCTGAAGGCAAAAAAGACTTTATCGGTGGTAACTGTACCGTATCATTGATGCTAATGGCAATCGGTGAGCTGTTCAATAGAGGCTGGGTAGAATGGGTCAGTGCAATGACTTACCAAGCGGCAAGCGGCTCTGGTGCAAATAACATGCGTGAGCTGATCAGTGGCATGGGTGTGTTGCATGATGCCGTCAAAGACGAGTTGGCTGATCCTGCTAGTGCCATCTTAGATATCGATAAAAAAATCGCTCAAACTCAGCGCTCAGACAGCTTTCCTAAGCAATACTTTGGGGTTCCATTGGCAGGCAGCTTGATCCCTTATATTGATGCACAGCTAGAAAACAAACAGTCGCGTGAAGAATGGAAAGGCGGTGTTGAAACCAATAAGATCCTTGGCAACTCAGAAGACAATACCATTCCTATCGATGGTATGTGTGTGCGTATTGGTGCGATGCGTTGTCATGCTCAAGGCCTGACCATTAAGTTGAAAAAAGACATTCCCTTAGAAGAGATTGAGGCCGCCCTAAAAAATAGCGGTAACGAATGGCTAGATTTGGTTGAAGATGACAAAGAAGCGACCATAAACCGTTTAACACCTGTAGCAGTGACAGGCACCTTGACCGTTGCCTTAGGTCGTCTGCGTAAACTAAACATGGGACCTGAATACCTAGGTGCCTTCACGGTTGGTGACCAATTATTATGGGGCGCCGCTGAACCGTTACGTCGTATGCTTAATATTATTCGTGAACAAAATAGCTAATCTCATGGCATTTAAGTTTTATACGAAAAAAGACAGCGTTAGCTGTCTTTTTTTATGTCGCCTATCTCAGTTAAAAGTATCGAAAAAAAGTCAATTATGTATACATAAATTTAGCAAATACCAAAGATACTAACGTGTACTATTTGGGCTGATAAGCCATCAACACTTCATTGCGACGCATGAAAGGCAATGTCCAAGGTGGGTTATAGCGTGCCAACTCCGGTGTCCCTGTTATCACTAGCTTTTGAGTTTGCATCCAAGATTTTAAGGTTTCTGTTTTTTTCGCCACTTTTTTGCTACCTGCCAACCCTGAAAACTTAATCACACCGTATGTCTGAGCTGGCACTTGTACAATTTTGACGTCTGGATTGTTCGGCTTTGGCAATGTTTGCATCGTATATTGGCTAGGCATTGTGAATTGTACACGCCACTTCCCATTATTTTGTTGCATACTAACTGGCGCAGTCATGGCAATTTTTCGTGATGCTTGCCCATTTAGATTGTCGGACTGCATCGTAACAGGTGCGGTCATGCTTATTTTACTGCTCTCTCCACTTGGTGCTGTATTATTACCAAAAATATAATCTGCCAGAATTTTAAAGCCCTGACGACTGGCAGTATCTTGGTCACCACTCACCCATGTCTGAGCCACAAGCTGCTCATCATAACGACGCAACTCAAAATCCTCCACTTGTGACAACACCGTATAGCTTGGCTCTTCAATAGCCATAGTCTCTCCTGATATCAATAATAAACCGCTCAGCAATAAGTAAGGTGCCCTATTCATATTATGTCTCCAGCGTACAGCAGTACATTTTAACGATTGTTAACCCCTCACCCATTTTTTACTTTACCAACGACTCTATAGTAGTGTCTGTATCTTTTGGTTATAGCGAAGCTATAGCTACGACTAAAGTACAGTAGATATCTAATACAACTAATACTACGATGCATCATTTTAGGAAATTTGTGGCTTTCGGCATCTATGCAAACAGCGTTTATTGAATTTTACTATAGTTCCACCTTATTTTCTGTCAACCTGACCGTCAGTATCTCGCATACCCCTAAATATCCATGTCCAAAAAAATAGCCAGTAGTGCTATAATTGGCGCTATTTTCATAGCTTAGATAGCGGTTATCATATGCAATTTGTCTTACACAAAACGGCCAGCGGCGAAACGCGTGCACGCCGTGGTACGGTTCATCTCAATCATGGCGACGTGCAAACGCCTGCTTTTATGCCTGTTGGTACTTATGGTACGGTCAAAGGCATGCTGCCACGTGATATCGAAGCGATTGGCGCCGATATCATTTTAGGTAATACCTTTCATTTATGGTTGCGTCCAGGCACGGAAGTGATTGACAAATTTGGCGGTCTTCACAAGTTTATGCATTGGGATAAGCCTATTTTGACAGATTCAGGCGGTTTCCAAGTATTTAGTCTTGGCGCAATGCGCAAAATCACTGAAGAAGGGGTCAATTTTAAATCCCCTATCGATGGTGCCAAGGTATTTCTCTCTCCAGAAAAATCTATGCAAATTCAGTACAGTTTGAACTCTGATATTGTGATGCAGTTTGATGAGTGTACGCCATATCCAGCCACTCACGATGAAGCCAAAAAATCTCTAGAGCTATCACTACGCTGGGGACAGCGCTGTATTGATGAGCATAAAAGACTGGGCAGTACCAACGCACTATTTGGTATCGTCCAAGGCAGTATGTATCCTGATTTGCGTCAGCAATCACTTGAAGGGCTGCTCGATATTGGCTTTGATGGTTATGCCATCGGTGGTTTGTCCGTTGGTGAGCCTAAAGAGGAGATGATAGATGTCCTAGATTATCTTCCTGATGATATGCCAGCAGATAAGCCGCGTTATCTGATGGGTGTTGGCAAGCCTGAAGATTTGGTCGAAGGCGTACGTCGAGGCGTCGATATGTTTGATTGTGTCATGCCAACTCGTAATGCGCGTAATGGTCACTATTTTGTCACAGGCGACACGGACAATGCGGGCGTCGTACGTATTCGTAACAGCCAATACCGTAACGACGAAGGCCCATTAGACCCTGAATGTGATTGTTATACCTGCCAGAACTTTAGCCGCGCTTATCTTTACCACCTGAATAAATGTAAAGAGATGCTTGGTGCACAGTTAGCGACTATTCACAATTTGCGCTACTATCAACGCCTAATGCAAGGTATTAGAGACGCCATCGAACAAGATAACTTTGATGCATTCGTCAGTGAGTTTTATAGCAAACGTGGTCAAACCGTTCCTGAATTAAACCTTCGTTGATATGAGTAGAGCTACATAACTGCTTGATTCAGCCTATTTAATAAGAAAAATGCCAGTCAGCTTTCACTGATTGGCATTTTTTATAATATGCAAAACCTTAAAGACATTAAAGTCTTTAGTAGACTAAACTTTAAAAGTTATCATCTGGTACTTGATCCATTGGAATATCAGGATTGTTGCGCAGGTGTATGATGGCAGAAATCAAGCCACCCCATATCAGTACCATTGAGATAATCATAAAAATAATAGCTGAAGTGCTCATAATAAATTCCTATTGAAATGTTAATCTATCTGCTAACTATCTAGCGCGCATCATCAATGGCACGAGCTTTATCATCTTCTTCATCATGGATACCTTTCATACGACTTAATATGAATGCACCTAGGCCAAAGAATACGACTACGCCCCAACCAAACAGCAATAGAATCGTTGAAGAGTAACCTTCATAAGGTGTTTTGACTAAGTCAATAAACTTGAGACCTAAAGCAATAGTCAGTACAGCTGGAGTAATAATGGTCAACATAAATATCCAAGCGCCGCCTAACTTGACACTAGAAATACGGTTGCTATGTGCCAATAAACCTGGAATTTTCTTACGGTGAAACCAAGTAACTAAAACAATTGACATCAAACCACCAGCAACAATACCGATGTTATTTGCAAAATGATCTATCACATCTACTAGCACTAGTGAGCTACCTGTAGAGAAAGCAGAAATAGATATCAGTGCACATGCTCCGCATATGATAGCAACTGCTTTTTTGCGTGACCAATCAAACTTACCTTGAAAAGCAGAGATAGGTACTTCAAGAATACTGATTAATGAGCTAATACCCGCCACTACTAAAGAGCCAAAGAATAAGAAACCAACAAAATCACCACTGGCGCCCATAGTAGAGATGATTTTAGGGAAGACGAAGAATGCCAATCCAACACCGCCACTAGCCACTTCAGACACGTCTTGACCTGTCGACATCGCCATAAAACCAATAGCAGCAAAAATACCAATACCCGCCATAAGCTCAAACGAAGAGTTAGCAAAACCAACCACTAGCCCTGCACCTGTTAGGTTTGTGTTTTTCTGTAGGTATGAGGCGTAAGTGACCATGATACCAAAACCTACTGATAATGAGAAAAACACATGACCATAAGCTGCTAACCAAACATTAGGATCACTCATTCTCGCCCAATTTGGCTCAAAGAAGGCATTTAAACCAATGACCGCACCTGGTAGAGTAATTGCCTTAAATACCATAACACCAAATAATACCAGTAATAATGGCAAACAAATTTTGTTCGCAAGTTCAACACCCTTACGAATGCCACCAAACATAATCAATATGGCTAAAGCCCAGACAATGACCAAGCCTACAAACATTTGGGGTACAAATACTGAGGTTAAGTCGCCAGTATGTTTTACAAAATCGCTGACGAAAAAGTTTGTGGTATCTTCACCCCACTTTTGGCCAAACGAGAAAAACATATAACTGCCAGCCCATACAATGACAGCTGCGTAATAAACCGCAATCACAAAAGAAACGAGCGTTTGCCACCAGCCCACAAACTGACCAGAAGGCGCTAGTTTCTTATAAGCACGAGGTGCTGCAGCGCGATACTTATGTCCTATAATATAATCTAAAAATAATAATGGAATACCTGCGGTTAATAACGCAATGAGGTATGGCACCATAAATGCCCCACCACCATTATCATAAGCAACATATGGAAAACGCCATATGTTACCTAATCCCACAGCTGAACCGACAGCGGCTATAATAAATCCAGTTCGACTGGACCAATTTTCCCTTTGCTCTGCCATATGACACTCCTAAAATTTAATAGTAATTCCCTTTAAGTTATCAAACTCAGCTAAAGACAGATACTTAAAGAGACTACACAAGCTATTGGTTAAAATACGTTACTAGAATCTAACTGTATATGATTAGGAAGTTTCTGCTAAGCGACTAAAAAAGTCAAGTAATTATAAACATAAAAAGCCATAACGTTTGGTTATGGCTTTTTGATATTTTAGCTGCGATTGATAATATTTTGGCTGATTAGAACCGTAATACGCTCTAGATTTCTGAATAAAAAGCCATCACCTGTTTAACGTACGACACCGCGGCGGCTTTTTTCTAATGAGTTGATCAGTAATTGAATTTTTGGCTCTTTTGGTAGTAGTTCGTTGCTCAAAACTTCAAGTGCTTGAACGGTTGTCAAGCCTGATCTAAAGATTGTGCGGTATGCTTGACGCAACACGTCGATGGTATCCTGTGACCAATCTTTACGACGCATTCCTTCGACATTAAGACCGTGTGCTTTTGCAGGATTCCCTGATACCATTGTAAAGGCTGCAACATCTTTCAGAATCAAACTGGCGCCCCCAATCAAGCTATAATCATCAACCGTACAGAACTGATGAATACCTGAATTACCACCAATAATGGTATGGTCGCCAATGGTCACATGCCCTGCCACCCCAACGTTATTGGCCAGCACATTATGATCGCCAATCACACAGTCGTGAGCCACGTGCGTATTTACCATCAACAGATTATGACTGCCGATTTTGGTAAGCTCACTGTCTTGCGCTGTACCACGGTGTAAGCTACAAGCCTCGCGAATAGTATTGTGGTCGCCAATCTCAAGCCATGTGCGCTCACCTGCATATTTCAGGTCTTGTGGGTCTTCACCAATACTTGCAAATTGATAAAACTGATTGTGCTGTCCAATACGAGTTAGCTTGGTCACAACCACATGTCGATGCAAAACTGTATGGGCACCAATCGTTACCTCATCACCGACGATACAATACGGACCAATGATAGCAGTCTCATCGATTTGAGCGGATGGTGAGATGAGTGCTGTTGGATGAATCTGACTCATAATGTGGCCCTTTGTATCATTTTATGCGAATAAATAGTAAAGCGAATATAACAAGTCTGGCTTGGTGCGCCAAAACAAAAGTATCATGACTATAAAACATCATAGTAAATAACGATGCCTATTATCTATTTTGAGGTGGTTTTTTAGACACTGTTGCCAATTGTAGATAGGTAGCAATAAGTACTATTGCTCTTGACGTGCAATCATTATCTGCGCGCTAGCCGCCAGCTCATCTTCAACATGAACGGTACAATCGAACTTGTAAATACCACGCTTTTGCATCACTGATGTGGCACGAATGGTCAGCTGATCACCAGGGATCACTCGACGTTTAAAACGAACCTTATCCACGCCTGCAAACAGATACAAATACCCGTCTTCTGATGTCAGCCCTGCACTGATAAATCCAAGCACGCCCGATACCTGAGCCATCGACTCGACCATCAATACGCCTGGCATAATTGGCTCATCAGGGAAGTGGCCATTAAAAAACTCTTCGTTGATCGTCACATTCTTAATACCAGTAATGCTTTCTCCAGGGGTACAATCAATAATTCTATCCACCAATAAAAAAGGATAACGATGCGGCAAGTAATGCTTTAGAGTGTGATAAGTTAATGGCAGCGTGAGACCTTGCTCAGCCAAACTTTTCACATTATTATCAATTGAACTATCTGTATCAGTGCTGCTCATAATGGCATTTCCTTGCAGTGTTTTAAATCTTTAAGACATATTTGTGTTTTTGCTAATCACGACCAAGCTTGCGGAAACGTACTGCGGCACGTCGCCACTCAGCCGTCGGCATTGCAACCGTTCCAGAAGAATATG
>ENA-UOXB01001073-UOXB01001073.1-bioreactor-metagenome-genome-assembly--contig:-NODE-1073-length-13838-cov-6.703040_pt1 | contig 13838 bp, 13 predicted proteins | sample MGYA00238158_ERZ761615 | MGnify/ENA primary metagenome ERZ761615 (study PRJEB28904, sample SAMN06267902) | bioreactor metagenome | isolation source: Joint BioEnergy Institute, California, USA... | reverse complement strand
GCAGCGGCATATAGTAAAGAAGCGCCTACTTGTCCTGAATGGGCTTCTGGTCCCAACTGACTATTGGCGATTCCGATGATGGCATCAGCACGTTGGTAAAATGCTTGCATTTCAGGGGTGATCTCAATGCTTGTATCTACATTGTTATCTTGAGTATTGCTGTCTTGAGACATAAGCGACTCCTAATAAGTGTACGGAATTTTAAAGTTATAAAACAGTTTATAAACGAGATAAAGAACCCTTTATAAACCAGCGTCTGCTTTTAAGATCTCAGCTTTGTCGGTTTTTTCCCATGTAAAGGCAGTCTCAGACCCTATGCGGCCAAAATGACCAAAGGTCGCCGTCTGCTGATACATTGGCTGCAATAAATTGAGCATACGGGTAATGCCGTAAGGACGCAAATCAAAATGGGCGCGAATCAGACGAATGATCTCATCATTACTGATTTTGTTCGTACCAAAAGTATTCACAGAAATCGAAGTTGGTTCAGCAACACCAATGGCATAGCTGACCTGAATCTCACAGCGCTCAGCAAGTCCTGCTGCTACAATGTTTTTTGCGACATAACGCACGGCATAAGCGGCGCTACGGTCTACTTTTGATGGATCTTTACCACTGAATGCACCGCCACCATGACGTGCCATACCACCATAAGTATCAACGATGATTTTACGACCTGTCAATCCTGCATCACCAACTGGGCCGCCAATGACGAATTTGCCGGTTGGATTGATATGATAGCGTGTACCAGCATGTAATAGATCGGCTGGTAGTACTTGCTTGATGATAGATTCCATAACCGCTTCTTGCAGATCTTTTTGCGAGATACTTGGGTCGTGCTGCGTTGATAAGACAATGGCATCAATCGCAGCTGGTTTATTGCCTTCGTATTTTAGGGTTACTTGCGCTTTGGCATCTGGACGTAACCAAGGCAGCTCACCTGAACGGCGTAGCTCGGACTGACGCTCCATCAAACGATGCGCGAATTCGACAGGCGCGGGCATGAGCACGTCAGTCTCATTGCTGGCATAACCGAACATGAGACCTTGATCGCCTGCGCCTTGTTCTTCAGGATCACTGCGATCAACGCCTTGGGCTATTTCAGGAGACTGTTTGCCAAGCATGTTGATGACCGCACAAGTCTCGCCATCAAACCCTAAATCTGAATGATGGTAGCCAATACCGTTTACGGTATCACGAACAATGCGCTCAACATCTATATTCGCCGTGGTGGTGACTTCACCTGCTAATATCACCGCGCCCGTTTTGACCAATGTTTCGCAGGCCACACGTGCATGTAAATCTTCACGTAAGATCGCATCAAGAATGGCGTCTGATATTTGGTCAGCCATTTTATCAGGGTGGCCTTCGCTCACAGATTCTGAAGTAAATAAGTTGTATTCACGCATAATAAGATCGCTTAATTGCAGGGACTGTAGTCTACAAACTCAGTCATTATTAAATGTATATGAAAATAAAAGACGAAAACGAATCAAAAAATTAGCATATTTTACCGTGTATGAAGGTAAAACTCTAGCAATGGATGGTGTTATGAGGTAACTGGTTATGGATTAAGGGCGATAAAAGTCATCAATCTCGCTATTTTCTTGCCAACGGTATTCCGTATGGTTGGCGATTTGGCGTGCTGTATCGATACCATGTCTGTCAGCGATAAAACCAAGCGCCATATCCATACCAGCACTAATGCCTGAAGAGGTATAAAAATTATCATCGACGACCCAGCGTGCTTGTTCTACCCACTTCACTTGGCTAGATTGAGAAATTACCCATTGCCAAGCAAGTTTATTGGACGTTGCACGCTTACCATCTAACAGACCGCTTTTAGCCAATAAGGCGCTACCTGTACAGACGCTGAGCACCCAATCAGCCTGATGAGCAAGCGTGGTTATCGTCTGTAAAAATGAAGTATCATTGACTTGTTGCCGAGTACCCATACCACCAACGATCAGCAAAATGTCTGTCTGATACGCTAGTGCTGCTACTGCGCTCGTTTGCATAGCAACGCCTTGCTTACTGCGGGTAATATTGCCATTCATCGAAGCAAACTGAATGCGATAATGTTCAGGCAAGCGGCCAAACATCTCGATAGGGCCAAACAGATCTAAGGTTTCAAAGTCATCAAATAATAGGGCAGTAAGCGTCTGCATATAGCTTCCTTATTCTCAAAGTAATTACAACTCTAAAAATGCCGCTTTATCTTTGAACATACACTCATCATAGACAGGACAAGCGCCGCATTTTGGGGTACGGGCCTGACACGTATAGCGTCCATGCAAAATAAGATAATGATGCGCATCAATCATAAAATCATCTGGAATACGCTCAACCAACTTTTCTTCAACGATTAAGACGTTTTTACCAGTCGCCAGTCCTGTGCGGTTACCTACCCGAAAAATATGCGTGTCAACCGCCATGGTTGGCTGACCAAAAGCGGTGTTCAAGACCACATTGGCTGTTTTGCGCCCAACACCCGCCAATGATTCCAAATCTTTACGGTTATCAGGGACAATGCTATCAAACTTCTCAATCAAATCGCGACAAGTCTTGATGACGTTTTTGGCTTTGGCGTTGTACAAGCCAATATTCTTAATATAAGGTTTTAATCCCTCTTCACCCAGTGCCAGTATTGCCTCAGGTGTATTCGCCACTGGGTACAGCTGCTGAGTGGCAATATTGACACTCACATCCGTTGCCTGTGCAGAGAGTATCACTGCAATCAATAGCTCAAAGTGACTGGCGTAATTGAGTTCAGTGACTGGTTCATCAATCGTCGCTGCCAGTTTTTCAAAGAAAGGACGTACATCACGATTGGGCATTCTTCTTGATGGCGGTGTATCGGCTGTTTTGTGTTTGACGGTTTTACTCATGATTTTTTACTATTATGTGGCGATTAGTGATTTAGACTTATATCTTGGCTATTTTATAGTAGTGCAGCTGAGCAAAGTGTTTATCAAATGGGTGTAAAATGATTATAACTGTAAAAGCTCGGCCTGCAATGCTTCAAGCTCGGCTTGTTTTTGCGCATTGGCACGAACGCTTAACTGTTTTTCTAGCTTTTTAATCTTGGTGCGCAGTTTGGCGGCAGCGATGGTGTTTTTTGCCTGCGCTTCACTAATGTTCAATGATTGGCTGGTCGCATTATTTAACTTTGCTTCTACCATACTGACTACAGGTCTGCTGTTGCTGCTGTCAGCGAGCTGTTCGGTTACGCGTCTTAGATGCGTGTGATAGCGCAGTCTTAAATCCTCTTCTTCAGCGGCGCGCTCAGATACAGAAAGCTCACGCTCTATCGTGACCAAGTCGATACAATCAACTGGACAAGGCGCGATACACAGCTCGCAGCCCGTGCATAGATCAGTAAAAATGGTATGCATGTGCTTGCCAGTACCGACGATAGCGTCTACTGGGCAGGCAGGGATACATTTGGTACAGCCGATACAATCATCTTCACGGATGACAGCACGCACCTCAGTTGGCCGCTCTGATGTGGCATCTATCGGCCATTGAGACGGCGCGGCTGTAAGCGTTGTCACATTATCAGGATAAAGGATTTGTGCAATAGCGTTGGTGACAGGCTGACCACCCGGTACGCATTTGTTGTGTGGTTCATCGTCTAGCACAATAGCCGCTGCATACGGCAAACAGCCGTCAGGATGCTCGCAAAGACCACATTGCGTTTGCGGTAAGCAAGCATCGACACGGGCAATTTTATTTTGCACCTCAATATCTAAAGTCGCTAAAGCTAAGCTATCAAACAAAATGGGCAAATCAGTTAAACGTGTCAGATTAACGGGTTTTTCGACATTTGGGTCTATTAGGGTATTGGTATGGGTTTGGAACATTAAATGGTTGGCCTTAACATCGGTCATCATTGGCTAGTTGGCTTATACTTTATGAATAGTCAGCAGGCGTATTTTTTAGTGAGTTGTTTTAAAAGCTAAAAATATCGACCTTGCTGTCACTAAATAAAAGACACATGAATAAGAGACAGTACTATAAAGCGGCGACGCTCATCTCATTCACGTAGGGGAAGATTAACATATTTGGGGGCTGAAAACATCTGCACTCGACCCAACTTAATCACGGCGTAGCCGAATGTTTGGTACATTTACGGCGTGATTATCTTCTTATAAGTTTTTTGGAGACGGAATGAATATCTCAAAAAATACCAATGCCGTATTGCTACTTTTAGTCTGTACGTTTCTTTGGGGCGCAAGCTTTCCTGTGGGCAAACATGCGCTGGCAGAAGTAAATGCATTTACGCTAGTCATGTGGCGTTTTAGTATCGCTTCTGTTTGTCTCTTTATCTATGCCAAATATAAGCACATGCCATTACCTAGTCTGACCTCAAAACAGTGGCTGTGGGCTATTGGCGTTTCTATAATGGGCGTGGGCGGGTTGAATCTTGGCCTATTCACTGGTTTGGCTAAGACCAATGCCAGTAACGGTGCGTTAATCATGGCACTCAGTCCGCTTATGACCTCATTGATTGGCTCAGTCGCTCAGCGTAAATTCCCAACGCTCGGCGCGTTGTTTAGCCTAGTGGTCTGCTTATCTGGAGTATTACTGGTTCTTACCAATGGCGCGCTTACCAGTCTGCTCAATTTTGAGCCCAATCGCGGTGACCAAATGATATTTTTAGGTATGCTGTGCTGGAGTCTTTATACCTATTTGACCCAAGGCATTAGCCGCTGGATGCCAATGATTCCTTATACTTTGGTTGGTATGTTATCAGGTCTTGGGATGATCTTATTGATGATTATGTTTAGTGATGTGCACCCATTGCAAGAGAGCCTTGCTATCAGTAAAGGGGTGTTTGGCGACTTGATATTTATCGGCGTTTTTGGCACCGTTGGCGGTTATCTTTTGTGGATATCAGGTGTAAAGCAGCTGGGCGCTGCCAATGCGTCTTTATTCTTTAATTTTGTTCCCGTTTTTGCCGCGCTCACTGCTTTTGCTTATGGTCAGCAAGTTACGGCGTTACAGTTAGTAGGCATGGCGATTGTGATTGCTGGGTTATTGATACCAAAAGTGTTTGGCTGGCAGTATCAGCGCTTGATAAATCGTAGAGCCGCCAGTTAAGTCTTACTTAGTCTTCTAAATAAATCCCTTGTTCACGAGCCACTTGTGCAATCAGCTCATAAGCAATACTGCCTTTAAAAGGAATTTTAGGTAGGTTTGAGAGATCAAAAAAATCAGCATGCGTCAGCTCCTCTTCTTGAATGACAATATCACCGCCTGCATAGGCGGCTCTAAAACCAAGCATCAAATTTGAGGGAAAAGGCCAAGGCTGACTACTCACGTAACGTATGTCAGTCACGCTGATATTGACCTCTTCTGCAACTTCTCGCACCACTGCATGCTCCAAACTTTCACCCACTTCAACAAAACCTGCAATCAAACCGTACATGGCTGGCTGTTTTTGTACGCCATGGCGCAGATGTTGAGCCAGCAAAATTTGCATCTCTCCTGTCTGTGGATTGGGGCGAGTAATGGCAGTAATGACACAGGGCTGGACGCGCGGATACTGACGCAAATGGCATACCGGACAAACCATGGCGCGCTCCTCTGTGCTGGCAGGAGCGGTTGGGGTTGCGCAGCGACTACAGAACTGTGTATCTGCTTGCCAACGCAATAATTGTATGGCTTGACTGATCTGAGTGGATAAAGCGATAGGTAACTGAGTGATAAGTTGTCTATAAGGCAAAAAGTTATAGCCACTGGTTTCGGTAATAGTAGGCAAGGCAATATTATGCGCTACAGCATACTCATCAGTAATGGCGATAGCCGCTTCGGCAGTGAAGGCGCTGGTATCGGTCAGCGCTTGGTTCGCTGCTACCGAGTCATTGAGGGTAGGGGCAGACAGCCAATGGCTTGGCGCTAGACTCTCAAGCAACGTGACACGGCCAATCTGATAAGCGGGTTGATACGTACTATCGTCCAAGTTTGGCGCAGACTGTGGTAATTGAATATGGAATGGCCACCAGCCATCAGGCGTTTGATGACATAGCAAAGTGTCATCACGAAATACAAAAGCTGAGGCCATAGACATATTCCAAAAAATTGGGAACAAGTTTGTCGTCCGAGACTGACAAACTTGTTTAAAGTGAGTGAGATAAATATTTATTGCTATGATTAAGCTGCGAGCAAGTTGCTCAAGCTTTGCTGACCGACATCTAATGCTTGTTTGCTAACAGGACGATTGTGCTCAAAACCATCTAAATGATAGTCGATTGCCATAATGACATCAGCGATACAGGCAAGCGTATCGTCTTCTATACGTCGTCCGCTTTCGATGCGCTGGTCAATATAATTGGCCAATTGGCTGAGCATACTAGCAGGTGCTGGTAGTTGCAAAAAGCGCACCGCCCCTGATACTTGGCGCATCATCTCAGGTACGTTTTGAATATTAAGCATGTCTCGCTCAGGCTCCGCCAAATAGTCGTTGATGGCTTGCTCAGCACTGGCAATGGCGCTACGGCTTTCTTGTATCAAGGTGTCATTGGCCGTGTTGAGCTGATGCAAAGAGATATGAGGGTTGTTCAATGGCAAATAAATAGCGCCAGGCGTATGCATCTCTGCCATCGCAATCGTTGCGTTTTCTGCTTGCATTAATGCCAGTAGCAAGTGATCAAAATCATCAGGAGAAAGCGCTTGCCACTTATTAACAGCACTGGCCGCTGTAGTGAGGCTACTTGCAGCGCTCGCTAAGCCAAGTAGACGTAATGCTGAGCTCAGTTCAGTCAGCTCTTCAATGATCTGTGCTGTCTGCATATCAGCAGGATGAATTGAGTCACCGCGCGCGTAGCTATCTACCTGCTCTTTGATTGAATTGATCTGGCCTTGAATAATAGTATTTAAAGTATCCGTCAAAGCGCGATTAGGACCAAATAAGAAACGCTGCATTTGCTCAATCTGTGGGCCTTCTAACCGATTGTTTGCATATTGCTCTCGCAGTTGCTCTGCCTTATCATTGTTGCGCTGGCAAGCGAAACCAACCAAATCGGCAAAACGCTTATCCATCACTGGTAAGTAGCTTTGGAATTGTTGCTCTACATAAATAAGGGTGTGTTTTTGACTCAAATTCAGCGGTAAGATAGTGGCGATATCTGTCACAGCTGCAGAGGCCGCTTGCCAAAACAAGCTATTGGTATTTGACGCAATTAAAGCACAGGCAGCACTCATACCATCAAGTTTTTGTTGTTCATCTGCACTAACATTGCCGTCTTTATTAAGTAGCGCAACGCCAAGACCACTGCGATAAGCAAAGGTCAATAGCTCACTATCAAGATTGAGCTCTTTGAGTGGCTGAAAGTTTTTTTCAGGATTGGCGATGATGACACTACTGCTACCAAATGCAGAAAAGTAGTCAGCTGGGATAGGGGTTTGCTGGCCATGAGCATTGAGCTTATTGATAACTGGCAGCAGTAGAGTTGGCTCTACCGACTCCGTCAATAGAACAAACTCGACATAGCGATCCAGTGTCATGATGGCTTCTGATAAATCCATAATCAAGTCGACATCGTTGTTGTCAGCATTGTCATAAAGACGCTGTAAGCCGTTAACGATAGCTGTATTTAAAACCTCAGCACCGACCAAAGAGATCAGCTTAAAGATACAGGACAGCTGCTTTAGTACAGTAATAGAATCTAATAACAAAGGTGCTTGACTGGTATCGTCATTGAACTCACTCAGATGAATTTCAGTATCTTTAAGGGTTACGACGATCTCATCATGGAGCAAATGTAGTGAGGGTAGGTTGAAATCAGTAACACTAAGCGTGGGGGCGGTTAACTTCATTTGCGCAGACTGGTCCATAGGTGTTTTTCCATAATGTACTGATGAGAATGACAACAAGTTGTATGATACTAAAAAGCAAATAGAGGTATATATTCATTAATAGTAACGTTTTAACGCTTACTATAATAATAGTCAAGACTGTATTCTATAAATGGCAGTGCCATCAGTGGTGTAAATGCAATTATAGGTTGGCTTTTAGCTCAGGGTAATCATCTGATAAAGCGGCATACCAATGCTGATTGGCAGTCTCATCTGTACTCGACTCAAGTAATAAGGCTGCTAAATTCGCAAAATTTGCGTGAGCCGTCTGTCCGCCGTCCGCTTGCGTGTCTTCTTCAATGGCGAGCGTGACTTGCCCGCCCGTCATTGCCAAATATACTTCAGCTAAGATTTCTGAGTCAAGTAAAGCCCCGTGAAAGGTACGATCTTGCTTACCAACGTCAAGGCGTCTTACCAAAGCATCTAGGGTGTTTTTTTGTCCAGGATACTGCTGCTTTGCCATAGCAAGCGAATCAGTGACTTGTACCCGCTCAGCAAAGTCGTTCAAACCAACCTTGGCAAACTCCATATTTAAGAAGTTCATATCAAACGAGGCATTATGAGCGATGATTTCAGCGCCGTCCATAAAGTCATACAGTGATTTTGCGACTTGATCGAAGGTTGGCTTGTCGGCTAAAAACGCCTCAGAAATACCATGAATACGGATCACTTCTTCGTCCATACCGCGCTGAGGATTGATATAAACGTGTAATTTTTCACCCGTAAATTTACGCCCAACCATCTCAACAATACCAACTTCGATGATACGGTCACCTTTTAGCGCATCAAGTCCTGTGGTCTCCGTATCCATAATGAGCTGACGATCGAACTCATGGCGATGTTTTGGCTCAGGTAGCAGCGGCCTAAAGTGTGGATTGGCACGGCTAGTATCGCCATCGAACTTTACGACCTCGTCCGTCACTGGTGAATTACTGTCTTCAATGATATCAGTCGTTGACGTATGGGCTTCTAACATAGCTGTGGTACTCACTGGTTTGGTCGTATGGCTTTGTTCGGTCGTATTTTGCTTTGCAGCCTGATTTTGATAACGATTGGCATCTATTATAGCGTCTTTATTTATCGGGTTATCGTCATAATCATTGTTATGACTGTCTGGTACTTCTTCATCAAACGCTTCATCTTCTGCATCAAGACCAAGAGGATCAAAGCTTAACCAATCATCATTAGAAGGTGTTTTGTCAGTCGGTATTAATGCTTTTTTTTTAGACATATCTTGGGCAGGTATTGACGATACATTCTCACTGCTGGATGTCACACCTAGATTCGCCAATTCGTCAGCTTTTTCATTACCAGCATGACCAGCATGGCCTTTGACCCAGTGCCAATCCACATCGCGCTTTTGAGTCAACGCATCCAGTTGCTGCCAAAGGTCTTGATTGGCGACAGGCTTCTTGCTGGCCGTTTTCCAGCCTCGCTTTTTCCAGCCATCAATCCACTCAGTGATGCCTTTTTGAACGTAACTGGAGTCAGTCCAGATCTCAAGATTTTGTTCAAGCGGACTGTGTATCAGCGCTTGTATTGCACCCATTAGCTCCATACGGTTATTGGTCGTCTCTTTATCACCGCCATACAAGTCCTGCGTGCGTCCGTCACTAAAAATAAGATGCGCGCCCCAGCCGCCAGCGCCAGGATTGCCTTTGCAAGCACCATCCGTATAAGCAACGGTCGTGTTTGATTTGGCGGACAACGGATTTGTTGTGCCATTGGTATTGGATGACGAAGCGATGCGATTGTCTGACATAAAAAATGATTGACTCAATAGAAGATAAACGTAGGAGAGAGGGTAGCGTATTTTAACGTGATTTTTACGATAATTGTCCCGTCAAATGCTTTGCTGAGTATAGCAAATCTATCGCTATTATAGTCAGTCGTCTTGCACAAAATCACAAAACCCATGAGGGTCTTTTATATGGCAATAGTAACGGGCTGGTTTTCTGTTAAAATAGCGCCAGCTAATAAAAGGTTGCTATTAAAAATGACCGTTTTTCGTATCACCTTTGGCGCAACAAACGCTAGTAATATCAGCGTGCTGCTTGAAGATTATGATCTTAATAAGCGCTTTTCACGCACGAATGCAGGATAACCCCATTATGTCCTTACGCTCAAACGTTTTTTTTAAAAGATTGACGCGCTTAACGGTTGGCATGGCTGTGAGTTGCAGCCTATTTTTGACCGCTTGTAATGACCGTGATACACAAAACGATAGCAAGGCAGAGGCGGTAGACTTGTCTGTTTTTGAAGGCTGTTATACGGTGAGTCACGACGAGCCTGCCCAAATAAAGGTCAGTCAGCAAGGCGACTTGTGGGTTATGCAAATGAAGGAGCCTGCAAGTGCTAAGCGCGTCTGGGACAATCCTGAGCCGTTAGAAGTGATTGCAAATAGTGATGTGCCGCAGTTTTTCTCTATCGATCCTGATAATGTCGATGCGGTCATCGGACGTCCTGATAGAGTACTGGTGCTGGCTCATGTCAAACCTGTATATGCCAATATTGATCCATTATTGGACAGTGAGTATTTGTCCTATATTTATCGCGGTGCCAATACCATCTACCGCGTAGAATGTGACGACGTCAATACCGATATTTTGGCAAACCCTCATGCCAATATTATTATTGATAATGTCAATGAGCCAAGCTAGTCAGTGTCTATTTAGTATTATTTGCTTATAAGTACCCTTTGTTATAAACCGTTATGTCAGTAGAGTCAGGCAATATGAATTTTTTTAGTTATGTGGTGTTGGGTGGATTTTCTTATGCAGCAGGCTGGGCAATAAGAACCTATATTTTGGATAAAAAGCCTCAACCTGAACAGCCTTATAATCTAAAACATCCGACAATTTTAGCGTACTTGGGTGTGTTTTTTATCGTTATGCTGATTGTCTCTTGGCTCATTGGGCGCTATGCACTCGGACATACAACCCTTGATCTGCCCTTTATCATCGTTAATAGTCTTGTTGCAACCTTTGTCTGCTCATTCGGTCTTAATCCTGAAAAAGCCAATTACGATGTACCTGATTAACAAGCATAGATAATTTGATAAAACATGGGTAATAAATTGAAAAGCCACGACTGATAAATAGGTTATCGACGGTGGCTTTTTTGCTATTTGTGATTTACGGCGTTTAAGTGATTTTGATAATTTGGATGTTTTGAAGACCCGTAGCGAAAAAGCAAATACGGGAAAGGGTTGAGTAACCATGTTGGCCCGTGAGCGCGCTATACTTTCATCTGCCAAAAACAGTGACAGTCGATACTAAGTAAAACGGGTACATGGCATTATGGTAGGTGACTGGTACAAATTTTTCTTGCTTGCTGTGCCTGCGCAGACAAAGGCTTCAAAAAACTTGTACCAGTCCCGCTTTAGGCTTTTTACATTGACCTGATGATAGATAAAAAACATCCAACCTACTATTAAGATAAAAATGAAAAGGCAGCAGCAAGATATGGGTTCAAAGACACCGTACATACCACCATCTACAAACGCCAAAAATGATCAATCCTTAATAAACAGCGCTTCAACAGCGAGCACTAATACTGGGCTAAATCGGCGTCAATTTTTGGGCCGCATTGGAATAACGGCGGGTACAGGGTTATTGGCGACGCAAACCATCGCGCAAGTGCTGACTGCTGACACAACTGATAAAAACAGCAGCTCTCAACTGACCAAAGACGATCTACCTATGTCTTTAAAAGATGAGAAGCTGTCATCGCAAGCGCAAATAGGCTGCATTACGCCAACGATTGAGACGCTGCTATTTGCCAGCTCCAACGTTGGCGGTAGCGATGAGCGCAACCAATTGGCATTGGATCGCATGGCTTGTGCTGGTTTTAAGATCAGTAATCCTGCCATCACTAGCCGCCAATATCTACGCTTTGCTGGCACTGACTCACAGCGAGCCAGCGACTTACAAAATATTGCCACTGGTGCGATAGCGGCACCCAAGCTGCTATTAGGCGTGCGCGGTGGATATGGCGCGATGCGCTTATTGCCCATGATTGATTGGTCAACACTTGGGCGCGTCATGAAGGAGCGCGGCACGATACTCGCAGGCTTCAGCGATGTAACAGCTATTCAGTGTGCGCTACTGGCAAAAGGTGAGATGAGCTCGCTTGCAGCGCCCATGCTTTATAGCGAGTTTGGTAAAGTCAAACCCGACCAAGTGACCTGTCGCCAATTTGCTGAGGCACTGAGTAATCCCAAACTGACGATCAGTATAAAAAACGCGTCTATAACCAGTCAGCAGTTACCCAGCATTTTGACAGCTGGAGAGCCAAAGACAATAAGCGGCACTATTTGGGGCGGCAATCTGAGCGTGGTATCTGCGCTGGCAGGCAGTGAGTATTTGCCGCGCATTGCTGGCGGCATTGTCTTTTTGGAAGACGTGGGTGAGCAAGCTTATCGTATCGAGCGTATGCTCTATGATTTGTACTTAGCAGGCGTATTTAAAGGCCAGCAGGCGATTGTGTTTGGTGCATTATCAAGCTCAGGTGAGGACAGTTACGACAAGCGTTATGATGTCGCGGCAGTGGTTCGTCAATTGCATAAGCTGACAGGTCTGCCGATCTACAGTGGTATGCGTTTTGGGCATATCGCACAAAAACACAGCTTCCCGCTAGGAGCGACTTGTCAGCTCAGTCCAAGTACAGAGGGTGGTTATCAATTGACATTTACCAATTACCCAACCATCAAAGCGGATACCATTCGTGCAGACGGGTTATGGCAGGGCATTTAATATTATAGTCACTTCATTTTAAAACTAAAATAATGCTAACGGGATGAATGTTACGCAGCCTCTTTGACAACAGTACGAAAATGTGACAACAGTACGCAAAAAGCATTTATATCAGTAGCATGTAGCGATTAATACATTCGTTTTATTTCGTCCTAACTACCATTGAAAAAGCTAAATCGCCAGCCGCGAAAATTTGTCCTGATATTCTTTAGGCGTCAGCTCGGTGGCGCGCTTAAACAAGCGGGTAAATGAAGAGATATCATCGTAGCCGACTTGATCCGCCAGTGATTTTATCGTTACATCACCCGATTCTAATAACCGCTTTGCTTGCTCAATTCTGACTGCCTGAATGTACTCGATTGGGCGCATGGCAACGCTGGACTGAAAGCGTCTGTTTAATGTGCGCGGGGTGACATTGACCATATCAGCCAAGTGACTGACTTGAATAGGTTGATTAAAATTTGCTTCGATAAATTCTTGTACTTGCTGCACCAGCTGGTCTGAATGCGGCTTGTGCAACGTCACATTGGTATAACTGTTTTGATTGCCTCTTTTGCTATCAATGATCTGAGTTCTGGCCACTTGCGTAGAAATCTCGCGTCCGCAGTAGCGCTCTATCAACAATAGCCCCAAATCATAAAAGGCGCTGCCGCCTGCCGCACAAAATATATTGTCCGATTGGGTGACAAACTGATTTTCCTGCAAATCAACCAACGGAAAATCTGCCTTAAATTTACTCGCATAACCCCAGTGGGTCGTAGCGATTTTATGATCCAATAGTCCTGCCGCCGCCAGAAAAAAAGCCCCGCTACAGTTACTGGCAATATCAGCCTTGGTATTGGCCAGCCTTTTTAAATGCAGTAACAACTCTTTGTTTTGCCGCAATACCTTATCGATTGAGTCGCCAATCGTCGGGATTAATAATAAGTCGCATGTAGCCACTTCCCGAATATCACAATGCGCTTGCATGATTAAGCGATTGCTACATCGAATATCGGCCCCGCCTAAGCTCGCTATTTGTACGTTAAACCGAGGCGCTACCGTCTCATCCAAAAATCGCTGCCAGCTGACCCCTGTAAACGAAAACAAGTCCAACGCCCCAGCAAGTACGCTACCAAGCACGCCATCGAAGCCTAGAATAATTACTGTAAAGGGTTTTAATTGAGACATGAGTCTTTGTTTTCCTTTATGGCTTATCAATACCATAGTGAATAAAAAATACGG
>ENA-UOXB01001071-UOXB01001071.1-bioreactor-metagenome-genome-assembly--contig:-NODE-1071-length-13855-cov-10.377391_pt1 | contig 13855 bp, 13 predicted proteins | sample MGYA00238158_ERZ761615 | MGnify/ENA primary metagenome ERZ761615 (study PRJEB28904, sample SAMN06267902) | bioreactor metagenome | isolation source: Joint BioEnergy Institute, California, USA... | reverse complement strand
CTCCCTGGATCCAGAAATAGACGACCGTCTCTGGCGCGCTCCCCTCCCGCAGATATGCAAGGTGCGTGCCGTCGATGATCATGTCCATGTTGTGACGGACCAACCCGTCGGGGTCCTCCAACAGCGCGATCGACTGACCGGCGACAGGATTTCCGGAAATGCTGATCGGCGCGAAACGCGGAACGTCCTCTGCCTCATCCCCGTGTCCAACCAAGGCCTGCGCCATTGGCAGAGCCGGCGGAACCGGCTTGGATATCCTGACACGCGTGAACTCGGCCTCAGACAGCGCAACAGGACCGCTGCGCTTCTGCAAACCCTGCAGCTCAATGATGCGACGCTCGGGCCCGGTGTGGATTCCGCTCAGCATTTGCACATTCAGACGGGCGATGTCAGCCAGCGCAAGCTTGTCGACAGCCGGGACATCGGGACCAAGGGCCAAGGATTGGCCATTGAAATGAATCAGCAACGGTGATCCGCTCACCGCTTCGTCTGCACCGCCCCGGCGGGACGAAAGCCAGTCGCGCAGTGCACCGATATCGGTTTCGTTCAGAACCTGAAGCGTCAGATCATGAAGTGTCACGGCGGCCTTGGTACCGGCGTGAATCTGTCGAATCTGCAACAGCGGCATTGCATCGAAGGCTGCGGCCTCTTCGATCAGGCCATCGTCATGACAGGTCAGCAGATGGCCGGACGCGGTCAATACAAAGCAGACCGTCCGCCGCGTGTTCAGCTTGCTTGCGAAATCAACCCGGGCGGTTCCGACCCTCGCAACCCAATGGGTTCCCATATCGCGGAACGACAAACTCAGCCCGCTCTGATCGATCAATGACAGCAGGGTGCCGTGCGGAGATGGCTCTTTCTGTGAAAAGCATATTTCGACCAGAATGGCCTCTGCCTGCAGCAACGCCGTCGCAGGCAGGACGCATCGCAGGCTGGTACCCTGGACAATATCGATCCCATCCGGCCCGGCGGACAGAACCGTGCCGGGCGGATGCGCCCTGAGCGAAAGGTCGCGCTGGCCCCGCAGCGTGATTGCGGCGACCTGACTGTCCGGGGTGTCAGGCAGCGTCAGGACCATGGGCGCGGGCACCGATGCGCCATCCGACCCCGGGGTCGAGCCGTCGGACGCGTTGCTGCCGGTCATCGGGGCAGCGACACCCGGCCGGACCTGCCCGATGCCGAGAGATCATGGCCCCTCATGCCGAGGCCTTGGCCGTTCTTCTGGCGTGACGTTCCAGATTTTCGTCCAACGGGTTGAAGGCCTGTCCGTGCAGGTCGGCGATTCGCTGCAGATCCGCGTCGCGCTGGCTGTCGGTCAGCGCGGGCCAGGGCGTGTCGCCGCTGATCATGCCCCGGTCGCGCAGCATCCGCCAGGTCCGCGGAAAGTCCATCTCGCCGAACGACCCACGTCCGGGGCGCAGCGCGCCGCCCTGAACCCAGTCGCGTTCCAAGGTGTTGATCTCGAACGCGGTCATGCCGGTGAAGGTCTGCAGCTGGCGCACGAAGCCGGGTGCAAAGTCCATGCTGCGCCGGGTCAGGATCGCCACCCGCTGCGCGGCGTTGCCGACATAGGCCATCATGTGCAGCGGAGAGCAGTCGACCGTGATGATGTCCCGCGCCGCCTTGTAATGCGCGATCTGGACCGCCGCCGGGTGCTTTTGCGGATGGAACATCTGATAGCCTTCCTGGGCCAGATACCCTTCCAGCAGGCTTTCGGCGATCAGGCCGCCGCGCTGCGCGGGCAGCAGGCTGCGCGAGACATAGATCCGTTCGGGCCCCGCCGGGTCGATCCCCGCGCCGGCATGCGCGCCGACAAAGTCGCGGAACTTGGCGCTGCCGACGGTCAGATCGCCCATGCCGACGCCTTGGCGCGGCACGTGCAGACGCTCGACCCGGGTGGGCGTGGTGACGCAGCGGACCGGCACATCCAGTCCCAGCGAATCCATCAGCGGCCGCAGGGCCTTGAGCATCGGTTCCAGGTTGGCCGAGCTTTGCTTGGGCGTGAACAGCACGCCATCGATCTGGCCCCGCAGCGCGTCCAGCGCCCATGCACGGGCAAAGCTTTCGGTGATGAAATGGCCGAAATGGCCGTACAGCGTCCCCCCGAACATCCAGCAGCCGGACAGGGTTTCGACCGTGTCGGGCATGGCGGGCGCAGCGTTCACGGGCTCCCGGCTGTTCGACCAGCTGATCGAGTTTTCGACCATCCGCCCGTCGGGTGTCAGAACGCCCGACGCCTGCTGGCGGCCCCGCCCGTCAACGGGCGGTGGCACCAGGATCGCGTCCTGAACAAGAACCAGATCGTCGGGGGCTTCGAGGTCGAACATCGTCAAACGCTCCGATGGCTGCAAATCTTCGGGATGAAATGGTACATGATGCTTCAACTTAGGAGAGAACGGTACAGGACCGGAACGATCCGGTCCAGCCGCTACACGCCCCGGCCACGCTCAAATGCAGCAAATGCCGTTCGGACGGACGGGATGACCGCCGCAATCCACCCCGGCGGCATTCCCGTCCGGCGCGCCGCGGTGTCGTGGCCCTATCGGGCGGTGGCCCGGCTGAACACGTCGTTCGGATAGGCCTGATCGGCGATCCGGAACGCCGTGGTGCCGACTCTGTCGAACCCGTTCCCTTGATAGAAGGCGATCGCCGGGGCGTTCTCGGCATTCGTGGTCAGCCAGACCGAACCGGCGCCCTTGCCCGCCGCATGATCCAATCCCTGGTGGAGAAGCGCCCGACCCAGACCGCGGCCTTGGTGCCGCGGCTGGACATAGAGGGTGGATATCTCGGTCGTGGAGCAGCCAGCGACGGGCGCCGCCTTTCCGCTGCTGATGCGGATGAACGCGTCCGGCCCGTCGTCGTTCTGAGAGACGATGACATGTTCGTCCGGGTCGCCGATCACCGCGGCCAGCCTTGCGGGGGTGAACTGTGTCAGGGCGTAGGTGGCAAAAGCGTCGCTGACGCCGCGACGGATGTATGTGCCCAGCCAGACCTCGATCGAGATGGCGGCAAGCATCGGGGCATCGGAAGGTTCGGCAAGGCGAAATCTCATGCCATCGCCTTTGATCGGGACGTTGCGTGCGGGCCCACCGGCAACCAGGTCATACGCCGCAAATCTGGCAGGATACCGGCGCCGCAGATGGCCGCGTTCCGATGGTTGGTCGGGTGCGATCAGTCATGGCCGCCAGCCTGGAACAGGCTTTCGGCGGACGCGTCCGGGGCGGGATCGCTGTCCATCGTATCCTCGGCGGACAGGATGTGGACCTGCATCATGCGTTCGGCCCAGTGCGGCTTGCGGGCGGCGATGGCGGCGGCGATCTCCAGGTGATGCTGGGCCGAACGGCGCCGCTGCTGGGGCGTGAAGCGGCGGAAGGTGCGCGTGACCAGCGCCACGTCGACCGTCGCGCGGATCAGGTGCATCAGCCTGGGGGACTGCGTCGCCTCGGCGATCAGCGCGTGGAACCGGGCGTTTTCCTGGTCGATGCCGGCGATCAGGGCCTCGCTGTCCTCGGCGACCTGCGCCAGCGCCTGCATGCGGTGGGCGGAGGCGGTCAGCGCCTCGATCTGGGCGGGCGTCGCGCGTTCGGCGGCCTTGGCGGCGGCATAGGATTCCAGCCGCAACCGCAGTTCGAAGATCTCGCGGACCTCGTCGGCGTCGGGGACCACGCACCACAGCCCCTGCCCCTTGCGACGCTCCAGCAGTCCCTCCAGCAGCAGGCGCTTGATCGCCTCGCGGATGGGCGTGCGCGAGATGCCCAGGTCCTCGGCCAGCCCGACCTCGGTCACCTTGCGGTCGGACGGCAGGCGTCGCTCCAGGATCGCCTGGCGCAGTTCGCGATAGGCCCGCCTGGACGCACTTTCCGCTGATTCCGGCTGCATCTCGAACCCTTCCGCCACGTGCTGCTGGGGCGCAGTTCATCATCTGGTCGGGGGCATTACAATCCCCGGCAATGAGTGCAGGAAAGCCGGCATGCTTCACTGGAACCATAGAAAATCGATCTTCAGCCACAAAAATGGATACAAATTTCAGGCCGCGCGGATTAAACCCGTCATGAACGCATCAGGGAGGGATGGCGATGACAGGGAAAGCACCGTTCGGGCCGCTGCAGGGCCTGCGGGTCGTCGAGATGGGGCAGCTTTTGGCGGGACCGTTCGTCGGCAGCCGCTGCGCCGATTTCGGGGCCGAGGTCATCAAGGTGGAGGCGCCGGGCAGCGGCGATCCGATCCGCAGCTGGGGCCGCCTGCAGCACGAGGGCAAGACGCTGTGGTGGCCGATCATGGCACGCAACAAGAAATCCGTCTCGATCAACCTGCGTGCCGCCGAGGGGCAGGAGCTGGCGCGGTCGCTGATCGCGCAGGCCGATGTCCTGATCGAGAACTTCAAGCCCGGCACCCTGGAACGGTGGGGCATGAGCCCGGAGCAGCTGCACGCCCTGAACCCCGGGCTGGTGATCGTGCGAGTCTCGGGCTTTGGCCAGACCGGCCCCTATGCGGCGCGACCCGGCTTTGCGTCGGTGGGCGAGGCGATGTCGGGGCTGCGCTATATCAACGGCTATCCGGACATGCCGCCGCCGCGCTATGGCATCTCGCTTGGTGATACGCTGACGGCGCTGTTCGCGTTCGAGGGGATGATGATGGCGCTGTATCACCGCGACCGGAACGGCGGGCGCGGCCAGGTGGTGGACGCGGCCATCACCGAAAGCTGCTTTGCGATGCTGGAAAGCACGGTCACGGAATATTCCAAGGCCGGAGAGGTCCGCCAGCCGTCCGGCACCGGGCTTGCCAAGATCGCGCCGTCGAACATCTATCCGGCCAGGGACGGCACCTATGTGGTGATCGCGGCCAATGTGGATGCGATGTTCCGCCGTCTGACGCAGGCGATGGGCCAGCCGCATCTGGCGGACGATCCGCGCTTCGTGACCCATATCGCGCGGGGCGAGAACGCGGAGCTGCTGGATTCGATGATCGCGACCTGGTCCGCGTCGCTGGACGTGGCCGACCTGACCGCGCGGCTGGAACAGTTCGGCGTGGTCTTCGGCCCGATCAACTCGATCGCCGAGGTGGTCCAGGACCCGCATTTCCGCGAACGCGGCATGGTGCGTGACCATCACGACGACGACTTCGGCACGATCACCGTCCCCGGCGTCTTCCCGGTCCTGTCCGAGACGCCCGGCGACATCGCCTGGCTGGGCCCGCAGGAGGTGGGCGCGCACAACGCCGAGATCTATGCCCGGATCGGCCTTGGCGAGGAGACGATCGAGGATCTCAAGGCGCGGGGCGTGATATGAGCGTCACGATCTGCGAGGTCGGCCCGCGCGACGGGCTGCAGAACCTGCCGCGCCTGTTCTCGGTCCAGGAACGGGCGCATCTGATCGCCGAACTGGCGGCCGCGGGGCTGCGCCAGATCGAAGCCGTCAGCATGGTGAACCCGGCCCGCGTCCCGCAGATGGCGGATGCCGAGGCGGTGCTGGACGCGCTGCCGCCCCTGCCGGCGGTCCAGCTGTCGGCCCTGGTCCTGAACCGCAGGGGGGCCGAACGGGCGCTGGCGACCGGGGTGCGCGAACTGCGCTTTGCGGTCGTCGCGTCGGACACGTTCTGCCGGCGCAACCAGAACATGGGCAGCGACGACAGCCTCGCGGCCTTTGCCGCCGTGGCGCCGATGGTCGGCCAGGCCGGGCGGCAGCTGACCGGCGTGATCGCCACCGCCTATGGCTGCCCGTTCGAGGGAGAGATCGCGCCCGCACGGATCGCGCAGATGGCAGAGGCGCTGCGCAGGGCGGGTGCCGACCGGATCGTGCTGGCCGACACGATCGGCGTCGCCGCCCCCCGCGACATCGCGCGGGTCCATGACGCCTGCCGCGACGCGCTGGACGGCATTGCCTGGGGCGTGCACCTGCACAACACGCGCAACACCGGCTATGCCAACCTGATGACGGCGCTGGAACGCGGCGCCGGCATCATCGATGCGTCCATCGGGGGGCTTGGCGGCTGTCCCTTCGCGCCCCGCGCCACCGGCAACATCGCGACCGAGGACGTGCATTACCTGCTGCACCGCGAGGGGATCGACACCGGCCTGGATCACGACCGGCTGGCCCTGCTGGTGGAGTGGCTGGCCGAACGCGTGCCCGACAAGATCACCGGCCAGCTGGCCCGCGCAGGCTGGTTCGGCGCCTGACCTGCATCGGCGCCCGGCCGTCCGGCCGGGCGCCGATCACTACAGCCCCGGTATCGCCAGGACGATCTGCGGGAACAGCGCGATCAGGAACACCGACCCCAGCATGATCGCGACAAAGGGCAGCGCGCCCTTGGCCACCACCGACAATGGCGCGCGGTCCAGCGACTGGATCACGAACAGGTTCAGCCCGACCGGCGGGGTGATCAGCGCGACCTCGATCAGCAGCACGAAGAAGATGCCGAACCAGATCGGATCGATGCCAAGCGCGATCACCGTCGGCATCAGCACCGGCACCATGATCAGCAGCATCGACATGCTCTCCAGGAAGAAGCCGATGAAGATCAGCATGACCGCGATCAGCAGCAGCGCCAGCGTCGCCGTGTTGAAGTAGTCCTCGAACAGCCAGGCCAGTTGCGCGGGCAGCTGATAGAGGGTGATCGCCTGGCCGAAGATCTTGGCGCCGATGACGATCAGGAAGATGACCGTCGTCGTCTTGACCGTGTCGCGCACCGCGCCCAGGAACACCGCACGGCTAAGCCGCCCGCCCGCCGCCAGGATCAGCAACGCGACGGATGCGCCGATGCCCGAGGCCTCGGTCGGGGTGAAGATCCCGCCATAGATGCCGCCCAGGATCGTGCCCGCCAGCAGCAGCGTCGGCAGGGCGCGCCGCGTCGCGGCCAGGCGTTCGGGCCAGGTCGCGCGCGGCATCGCCTGATGCGTGCCCTGGATCGCCGAGGCGATGACCACATAGACGCCGAACAGCACGATCAGCAGGATGCCCGGACCGACGCCGGCCAGAAACAGCTGGCCGATGCTTTGTTCGGTGATCGCGCCATAGATGATCAGCGGGACCGAGGGCGGGATGATGATCCCCAGCGTGCCGCCCGCGGCCATCAGGCCCAATGTCAGGCTGCGCGAATAGCCGCGCTTGACCATCTCGGGGATGGCGACGGTGCCGACGGTCGCGGCCGTGGTGATCGAGCTGCCCGAAATGGCCGAGAAGACCCCGCAGGACAGCAGCGCCGCGATGCCCAGGCCGCCGGGCCAATGCCCCACCCAGCTCTGCATGGCGACGAACAGGTCGCGCCCGATCCCCCCGCGCAGCAGCAGGTTCGACATCAGCAGGAACAGCGGGATGGCCAGCAGCACGAAATCGTTGATGCCGCCGAACAGCGTGCTGGCGACCATCGACAGCGGCAGCCCGTCGATGGCCAGCAGCCCCGCACCCAGGATGCCCAGCGTGAAGGCCACCGGAATGCCGGTCATCAGCAGCGCCAGAAGCGCGCCGAAGATCAGGAACGGGGTCATCGTCCGGCCTCCCCAGGGGCGTTGTGCGACAGCTCCTGTTCGGCGCTGCTGGCAAAATCGGGGGCGGGACGGCCCGGCAGCCGGATCAGGTCCGCCAGCGCCTGCAAGGCCAGGATCGCAAAGCCAAGGATGATCGGCAGTTCGGCGATCCAGGTCGGCATCCGCAGCATCGAGGGCTGGCGCCGCCCGAAGGCGATCGAATCCAGCATCGACCCCGTGGCGACCCACAGAACAAAGATCGAGAACCCCAGGATCGCCACAAGGCTCAGCGCCTCGGCCGCCTTGCGGCCTGCGGGGGGCAGTTGCCCGATGACGGCGGTGATGCGGATCATGTGCCCGTCGCGCAGGCAATAGCCCATCGCCAGGAAGGTCAGCCAGATCATCACCGTGGTCGCGACGTCCGATGTCCAATGCGTGGGGGCGCGAAAGACATAGCGCGCCACCACCTCATAGGTCAGCAGCATCGTCATGGCGACGATGCCCACCTCGGACAGGCGCGCCGCGATCAGCGACAGCCCGTCCGCCAGGCGCAGCGCGCCACGGGATGCAGTCATGCCCCTGCCCTCAGCGCAGCGCGTCCAGCGCCGTCAGAAGCTGGTCTCCCGCCTCGCCCGCCTCCTGGCGGAACTGCTCGACCGCGGGGCGGGTGGCCTCCTGCCAGACGGCGATCTGCTCGGGCGTCAGTTCGGTGACGGTCGCATGGCCGTTCTCGGCCAGCCACTGCGCGGCCTCGACATTCTCGGCCTCGGTCTCGGCGCGCATCTTCTCCTCGGCGCGGATGGCGGCCTCGGTCATCCAGGCCTGCTCCTGTTCGGACATGCTGTCCCACAGGGCCGGGTTGATGACCGCGATGAATTCGGCCAGGCCGTGGCTGGTCATGGTGACATGATCCATCACCTCATAGAGCGCACGCGACTTGACCGCGGTGGTCCCGCTCATCCCGATATCGACCAGGCCGCGCTGATAGGCCACGAACTGCTCGGCGCCGCCGACGACCACCGCCGATCCGCCCACGGCCTCGATCAGATCGCCGGTCGGCTTGCCGGTCGCACGCACCATCTTGCCGCGCATGTCCTCCGGAGAGACGACCGGCGCGCCCTTGGACAGCATCTGCACGGGACCGTAGTCCTGCCACCACAGCACCTTGGACCCGGCCTCCAGCAGCAGGTTGTCAAAGGTCGTGCGGAACGCGCCCTCACGGTCGGCGGCGCGCGCCAGGATCTGATAGTCCGGGAACATGAACGCGACCGAGAAGATGCCGGCTGCCGGGACGGACCCCGCATATTCGTCGGCCAGCACGATGCCCATGTCGATCGCGCCGCTGGAGATCGCCTGCGGCACCTCCTGCCCCTTGAACAGCGACGCGCTGTCAAAGACGCGCACGGTCATCTCGCCGCCGGAAATCTCGTTCAGCTGCTCGGCGAAATAATGGGTGTTCGCGCCGACGGGATGGTTGGCACCGACCTGGACGGTCATGCGCAAGGTCCGCTCGGCCGACGCATCCCCGGCCATCAGGCACATCGCGCCGCTCATGACGGCAGCCGCTATCGCGTGTTTCATCACTTCCTCCCTGATATTCCCGGCCCCTCGCCGTGATCCGGCCGCTCCTCCCCGAGCGCCGGCGCCTTCAGATAATGCATACAATATTTTTGCTGTAAAGCGGCGCAGACGATCTGGTATCGCCGTTCAACGTGCAGAAAGGGCATCGACGAATAATAGTATCGGCCACCCAACTCGCCTTGCACACAATTTCCGTCAAGGGTTCGTCCCTTGACCGGTGGCCCCAATGCTTTGAGCAACGCCACCTTCCCGGCATCCAAAGCAGCGTCAATCGACCGCGACCGGTGCGAACCCGATTGCCGTCATGGGCGCGATGGTGTCGTATCGGCGGCGAAACGATCAGGGACCTACAATGCGACCATATCTTGCCGCCTTTCTTGCGCTCATGACGGTCACGGCCTGCGCGGTCGGCTCCGGCGCGGTGGTGCAGGGTGCCGGCCCCGACGACCTTCTCAAGCTGCGCGAGGGGCCGGGGCTGAACCACAGGATCATCATCGGCCTGCCCGACGGCACGCGCCTGACGCGCCAGAACTGCGTGACCACCGACGGCAAGGTCTGGTGCAGGGTGATGCTTGCCGACCGGCCCAGCGTCTCGGGCTATGTGGCGGCAGAATACCTGGCGCATCGCTGACGGCGGTCAGTCCGCCGGGCGCCCCTCGCGCACGCCGGACTGGGCGATGATCTCGGACACCAGGTGTTCGCGGCGATAGGCCATGACATGCACGCCGCTGACGCCCGCAATCGCGCGGATCTGCTGGATCAGCTCGATGCACAGGCGCTTGCCCTCCTCGCCGGGATCGGCGGCCCGCTCCATCCGGGCGATCACCGCGTCCGGGATATGGACGCCGGGAACGTTGCTGCGCATCCAGCGCGCGGCCCTGGCCGAGGCCAGCGGGCCGACCCCGGCCAGGATGAACACCCGCCGGTCCAGGCCCAGGTCGCGGACCCGCGCCATGAAGCGCGCGAAGGTCGGGACGTCGAAGATATAGTTCGTCTGGATGAAATCCGCGCCCGCCTCGACCTTCTTGGCCAGGCGGTCGGGACGCCAGTCCAACGGCGCGATGCAGGGGTTCTCGGCCGCGCCCAGGAACATGCGCGGCGGGCTGGTGATGCGGCGGCCCGACAAAAACATGCCATCGTCGCGCATCGTCCGGATGGTGCGCAGCAGCGAGATCGAATCCAGATCGAAGACCGGCCGCGCGCCGGGCTGATCGCCCACCCCCACCCCGTCGCCGGTCAGGCACAGCACGTTGCGCACCCCCATCGCCGCCGCCCCCAGCACGTCCCCCTGGATCGCGATGCGGTTCCGGTCGCGGCAGGATATCTGATAGACCGTCCCGATCCCCGCCCGCGTCAGCAGGGCCGAGATGCCGATCGACGACATGTGGCAGTTGGCCCCCGACGCATCCGTCGCGTTGATCGCGTCGGCGACCCGGGCCAGCGGGCGCGCGGCGGCAAAGACATCCGCGGGGTCTGCGCTGTCGGGCGGGTTCAGTTCGGCGGTGACCGCGAAATGACCCTGGCGCAGCACGCGCTCCAACCGGCTGCCCGACACGTGGCCGGGGGGCGGCGGGTCATAGGACGGCTGCCAGCGGTCGAAATCGACGGGCGGGAGGTCGGTCATCGGCGCGGCCCCCGGTCAGATGGTCGCGGCTCGACCGCCAGGGGCGCGGCCGCCGGTTCATGGGCGCGGGCCTGCGGAAAGGCGCAGGCGATGGTGGCGCGGGGGGCGTCGGACGGCCCGGCCGGGTGCGCCGCCTTTTCGCGCGCCACGCGCAGCCAGGACGACGACCCCTGCAGGCTGCGGTCCACGGGCGGCTGGACGTCGCCGATCCGCGCGCCGTCGCGCATCCGGGCGGCCCCCTCCCAGGCCATCACCCAGACACAGCGCATCTGCGGATCGACCTCGCAGAAGCCGCCGGGGCGCACGCCGCCGCAGGGACCGTTCCGCAATGTCTTGGGGCAGTTCATCGGGCAGGACATGCCGGTCGAGGACAGCACGCATTGCCCGCACATCCGACAGTCGAACAGCAGGCCCTTGGTCAACCGCTCGACCGCGGCGACGGGGCGTTCCAGCCGGTGATACCCGATGCGCCGGAACAGCGGGTCCAGGGCGACCAGAGCGGCCTCGAACCGGACATAGACCCATTCGAAGGCGCGGGCATGACGGACGGCAAGACGGCGAAGGCGGTACATGCTATCCGCCCCGCCGCAGGGAAGGCCGGTTGCCCATCATGTCGCCGCGTTCAGTCGCCCGACCCGATCGCGCAGCACGCGCATTCCGATCGGGCGGGGTGATTGAACTGGTCGGGCGTGTTCGCCGGGTGCCAGACCGGCGACGCACCGGGGCAACCCTGATCACCCGCCCGCATGCGACCAGCCCCTTGCGGGCGCAGGGCGACAATGCACCACGCGTCGCCGGAAAGGTGCGCCCTGCCCCGGGGGGCTGCAGCGACATCGCCTTATCGGGCATCTGCATCCCCAGGCATCAGCACGCTGCGGTCCCCGGACAGAGGCACCATCCGCGTCGGGGGGCAGGACAGATCGGACATGTCTGAAGCTCCGTGATCCGGGGGCAGGGTCAGGCGACGGCGATGGTCTTCTTGGGGTCGTGAAAGGGCCGTTCGACGATGGTCGCGGACCGCGTGCCGTCCGGGGTCCGGACCTGAACCTGGGCGCCCATCTGTGCCGATCCGGCCGACAGCATCGCCAGCGCGATGTTGCGATCCAGCCGCGGCGAATGGATCGCCGAGGTGACCTTGCCCACGACCTGGCCGTCACGGGTGACGGGCCAGAAGGTCGTGTTCGGCCCCTTCAGCGGCGCGCCGTCGATCACCAGGCCGACCTGGCGGCGGGCGGGGCCGTCGGCCTTGATCCGGCGCAGCGCGTCCTTGCCGATGAAATCGGCCTCGATGTCCAGGTCCACCAGCCGGTCCAGACCCAGCTCATAGGGATTGGTGTCGATGTCGGCATCGGCATGATAGGACAGCATCGCCCCCTCGATCCGGCGGATCGACGAGGTGTGGCCCGCCTTCAGCCCCAGGGGCGCACCCGCGGCCATGATCCGCTCCCACAGCGCGTCGCCACGACTGCCGTCCTGCAGATACAGCTCGTATCCCAGCTCGCTGGACCAGCCGGTGCGCGACACGATCAGCGGGATGCCGTCCAGATCGACCCGGCGCAACCAGTAATAGCGCAGGTCCATGATCGCGTCGCCGAACAGCGCCCGCATCACCGCACCCGATTTCGGCCCCTGCAGCTGCAGGGGCGACACGTCCGGTTCCCTGATCGTGACGTCCATTCCCGAATGCACCGCGACCCCCTGCGCCCACAGCAGGATGTCACTGTCGGCCAGCGATATCCAGAAATGGTTTTCCGCCAGCCGCAGCAGGACCGGGTCGTTCAGGATGCCGCCCTGGGCATTCGTGATCAGCACGTATTTGCACTGTCCGACCGCCATCTTGGACAGGTCGCGCGGGGTCAGCATCTGGACGAACCGCGCCGCGTCGGGGCCGGTGATCTCGACCTGACGCTCGACGGCGACGTCGCACAGGATCGCGTCGTTGATCAGGTTCCAGAAGTTCTGCACCGGATCGCCAAAGTCGCGCGGGATGTACATGTGGTTATAGACCGAGAACCCCGTGGCGCCCCATCGGACGGTCGCGTCGAAATAGGGGGACTTGCGGATCTGGGTTCCGAAACCGAAATCTTGGATCTGGGTCATCTGGCGTCTTCTTCCACGAAAATGGGCCGGTGGCCGGGGCGGGACATCTGCCATCTAAGCGCGGATGCGGACGACGCACGGGCCAAATCCGGCGCGCAAACAGGCTGGTCGGGCTGTTCTTGGGGTGGACTGCAGACCGGACGGTCTTGGCCGGAGAATCCCGCGCCGGGTCAGGCGGGGTGCGCGGGCGCGCGCGTCAGCGCCTTGAGGTCGGGCTGTGCCGCCTTGACCTGTCGCGTGACGATATAGGTCATATAGCGCTGGATCCCCAGATCGGCCTCCAGCAGCGATTCCATCAGGGTCTGGAACGCCGTCAGGCTTTGGGTGACGACCTTGAGGACATAATCCATCCCGCCGCCGGTCGCGATGCATTCGGTGATCTCCGGCAGGGCGCCGATATGGCCTTCGAACCGGTCGAAATCGACCTTGCGGTGCTGCGCCAGCGATACGGTGACGACGACCTGGGTGACATTGGCAATGCGCTCCAGCGCGATGTCGGCCCGGTATCCCCGGATCAGCCCGGCCTCGCGCAGCCGCGTCAGCCGCGCCCAGCAGGGGGTGGGCGACAGGTTCACCAGCTCGGCCAGTCGCGCCTTGCTCAGCTGCCCGTGCTGCTGCACGGCCGCAAGGATGCGGATGTCGGTCGCATCAAGGCCTGGCCTGCTCATCCACCGCCTCACTTGCCGTCACGGACGGCGAACATTGCCCACGGCCCTGCTGCCCGGAAACAGGCGGGCGGGCCATCGTCGCGATCAGACCGTGTCCAGGTACAGCTCGACCGTCTCCTCGTCGGACAGCTCGGCCATGTAATGCAGCTCCTGGCGCTTGGTCATCAGATAGTTGTCGACCAGATGCGCGGGCAGGATGCGGCGGATCTCGGGGCAGCTGTCGAACGCCTCGATCGCGGCGCCCCAGTCGCCGGGCAGCTGCGCCAGCTTCTGGTCATAGGCGTTGCCCTTGAAGGGCGCGGGGGCGACCAGCTGGTCCTCGATCCCGTTCAGCGCGGCCCCCAGGATGGCGGCGATGGTCAGATAGGGGTTCACGTCGCCGCCGGCCACGCGATGCTCGATCCGCCGGGCCTTGGGGCC
>ENA-UOXB01001069-UOXB01001069.1-bioreactor-metagenome-genome-assembly--contig:-NODE-1069-length-13885-cov-9.784237_pt1 | contig 13885 bp, 19 predicted proteins | sample MGYA00238158_ERZ761615 | MGnify/ENA primary metagenome ERZ761615 (study PRJEB28904, sample SAMN06267902) | bioreactor metagenome | isolation source: Joint BioEnergy Institute, California, USA... | reverse complement strand
CATCGATGATCGCGCCCATGGCCTCGAGGCCACGGATGTGCAGGTCGACCGGACGTGAACCAATGGCGCAACCACCAGGCAGCGCCACCTCGGCCTCACCGAAGCGAGCGACCATCGGGCCGAGCACCAGAATCGAGGCGCGCATGGTTTTTACCAGCTCGTAAGGCGCGACCAGGGTCTTGATTGCGCGGGCATCAACTTCAACCGCCAGCTTCTCGTCGATCACCGGCTCGATGCCCATGCGACCGAACAGCTCGATCATGGTGGTGATGTCGTGCAGGTGCGGCAGGTTGCAGATGGTGACGGGGGCATCACCCAGCAGGGTCGCCGCCAGAATAGGCAGCGCAGAGTTCTTCGCACCGGAAATGCGGATTTCGCCATCGAGGCGAGCGCCGCCGGTAATGATCAGTTTATCCATAGGAATCTCGTCGCCCGCAGGCTCAGGAACGCGCGGCCCAATCGGCCTGGCTGAAGAATTTCATGGTCACGGCGTGGATGCTGCCATCGGCGATCCAGGCGTTGAGGTGGGCATAGATCTGCTGCTGACGCTTGACCGGGCTGAGGGCGGCCAGCTCGTCGCTGATCAGATTGAGCTGGAAGTTGCAGCCTTCGCCTTCGACTTCCACCTGGGTATTCGGGAGTTTTTCCTCTAGGAGGCTTTTTACTTCTGCAGCCTGCATGCTCGACCTCGACTGACGCTTTCGGGCACCGGCGCCCGCGGGTCGGCCATCATACAAAAAAGCCTCCCGCCTGCGAACCCCGCCAGCAGCGGTGCTGACGGAACGACGGGAAGCGCTTCACGATTGCAGCGGCAGTAACTCGAGCAAGCCGCTGACCTGGGCGATCTCGCGCATGTCGTCAGGCAGCCCACTGATGGTCAGCTCACGGCCCGCCTTGCGCGCATCACGCATGAACGCCAGCAGCAACGCCAAACCGACGCTGCTGGATTTTTCCACGGCATTGCAGTCGAGCGACAGGCGTGCGGCACTGCTGGAGGCAATCAGACGCGCCCCTTGCTCCCGCAGTTGCGGGCCGGTGCTGTAGTCCAGCACGCCGACCAGTTGCAGTTGCCCAGTGCTGCGCTCGGTTATGCTGGCCTGGCTCACGACTCGCCCCGAGCCTGGCGCGCTCTGGCCACGGTATCGGCCCAGGTATCGATGACCTTGTCGAGGTCGTTGCGATTGGTCTGCATCGACTGGGCGAACTGGTCGCGGAACAGCTTGCCGACGTTGATACCGTTGATCACCACGTTGCGCAACTTCCAGCCGCCATCGATCGACACCATGGTGTAGGACAGCGGGTAGACCACACCTTTGCCATCACGGATCTCCATGCCCACCGAAGTGCGCTCGCCCTCGGCCCTGCCGCTGGCCGGCAGTACGCGGATGTCCTGATTGTTGTACTCGAGCAGGGCATTGCCATAGAACTGCATCAGGCTGCGCTTGAAGTTCTCTTGAAAGCGGCTCATCTGCTCGGGCGAGGCCTGCCGCGAGTAGCGCACGGTCATCACGCCACGGGAAATGCCATCGACATCGACCACAGGGCCGAGAATCTCATTGAGGGAGTCGTAGAAGGCATTGGGGTCGCTGCGGTAGCGATCCTTGTTGGCCTTGAGATCGGCCAGCAGGGTATCGGTGGTCTGCTGCACCACTTCATGAGCACTTGGCGCGGCGGCCGCCAGCAGCGGCAAGGCGGCCAGCAACACCAGCAGGGAATTACGCACGGTCTTGAACATCTGAGGAGCCCTCATCAATTGGCTTCATCTTTATTGACCGAATTGAGCAGGAATTTGCCAATCAGGTCTTCCAGCACCAGCGAGGACTGCGTGTCGTGGATGGTGCTGCCGTCCTTGAGCACCTCCTCGTCACCACCGACGCTGATGCCGATGTACTTCTCACCGAGCAGACCTGCAGTCAGGATCGACGCAGTGGAATCTTCAGGCAGGTTATTGACGTTGCCATCAAGCTCCAGGGTCACCCGGCCCATGTAGCTGTCGCGATCCAGATCGATGGCGGTGACCTTGCCGATGCTCACGCCGGCCATCGTGACCTTGGCGCGCACGGTGAGCCCGGCGATGTTGTCGAAGTAGGCGTAAACCTTGTAGGTATCGCCCGCGCTGCCGACGCTCAGGCCGCTGACGCGCAGGGCCAGCAGCAGCAGGGCCAGCACACCGGCCATGAGGAACAGGCCGACACCAATCTCCAGCGTGCGGTTTTGCATCAGAAGTCTCCAAACATCAAAGCGGTCAGAATGAAATCCAGGCCCAGAACGGCCAGCGAGGCGTACACCACGGTGCGCGTGGTCGCGCGGCTGATGCCCTCGGAAGTGGGCTCGCAGTCGTAGCCCTGGAATACGGCGATCCAGGTCACCACGAAGGCGAAGACGATGCTCTTGATCACGCCGTTGAGCACATCGTCATAAAAGGAAACACTGTTCTGCATGTTGGCCCAGAACGAGCCCTCGTAGACGCCCAGCCAGTCCACGGCCACCATCGCCCCGCCCCAGATGCCGACGACACTGAAGATCATCGCCAGCAGCGGCATGGAGATGAAGCCGGCCCACAGCCGCGGCGCGACGATGTACTTGAGTGGATCGACGCCGATCATTTCCAGGCTGGAGAGCTGCTCGGTGGATTTCATGTTGCCGATTTCGGCAGTCAGCGCGGAGCCGGCACGGCCGGCGAACAGCAGTGCAGTCACTACGGGCCCCAACTCACGCAGCAGGGTTAGCGCGACCATCTGCCCGACCGCCTGCTCGGAGCCGTAGCTGACCAGGATGTTGTAGCCCTGCAGGGCCAGCACCATGCCGATGAAGATGCCGGAGACGACGATGATCGCCAGCGACATCACACCAACTGCGAAAAGCTGCTTGATCAGCAATTGCAGCGGCTTGCCGGCGCGACTGCGGCCGAACAGCGCGCCCAGCAGAAACAGCACCGAACGCCCCAGCGTAGCGACCACATCGATACCCGCACGACCAAACAGACGCAGCCGTTCGAGCGGTGAAATTCTGCGCATCAACCTCTCCCCAACAGATCTTCGCGATAGTCCGGCGCTGGAAAATGGAATGGCACCGGGCCATCCGGAATGCCCTTCATGAACTGACGGATACGCGGATTATCCGACGCCATCAGCTCGGCCGGCGTACCCTGCCCCAGTACCTGGGCATCACCGACCACATAGATGTAGTCAGCGATGCTGGCGGTTTCCGCTAGATCGTGAGAGACCACCACACTGGTGATTCCCAAGGCATCGTTAAGCAGGCGAATCAAACGCACCAGCACGCCCATGGCGATAGGGTCCTGGCCGACGAACGGCTCGTCATACAGTAAAATCTGCGGATCGAGGGCGATGGCACGTGCCAGCGCCACGCGCCGCTTCATACCGCCCGAAAGCTCATCCGGCATCAGTTCCAGCGCCCCGCGCAGACCAACGGCTTGCAGCTTCATCAGGACGATGTCGCGAATCATCTCTTCAGGAAGCTTGGTGTGCACGCGCAGGGGAAACGCCACATTCTCGAATACGTCGAGATCGGTGAACAACGCACCGCTTTGGAATAGCACGCCCATCTGCTTGCGCATATCGAACAGTTCGTCGCGCGAGAGCTTCGGCAGGCTGATGCCGTCGACGCGAACATCGCCTGCAGAAGGGCGCAGCTCGGCGGCAATCAGACGCAACAAGGTAGTCTTGCCGCAGCCGGAGGGCCCCATGATGCCGGTGACTTTGCCTCGCGGAATGCGAATATCGACCTTGTCGAAAATCGACCGCGTGCCGCGCTGAAAGCTGACGCCCTGCAACTCGATCGCGTACTCGTGCTCGGCGCTCATCTGAACTCCTTGAAAACAGGCCTTCCTTGCAGACGCCGCCTCCCGATGCGGGGACACGCGTCGGCCATAGGGAGGGGCCAAAAAGGCCGCAAACTATAGCATTTGCCGAACATGCCGCCCAATAGCGCCACAATGCAGTATTCAGACTTGCGACAGCTTCGACACGGACCACTTGAAAGCGGAGGTGAGCGCGGAAAGCTTTTCCCGTTATAATCCCTGTCTTTTTTCGGCCGACAGCTCAGCCCAATGAACCAGACCCGCGACCTGATTGATTCCGCGCAGCGCACCATTCGCCTCGAACTGGAAGCGGTGCAGGAGCTGCTGCCACGCATCAACGCCGATTTCATCAAGGCCTGTGAGCTGATCTTGAACTGCAACGGTCGCGTGGTCGTGGTCGGCATGGGCAAGTCGGGCCATATCGGCAACAAGATCGCCGCGACCCTGGCCAGCACCGGCACCACGGCGTTCTTCGTCCATCCGGCCGAAGCCAGCCACGGCGATATGGGCATGATCACCAAGGACGATATCGTCCTGGCTCTGTCCAACTCGGGCTCGACCGCCGAGATCGTAACCCTGCTTCCTTTGATAAAACGCCTCGGCATCCGCCTAATCAGCATGACCGGCAACCCCGACTCACCGTTGGCCAAGGCAGCCGAAGTCAATCTCGACGCTCGCGTCTCGCAGGAGGCCTGCCCGCTGAACCTGGCTCCGACCTCCTCGACCACTGCCAGTCTGGTGCTCGGCGACGCCCTGGCCATCGCCTTGCTGGAAGCACGCGGTTTCACCGCCGAAGACTTCGCCTTCTCCCATCCAGGCGGCGCCCTCGGCCGTCGCCTGCTTCTCAAGGTCGAGAACGTGATGCACAAGGACGATGCACTGCCGCGCGTACACCGCGGCACCAGCCTGCGCGATGCCCTGCTGGAAATGACCCAGAAGGGCCTGGGGATGACGGTGGTGCTCGAAGAAGACGGCCGACTGGCGGGCATTTTCACCGATGGCGATCTGCGCCGTACCCTGGACAAGGGCATCGACGTGCGCCACGCATCGATCGACGAAGTCATGACCCCGCACGGCAAGACCGCCCGTGCCGAAATGCTCGCCGCCGAAGCCCTGAAGATCATGGAAGACCACAAGATCAACGCCCTCGTGGTGGTCGACGACCAGGACAACCCGGTCGGCGCCCTCAACATGCACGACCTGCTGCGCGCCGGAGTGATGTGATGAACGACCTGCTGCAACGCGCCCGCGCCGTTAAACTGGCGATCTTCGACGTCGACGGTGTCCTCACCGACGGCCGCCTGTACTTTCTCGAAGACGGCAGTGAATTCAAGACGTTCAACACGCTCGACGGCCACGGCATCAAGATGCTTATCAACTCGGGCGTGCGCACTGCCATCATCAGCGGACGCAAGACCCCGGTAGTCGAACGCCGCGCCAACAACCTCGGTATCCAGCATCTGTTTCAGGGCCGAGAGGACAAACTCGTGGTGCTCGACGGCCTGCTCGCCGAACTCGGCCTAAGCTATGAAGAAGTCGCCTATCTGGGCGACGATCTGCCGGATCTTCCAGTGATCCGCCGGGTCGGACTGGGCATGGCCGTGGCCAACGCTGACAGCTTCGTGCGCCAGCACGCCCACGGTGTAACCCAGGCTCGCGGTGGCGACGGTGCGGCGCGGGAATTCTGCGAACTGATCATGCGCGCCCAGGGCACACTGGATGCGGCCCAAGCCGCCTACCTGTAGAGAACAGCATGCCGCGTAAAATCCTCAATATTCTGATATTCGCCCTGATTGCGATCGTGGTGGCCGCCCTCGGCTACTGGAACCTAGCGCCGGACAGCGCCCGCGTAACTCAACAGAGCGGCGACAACAACGTCGTCGACTTCTATGTAATTGGCGCGCGCACCGTGCAATTCCAGGACGACGGCAAGGTGCACTACCGCATGACTGCGGACAAGCTCGAACACGTCAAGAGCACCGACATCACTCTGGTAGACACGCCCAAGCTGGACCTCTATCGCGGCACAGAACTGCCGTGGAAAGTCACCAGCCAGCGTGCCGAAGTCTCACCTGGCGGCGTCGAGGTAGAACTGATCGACGACGTGCGCATCGCCCGCACCGATGCCAAGAACCGTCCAACTATCATCACCAGTAGCCGCATGACCGTTATTCCTGACAAGGAATATGCGCAGACCGAGCAAGCCGTTAGAATCGTCGCGGCCAACGGGGTGACCACGGCACAAGGAATGAAAGCGTACTTGAATGACGGCAGGATGCTCCTGCAGTCCAACGTAAGAGGCCAGCATGAGGTTCGTTAATACCCTCCCCCTGATTCTCAGCCTCGGCGCCGCATTGGGAAGCGCGGCTGCCTGGGCACTGCCATCGGATCGAGACCAGCCGATTCGCATCCAGGCCGACAGCGCCGAATTGGATGACAAGCAGGGCGTCGCCGTGTACCGGGGTGACGTGATCATCACCCAGGGCACCCTGAAGATCACCGGCGACACCGTGACCATCACGCAGACCGCCAGCGGCGATATCGACGTCTTCACCTCGGTGGGCAACCTGGCTTACTACGAGCAGAAGCCAGCCGTGGACAAGGACATCGTCAAAGCCTACGGCAAGACCATCCAGTATTTCGCCAGCAACGAGCGCATCGTGCTGATCGATCAGGCCAAGGTGATCCAGGAAGGTAACACCTTCGAAGGCGAGAAGATCGTCTATGACACCCGCCGCCAGATCGTCAATGCCGGTCGCGCCACGGGCGGCAACGTCAGCACGCCGCGCCCGCGCATCGACATGGTCATCCAACCGAAGAACAAACCCGCGGATCAGCAGCAGTAATGGCCATTCTCAAAGCCCAACACCTGGCGAAAAGCTACAAGAGCCGTCAGGTCGTGCGTGACGTCAGCCTGAGCATCGAAAGCGGCCAGATCGTTGGCCTGCTCGGCCCCAATGGTGCCGGCAAGACCACCTGCTTCTACATGATCGTCGGCCTGGTACGCGCCGATCAGGGCCGCGTGCTGATCGACGACCTGGACGTCAGCCATCAACCGATGCACGGCCGCGCTCGCGCCGGCATCGGCTACCTGCCGCAGGAAGCGTCGATCTTCCGTAAGCTGTCGGTGGCCGACAACATCATGGCCATTCTCGAGACCCGCAAGGACCTGGATCGCGCCGGACGCCAGGCGGAGCTGGAAAACCTGCTGCAGGAATTCCACATCCACCACATCGCCGACAGCCTCGGCATGAGCCTGTCCGGCGGTGAACGACGCCGCGTGGAGATTGCCCGCGCCCTGGCGACCAACCCCAAGTTCATTCTGCTCGACGAACCCTTCGCCGGGGTCGACCCGATTTCGGTGGGCGATATCAAGCAGATCATCCACCACCTCAAGACCAAGGGCATCGGCATCCTGATCACCGATCACAACGTGCGCGAGACCCTGGACATCTGCGAGACCGCCTATATCGTCAACGACGGACAGCTGATCGCCGAAGGTGACGCCGAAACCATCCTCGCCAACCAGACGGTGAAGGAAGTTTATCTGGGCCACGAGTTCCGCCTCTAGGTCGCCGCTGTTTCGCTACAGAAATATTGCAACCCCTAGGCAAGAACGAGAAATTCAGGCATATAATTTGCTTCCTGGCGGCGCTTCGGCGCCCTGATGTGGAAGGCGTAACTCGCCAGTAAATTAAGGTCTGCAATGAAACCATCGCTAGTCCTCAAGATGGGCCAGCAGCTGACGATGACCCCGCAGCTGCAACAGGCTATCCGCCTCCTCCAACTGTCCACCCTGGACCTGCAACAGGAAATCCAGGAGGCGCTGGAATCCAACCCCATGCTCGAGCGCCAGGAAGATGGCGACGACTTCGACAACAGCGACCCGATGGCCGATGGCGCCGAAAGCGCTACCCCTGCCCCGAGCAAGGAAGAGAGCTATCAGGAAACCACTCCGACGGTGGACAACCTGGAAGACGGCGAGTGGGGCGAACGCATCCCCAACGAGCTGCCGGTCGATACCGCCTGGGAAGACATCTACCAGACCAGCGCCAGCAGCCTGCCCAGCAACGATGACGACGAGTGGGACTTCACCACTCGCACCTCTAGCGGCGAGAGCCTGCACAGTCACCTGCTCTGGCAACTGAACCTGGCTCCCATGTCGGACAAGGACCGACTGATTGCCGCCACCCTGATCGACTGCATCAACAATGATGGCTACCTCGAAGAAACCCTCGAGGAAGTGACCGAGTCCTTCGACCCCGAACTGGATATCGAGCAGGACGAAGTCGAGGTCGTGCTGCACCGCATCCAGCAGTTCGAACCGGCCGGTATCGGCGCCCGCGACCTGCGCGAATGCCTGCTGCTGCAATTGCGCCAGCTACCTGCCAACACGCCCTGGCTGAACGAAACCCAGCGCGTGGTCAGCGACTACCTGGAGCTGCTCGGCAGCCGCGACTACGCACAGCTGATGCGCCGCACCAAACTCAAGGAAGACGAGCTGCGTCAGGTCATCGACCTGATCCAGCGCCTGAATCCGCGACCGGGCTCGCAAATCGAGTCCAGCGAGCCGGAATACGTCGTACCGGACGTGATCGTGCGCAAGCACAACGACCGCTGGCTGGTGGAACTGAACCAGGAAGCCATGCCACGACTGAGGGTCAACCCGCAGTATGCCGGCTTCGTCAAACGCGCCGACTCCAGCGCCGACAACACCTTCATGCGCAACCAGTTGCAGGAGGCACGCTGGTTCATCAAGAGCCTGCAGAGCCGCAACGAAACGCTGATGAAAGTGGCCACGCAGATCGTCGAGCACCAACGTGGTTTTCTCGATTACGGCGACGAGGCGATGAAGCCTCTGGTCCTGCACGACATCGCCGAGGCGGTGGGCATGCATGAGTCGACGATCTCACGCGTGACCACGCAGAAATTCATGCACACGCCACGCGGTATTTACGAGCTGAAATATTTCTTCTCCAGCCACGTCAGCACCGCTGAAGGCGGCGAATGCTCGTCCACCGCGATCCGCGCCATCATCAAAAAACTGGTTGCGGCGGAAAACGCGAAAAAGCCATTGAGTGACAGCAAGATCGCTGGTTTACTGGAGGCACAAGGCATCCAAGTCGCCCGTCGGACGGTCGCCAAGTATCGCGAGTCCCTCGGTATAGCGCCCTCCAGTGAGCGCAAGCGACTGATGTAGGCCAGATCGACTGAAGGCACAAGGTCTTCAGGCCAAAGTGTTCCGGCGGCGGGTCGAATAGGGCCCGTCTCTTACACAAGGCAACAAGGAGAAAGCGGTATGCAAGTCAACATCAGTGGACATCAGCTGGATGTGACCGACGCCCTGCGTGACTACATCGGCGAGAAACTGGGCCGACTGGAACGCCACTTCGACAAGATCACCAACGTTCAGGTGACCATGGAGGTCGAGAAACTCAAGCAGAAGATCGAAGCCACCCTGCATGTCGCCGGCGGCGAAGTCGTCGCCAATGCCGAACATCAGGATATGTACGCTGCCATCGACCTGTTGGCCGATAAACTCGACCGTCAACTCATCAAGCACAAGGAAAAGCAGCTCGAGCGCCTGCAAGGCGCCACGGCCCGCTAACATTCCCCATCCATGATCCGACTTGAAAACATCCTGACCCCCGGCCGTTCCCTGGTGAACGTGCCGGGCGGCAGTAAGAAACGCGTGCTCGAACAGATCGCCAATCTGGTTGCGCGCGACCTGCCCGACCTGGATGCCCAGGACATCTTCGAAAGCCTCATCGCCCGCGAGAAGCTCGGCTCCACCGGCTTCGGCAACGGCATAGCCATTCCCCACTGCCGCCTGGCAGGCTGCAGTGCCCCCATCAGCGCCGTACTGCACCTCGATGCGGCTGTCGACTTCGACGCCATCGACGGCGCACCGGTCGACCTGCTGTTCGTCCTGCTGGTGCCGGAAGCGGCAACCGACGCCCACCTCGAGTTGCTGCGCCAGATCGCCAGCATGCTCGATCGTCAGGATGTACGTGAACGTCTACGCCAGGCCAACAATGGCGGAGATCTCTATCAGGTCGTGGTGGACATTCAGAACGGTCAATGACATGCGCCTGATCATCGTCAGCGGTCGCTCGGGCTCGGGCAAGAGCACCGCCCTCGATGTACTTGAGGACAACGGTTTCTATTGCATCGACAACCTGCCGGCCGGTCTGCTACCGGACCTCGCCGAGCGCTTCCTGCCGCACAGCGACATGCTGCTGCCGCAAGTGGCCGTTTCCATCGATGCACGTAACCTGCTGAGTCAGCTCAAGCGTTTCCCGGAACTGCTCGAAGAAGTACGCAAACGTAATATCCGCTGCGATGTGCTCTACCTCGACGCCGAAGACGAGACGCTGCTCAAGCGTTTTTCGGAAACCCGCAGGCGCCATCCGCTGACCAACGATAACCGCTCGCTGGCCGAAGCCATTGCGTACGAAAGTCTGCTGCTGGCGCCGATCACCGATCGTGCCGATCTGAAGATCGACACGACTCGACTAAACCTTTATCAGTTGCGCGATACGCTCAAACTGCGCCTGCTCGGCCAGACACAGACCGGAACCGCCTTTCTCGTCGAGTCCTTCGGCTTCAAGCGTGGCATGCCGGTCGACGCCGATCTGGTGTTCGATGCACGCTGCCTGCCCAATCCTTACTGGAAGCCGGAACTGCGCGACTACTCCGGCATGGATCAACCTGTGATCGACTACCTGGCTGCGCAGCCGGAGGTCGAGGAAATGTATCAGGATATCCTCGCCTATCTGGAAAAATGGCTACCGCGCTTCGCTGCCAGCAACCGCGCCTACGTCACAATCGCCATCGGTTGCACCGGTGGTCACCACCGCTCTGTGTATCTGGCCAATCGCCTGAGCCAGGCGCTCAAAGACTCGCTGAAGAATGTCCAGGTGCGTCACCGCGACCTCAGCTAAGGAGCCATGCCGCGATGCCCGCACGTGAAATCACCATCATCAACAAGCTTGGTCTACATGCCCGCGCCGCTGCGAAGTTCGTCGGCGTGGCGAGCACTTACCCCTGCCAGGTGCGCATCGGTCGCAGCACCGAAAGTCTGGTGGACGGCAAGAGCATCATGGCCGTCATGATGCTGGCGGCCGGCAAGGGCTCCAACGTGCACCTGCTGACCGAGGGCGAGCAGGACGAAGAAGCGATGGCCGCCCTGGTAGGCCTGATAGAGAACTACTTCGACGAAGGCGAGTAATATCTCTCGCTAAAACGAAGGCCACCCGCGGGTGGCCTTGTCGTTACTGCCAGCTTCAACTGCCGGCGACGGTCATCTTCTCGATCAGCACCGAGCCGGTGCAGATATTGCCGCGCCGCTCCAGGTCGCGACCGACTGCCACAATCTGGCGGAACATATCGCGCAGGTTGCCGGCGATGGTCACCTCCTGCACCGGGAACTGGATCTCGCCATTCTCCACCCAGAAGCCCGCCGCGCCACGGGAGTAGTCACCGGTAACCAGATTCAAGCCCTGCCCCATCAGCTCGGTCACCAGCAGGCCGCGCCCCATGCGCCGGATCAGCGCCTGCTGATCCTCATCGCCATGGGTGACGAACAGGTTGTGCACACCACCCGAATTGGCAGTGCTCGGCAAACCCAGCTTGCGCCCGGAATAGGTGCCGAGTACGTAAGACACCAACTCTCCCTTCTCCACGAACGGCTTGGCGTAAGTGGCAAGGCCATCGCCATCGAAAGCCGCACTGCCCAGGGCTCGTGGAAGATGCGGGCGCTCGTCGAGGCTCAGCCACTCGGGAAAAAGACGCTGGCCAAGTGCGCCTTCGAGGAAGGAGGAGTGACGATAGAGATTGCCGCCCGAGATTGCCGCCAGCAGGTGACTGAACAACCCGCCGGCAAGCTCGGCAGCGAACAGCACCGGCACCTCACAGGTCGGTACCGGTCGAGCACCAAGGCGGCTGACCGCACGCTCGGCAGCCCGCTGGCCGATACCCGCGGCGTCGGCCAGCAGTTCGCCCTGGCGATTGACGTCATACCAGTAGTCACGCTGCATCTGTCCTTCGCCTTCGGCGATCATCACGCAACTCAGGCTGTGGCGGGTGCTGGCATAGCCACCAACGAAACCATGGCTGTTGCCGTAAACGCGGCAACCCTGATGGGTGTTGAGGCTGGTACCGTCCGCGTTCTTGATCCGGGTGTCGGCGGCGAACGCTGCCGCTTCACAGGCCAGTGCCTGCTCGACTGCCTGCTCCGGAGTGATCGACCAGGGGTGATAGAGATCCAACTCCGGCAGTTCGCGCGCCATCAGCGCCGCATCGGCCAAACCGGCGCACTCGTCTTCGGATGCATGTTTGGCAATCGCCAAGGCTGCCGCCACCGTCTCGCGAATCGCGGCCTCACCGGTCGCAGAAGTGCTCGCCGAGCCCTTGCGCTGGCCGACATAGAGCGTGATGCCGAAGCCCTGGTCGCGATTGAACTCGACGGTTTCCACCTCGCCCTGACGCACCGTAGTGGAAAGCCCCTGCCCCGCAGAAACGGCCACTTCGCAGGCGCTGGCGCCCTGGCGCCTGGCCTCGGCGAGAATCGTCTCGACCTGCTGCTGCAACGCGGGCAGAGCCTGCGGCCCGATCCGTTCTACTTCACTCATAACCACTCCCGACTCTCTTGGCACAGGCCCCCGTGAGCTTGGTCCAGGGCCTGCTGTCGATTACCAGCCACAGGCCGGCAATCACGGTTGCTGCTATCATGGCGGCGTTTCCCTCTGGACCCACCCCATGTCTGATTCCTACGACGACTTCTCCCTGGAGAAGAGCAAATCCCAGGTCAAGCGCGAACTGCATGCACTGCAGGAACTCGGCGAGCGTCTGACTACGCTCAAGCCGGACCTGCTGGCCAAGATGCAGCTGACCGACGCACTACGCCGCGCCCTCGCCGAAGCGCCGAAACACACTGCCAACGCCGCGCGCAAACGCCATATCCAGTTCATCGGCAAGCTGATGCGTGAACAGGACGTCGAGGCGATCATCGCTATGCTCGACCAGGTGGACAGCTCCACCCGCGAATACAACGAGCGCTTCCATGCCCTTGAGCGCTGGCGCGACCGCCTGATCGGCGAAGGCGACAGTGCGCTGGAAAGCTTCGTCGAGCTTTATCCCGATGCCGACGTCCAGCACCTGCGCGGGCTGGTTCGTCATGCCCAGCATGAAGCCGCGCGCAACAAGCCGCCTGCCGCCGCGCGCAAGGTGTTCAAGTACATCCGTGAGCTCGACGAAATCCAGCGCGGCCTGCGCTGATTCGACATTACCTCAGGCACCGGTGCCTCCGACGGTGATCGCGTCTATCTTCAGCGTCGGCTGACCGACACCGACCGGCACCGACTGGCCATCCTTGCCACAGGTGCCCACGCCGCTATCCAGAGCCAGATCATTGCCGACCATGGACACCCGGCTCATGGCTTCGGGGCCGTTGCCGATCAGCGTGGCACCTTTTACCGGCGCGGTGATCTTGCCGTCCTCGATCAGGTAGGCCTCACTGGTAGAGAAGACGAACTTGCCGCTGGTGATGTCCACCTGGCCGCCACCGAGATTGGCGCAGTAAATGCCCTTTTTCACCGAACGGATGATCTCCTCCGGGTCGCTCTCGCCGGCCAGCATGTAGGTGTTGGTCATGCGTGGCATCGGCAGGTGTGCGTAGGACTCGCGACGACCGTTGCCGGTAGCTGCCACGCCCATCAGGCGCGCGTTGAGCTTGTCCTGCATATAGCCCTTGAGCACGCCGTTCTCGATCAGCGTCGTGCATTGGGTCGGCGTACCCTCATCGTCGACACTGAGCGAGCCTCGACGACCGGCCAGGGTGCCGTCATCGACGATGGTGCAGAGACTGGAGGCGACCTTCTGCCCGACCTTGCCGCTATAGGCCGAGCTGCCCTTGCGGTTGAAATCACCTTCCAGGCCATGGCCAACGGCTTCGTGCAGCAGCACGCCAGACCAACCGGCGCCCATCACCACCGGCATGCTGCCGGCGGGTGCGGCGATGGCTTCGAGGTTGACCAGCGCCTGGCGCAGCGCCTCGCGGGC
>ENA-UOXB01001068-UOXB01001068.1-bioreactor-metagenome-genome-assembly--contig:-NODE-1068-length-13886-cov-10.182778_pt1 | contig 13886 bp, 14 predicted proteins | sample MGYA00238158_ERZ761615 | MGnify/ENA primary metagenome ERZ761615 (study PRJEB28904, sample SAMN06267902) | bioreactor metagenome | isolation source: Joint BioEnergy Institute, California, USA... | reverse complement strand
ATCTGGATGCCCGGCTCGCGGAACGGACGCGCCGTCCCCGTGACGACGACGGCGAGGCGGCCATTGCTGCTGCCGGTCGCCTGCGCTTCGTTGGTGTTGCCGCCGGTCGGCGCGACGACGGTGAAACTCGGCGCGGTGACGCGCATGCCTTCCAGATGCTCCAGCTGCTCCAGTCCGCCGGACGCGTTGGGCATGGTGTTGGTCAGCACGATCGCGGCCGGCAGTGGCTGCGCTTCGGACAGCTTGACCACCGAGGCGTTGGTGATCTGGGTCAGCGGCAGCTGCAGCGGATCGGCGGCCGGCACGTACTCGATCACCGTGCCCTGCACCAGCACCAGGTTGCCCACCTGGGCATCGGCCGGCGGCAAGCTCGACGTGAACACGAACAGGCCTTCGGAGGTCGCCGGATCGCCGTCGTCCTCGCCGTCGGGCGTCTGGATGAAGAAGCCGTTGTTCTTGCGGCCGGTGACGATGCCGCGCGTCGCGACCGGCTGGTTCTCGACCGGCGAGCGCGCGCCGCTGCCCTGGATGGCGTGGATCGGCAGCGTGGTCACATCGTCGTTGATGATCGTCACGACGGCCTGGCCCTTGGCCACGTCGGCGCCCTGCACATCGCTCAGGTTGACGTAGAAGACCTCGTCCGGCTCCACCGTCTCGTCGCCGACCACGTCGACGCTCAGCACGAGTTCGCGCTCGCCCTCGTCGAACGTGACGGTGCCCGTGCGGGCGACGTAGTCGTTGTCGGCGACGGTCGCGGTGCCGTCGGCGGTGGCGTAGGAGAACGTGACGCCATCCGGACCGGCCGGCTGGTTCAGCGACACGGTCACGAAGAACGGCGTGGTGCCGCTGTCGCCCTCGGCGCCGCTGGTGTCGGTGATGCTCAGGTAGAGCGTGCCGCCGCCGCTGCAGATGTTCGGGATGCTGGCCGCATTGCGCGGCGCCGGCGTGCCGGTGGCGAAATCGTCGGCGTTGTCGTCGGTATCCGTGCAGCCGTCGCCGGCGCGCAGGATCGACGTGCTGTTGCTCGGCGCGGGCGCAGGCGCACTGCCTTCGAAGAAATTCGCGCCGCCGAACCCGACCAGGTCGAGGATCAGCGCCTGCTGGACGGGGGTGCAGGCATTGCTGCCGCCATTGCAGCCCAGGCTGGCCGTGGCGTTGGCCAGGATCACCTTGCCGGCGGTGCCGGACATGTTGATCGTGCCGCTGGCGTCGGGCGTCGGCAGCGGGCCGCCGTTCGCGCCGCCGGCCAGACCGACGAGGAAATAGCCGCCGGCGGGAATCTCGACGGCCGGCAGGACGACGATCTGGCTTGCGCCCGCGCCGAAATTGCCGGTACCGGTGGCACTGGCGTACTGCACGGACTTGCCGCCCAGTGCGACCGGCAGGTCGCCGGTATTGAACAGTTCGACGAAGTCGGCGTTGTAGGGGGCGCCGCTGTTGCCGCCACCGCCGTACACCTGGCTGATGACGACCTCCGCCTGCGCCGCGCCGGCGCCGCAACACAGCAACAGGGCCGACAACAGCCGGCGGGTTGTTCGAGTCATGCGTGAATTCCCTGGAGTCCCCGGGCGATAGCGCCCCGCGCCCGATTGTGCCGCGGTTGGATGGCGATTGCATGACGCACGGCGGCGGTTCCGGCCCTGCAACGTCACCGCCCCCCCCGGCAGCGAAGACCCTGCGGTACCCTGCGCCGATGACGATCGACCGCAACCAGCGCCCCCTCGAAGACGGCATCCACCGCGACCTGTCCGGCCGCGTGACCTACGGCGGCTACCTGCGCCTGGACCTGCTGCTGGCCGCGCAGCAGCCGCTGTCGCAGCCGCCGCATCACGACGAGATGCTGTTCGTCGTCCAGCACCAGGTCTCGGAGCTGTGGCTCAAGCTGCTGATCCACGAACTGTCGGCGGCGATCGGCCACCTGCAGCGCGACGAGGTCTGGCGCTGCCGCAAGGTGCTGGCGCGCTGCAAGCAGGTGCTGCGGCAGCTGACCGAGCAGTGGTCGGTCCTGGAGACGATGACGCCGGCCGAGTACATGGAGTTCCGCGACGTGCTGGGGCCGTCGTCCGGCTTCCAGTCGCTGCAGTACCGCACGGTCGAGTTCCTGCTGGGCAACAAGAACGCGGCGATGCTCGACGTGTTCGCGCACGAACCCGACGGCCGCGACGGCCTGCAGGCGGTGCTCGACGCGCCCGGCCTCTACGACGAATTCCTGCGCTACCTCGCCCGCTGGGGCCACGCGGTCGACGCCCGCCATCTGGACCGCGACTGGCGCCAGCCGCACGTGTTCGACGCGAGCCTGGTGCCGGTGTTCGAGGCGATCTACGAGGACACCGAGCGCTGGTGGCGCGAGTATTCGCTGTGCGAGGACCTGGTGGACCTGGAGTCGCAGTTCCAGCTGTGGCGGTTCCGCCACATGCGCACGGTCATGCGCATCATCGGGTTCAAGCGCGGCACCGGCGGCTCGAGCGGCGTCGGCTTCCTGCGCCAGGCGCTGGACCTGACGTTCTTCCCGGAGCTGTTCGAGGTGCGCACGCACATCGGGCCGGGACGCGGCAGCGACGCCTGAGGCGAAGGACGGCCGCTCGCTCACGCACGCAGCCGGCGGGCGGCGCATGCTTGCGCGCATCCGCAACGGAGGATCGCAGATGCCGCACCACAGCCGCCTGTCCACGTTCGTGCTCGACTGCCAGGTCGAGGATCTCGCGCCACACGTCGAGTTCTGGCGACGGGCGCTCGGCAAGTCCGTCAAACCGCGACCACCCGGAGACGACGGCCGCTACGCGGTACTCGACACCGCCGACGACGAGCCGCTGCTGATGCTGCAGAAGGTCGACCATGCCTCGCGCATCCATCTGGACATCGAAACCGACGACATCGAGGCCGAGGTCGCGCGACTGGAGGGCCTCGGTGCCACGCGCGTCGCGCAGGTGGACACCTGGTGGGTCATGCAGGCGCCGAGCGGCCACCGGTTCTGCGTGGTGAAACCGCAGGGCAAACCATTCGAGGCGCACCTCAACCGCTGGGACTGAGCGCGCCCCGCTGCATGCTCAGGCGTGGCGCGCCTGCCGGTCCAGCCAGATGCCCAGCCCCTGCGCATTGATCTCGATGTCGCCGCCCAGGATTTCCTGCACGCGCGCCTGGGCATCCGCAATGCCGTGCGCGCCGGCGCGCTGCGTGTAAAGCGCCGTCAGGCCGTGGACGATGCGCGCATGGCGACCTTCCTCACCCTGTGCCTCACGCGCGATCACCACCATCGCGTCGATCTGGTCGTGCAGATCATTCGCAAGTCGTGCGCATTCGGTGACCTCGCCGTAATGCGCGATGCGGATCGACACCGGCGACTTCGCCAGCAGCTTGTCGATCGAGGCGTGCATCTGCTCGGGATCGAACTGCACCGGCGAGGTCGTCGGCAGGATGAAAGCACCCTGCGAGGTGTCGAGTTCGCGATACGACAGGCCGAAGGTGTCGCCTGCGAACCAGCTGCGCGTGGCTGCGTCCCAGACGCTGTAGTGGTGCAGCGCGTGGCCCGGCGTGTCGACGCACAGCAGCGGCCGGCCGGCGAGGTCGACGATGTGGCCCTCGTCGGCGATGACGACGCGGGCCTCGGGCACCGGCAGCATGCCGGCGTGATCGCGCTGGAACATCGCCTCGCCGTAGACCCGCTTGGCACCGGCGATCAGCTTCGTCGGATCGATCATGTGCGGCGCGCCGCGCGGATGCACGACGAGCCGCGCGTTCGGCAGCGCGCGGATCAGTGGACCGGCCGCGCCGGCGTGGTCGAGATGCACGTGCGTGACCATCAGCCAGTCGACCGCCCCGCGCGGCACGCCCGCCGCATCGATCGCGTCCAGCACGGTCTGCGCGCAGGTCGCGGTGCCGCAGTCGATCAACGCCGCGCGGCCCTGCGACTGCACCAGATACGCCGCGCACAGCCCGGGGCGCACGTAGCCGGTGTCGATGATCGTGATGGCAGCCGAGTCGGACATCGCATCGCTCCTGCAGGCAAGACCCGCAGTCTAGGCGTCAGCAGCGTGCAGGCGAATCCGGCTTTGGTCGACCCTCGCAGGCACCGTGGGATGGGTAGAGCGCAGCGAAACCCATCACTGCCATGCACGCATCCGCGACGCCGATGCGCGAAATCCATGCGCTGTGCCGCGATGTGTGCTGGACCGGTCGTAGTGCGTCCCCGCCGCTTGTGACGGCAAACCGATGCACCGCAACGAAGGGTTTCGCTGCGCCCTGTCCTTCCTACGAGCCGCGCAGCACGCGCCTGCGCAACGCGAATGCAACGCCCAGCACTGCGAGGAACACGCCGTAGCCGACGGCCGTGGCGAGAATCTGCCCCCACATGTGTCCGTGCGAGACGTCGGCCACTGCATGCGCCCAATGGATCGACCACAGGAATGCGGCGACCGATGCCGCCAGGCTGACCAGATCGAAGACCACGCGACGCGTGCCGCGTGGCTGGCGCGGGTACACCCAGAACAGCACGCCCAGAATCAGGAACCACGGCAGGAACAGCAGCAGCGCGAGATTCTGGGCGACAGTCGGGTTCACGGCGCGGCCTTCCCGGCATCGGCGGCGGCCAGCGCATCGAGCGCGGCCTGCACGGTGGCAGCATCGACGCCTTCGCCGAGCGTGGCCGGCGCGTCGGAAATCGCGAGTTCACCACGACGCAGGCGCGCGATCGCCTGGCCGGCGTCGCGCGGCGCGTCGAACGCCGTGCTCTGCAGCAGCACGCGGTCGCCGTCGGCGAGCTTGAAGTAGAACTTGCCGTCCGCGTCGCGGTACTGCTTGAACACCGGCGGCGCGGCCTTCGCGACCGTGCCCGCGTCGGTGCCGACCGTCGTCACCTTGCCCAGATCGCGCAGGCCCACCGCATCGCGCAACTGCTGCAGCAGCGGCGTCGCATAGCGCTCGCGCAGGCGGCGGCCGCCATCGCGCAGGATGTCCTCGATGTCGCCCGGCCGCGCGATCAGGGCCTCGTAGCGCTCGCGCATCGGCGCGATCTCGCGCTCGACCACGTCGAACAGCTGCTGCTTGGCATCGCCCCAGCCGATGCCGTCGGCGAATGCCTGCGCGAACCCCGCGGTCTCGTCGGGCGTCGCGAAGGCCTGGTAGAGCTGGAACAGCGCCGAGCCTTCCGTCGACTTGGCTTCGCCGGGGCTGCGCGAATCGGTGAGGATCGAGAACACCAGCTTCTTCAGCTGCGCCTGCGGCACGAACAGCGGGATGGTGTTCTCGTAGCTCTTGCTCATCTTGCGGCCGTCGAGCCCCGGCAAGGTCGCCACGTTGTCGTCGATGACGACCTCCGGCAGCGTGAACCAGTCGCGCCCGTAGACGTGGTTGAACCGCTGCGCGAAATCGCGCGCCATCTCGATGTGCTGGATCTGGTCGCGCCCCACCGGCACGCGGTCGGCGTTGAAGATCAGGATGTCGGCGGCCATCAGCACCGGGTACATGAAGAGGCCGGCGGTCACCGCGGCGTCGTCGTCCTCGCCATCGGCGCGGTTCCTGTCGACCGCCGCCTTGTAGGCGTGCGCGCGGTTGAGGATGCCCTTGCCCGCCACGCAGGTCAGCAGCCACATCAGCTCGGTCGTTTCCGGCACGTCGCTCTGGCGGTAGAACCACACCTTCGACGGATCCAGTCCGGCCGCGAGCCACGTTGCCGCGATCTCCAGCGTCGAGCGCTGGGTGCGCGCCGGGTCCTGCGCCTTGATCAGGCTGTGCAGGTCGGCGAGGAAGTAGAAGCTCTCGGTATCGGGTGCGCGGCTGGCCTGGATGGCCGGACGCACGGCGCCTACGTAATTGCCGAGGTGCGGGGTGCCGGAAGTGGTGATGCCGGTCAGGACGCGCAGGGGACGCTGGGACATGGAGTGGAAACGACCTGGAGATGCGGACTGGAGCTGAGCGCCAGTCTAACGCCTGGCCGCAGCTGTTCCCGGCCAACCCCGACGGCGGCGATGGCGCGTTCGACAGGCCACCTCCACCGCAGGACACCACCATGCGCACTTCCGGTTCCACCACCCTCGCCTGCCTGCTGGCGGGCGCGCTGCTCATGGCGGGCGAGGCGTCCGCGCATCGCGTGCCCAAGGCCGTGGAGCGCGTCCGCATGGAGGTCGTCGACCGCGACAGCGGAACGCCGCTGCAGGCGCGCACCCATCGCGGCGAGACCTGGATCGCCGGCAGGCCCGGCATGCCGTACGCGGTGCGCCTGACCAATACCACGGGCGCGCGGGTGCTGGTGGTGCTGTCGATCGACGGCGTCAATGCGATCAGCGGCGAGACCGCCTCGCCCGCGCAGACCGGCTACGTCCTGGCGCCATGGCAGACGACCGAAATCACCGGCTGGCGCAAATCGCACGATGACGTCGCCCGGTTCGAGTTCGCCGCGCTCGGCGAGAGCTATGCCGCGCGGACCGGCCGTCCGGACAATGTCGGCACCATCGGGATTGCGGTGTTCGAGGAGCGCCGCGCCGAACCGCCGCCGATTGCAGCCGCACGTGCCCCGCTGCCGGCGCCGCCCTCGCCGCCCGCCGGCGTGCGCCGGAGCGCTTCGGCCGAGTCGTCCGCCGCGGACATGGCGTCCGAGGCAGGCGCCGCGCGCCAGCAGGTCGGCACCGCGCATGGGATACGCGAGTGGGCGCCGGTGTCGTCGACTGCCTTCGAGCGCGCGACGCGCCAGCCGGCGCAGGTCACCAGCCTGCGCTACGACAGTCCCGACGCGCTGGTCGCGCGCGGCATCCTGCCGGAGTACCGGCCCTGGTCGCCGCAGCGGCCGGACGCGTTTCCCGGCCGCTTCGTGCCTGATCCGTGATCGGGATACGCGAACGGACCGGCAGGGCCGGTCCGTTCGTGTGCACGTCAGGTGCGCAGGTGTCGCGCGGGCGAAGGCTCAGCTGTCGAGCGACTTCTCGAAGTCCTTGACCTCGCGCTCGGCGCGGTCGCGCTCCCAGCCGTACTTTTCCTGCAGCTTGCCTGCGAGATACTTGCTGTCGCCCGCAGCGACGTCGAACACGTCGTCGGTCAGGTCGCCCCACTTGGCCTGCGCCTTGCCCTTCAGCTGGGTCCACTTGCCGGCGATGATGTCTTTGTTCATGGCGATCGGTCCTGTCTTCGGAGAGGAGTGCGACGCCTGGCACCGGCGCTGGCACCACGGCGTCGCAGAGGCACCATCGCGCACTGGTCATCAAGGCGCAGTCGTCGAAACGTGATCCGTCCCGTCACATCGCTGAGCATGCGGCGCACAAATACGAAGGCCGGCTTGCGCCGGCCTCCGTCGAGAATCTGCAGCAGCGCGCGTGGATCAGGGGCGCGAGGTGCCGCCGGTCCGGTCGGCGCTGTCTTCGACCTTCTCGCCCACCTTCTGCACATCCTGACCTGCGCCCTTGACGGTGTTGCAGGCGGACAAGGTGCCGGCGGTGAACAGGGCGAGCAGCAGCAGTGCGGTCATACGCTTCATGAGGGTTCTCCAGGTCGTTGCGAACGGCTGCGACATCGCAACCATGGCGCGGACTATAGGAACCGGCGCCGTGAAGCCGGCGTGCATCCGCCGCCGAACCGATGGCGCCTGTTCAAACTCGCAAGGCGGCCGTCCCGGAACCGCGCGCAAGACGCCTCAGTCGCGCATCAGCGTCGACTTGCCGAACAGGCTCTCGACCAGGTCCACGGCGAGCTCGGCGGTGGCGTTGCCCTGGTCGAGGGCGGTGTTGACCTCGACGATGTCCAGAGAACCCAGGCAGCCGGTGTCGGCGATCATCTCCATCACCAGCTGCGCCTCGCGGTAGTTGATGCCGCCCGGCACCGGCGTGCCGGTGCCCGGTGCGATGGTCGGGTCGAGCACGTCGACATCGAAGCTGACATGCAGGTGCGTGTCCGCGTCCAGGCCCTCGAGCGCTTCCTCCACGACGCGCCGCATGCCCACTTCGTCGATGTAGCGCATGTCGTAGATGTCCAGGCCGTGCTCCTTCACCAGCCGCTTCTCGTCCGGGTCCACCGAGCGGATGCCGATCTGGCGGAACTGCGCGACCTCCATCGCCGGCGTGGTCCCGCCCAGTCGCGTCAACGCGTCCGGCCCGATACCGCAGAGGCAGGCGACCGGCATGCCGTGCACATTGCCCGAGGGCGTGATCTGCGAGGTGTTGAAGTCGGTGTGCGCATCCAGCCACAGCACGCGGAGCTTGCGGCCATTGGCGCGGCAGTGGTTGGCGACCGCGGCGATCGAGCCGATCGCCAGACAGTGGTCGCCACCGAGCATCACCGGCATGCGGCCACGCGCCAGCTCGGCGGCCGATGCCTCCAGGACCGCGCGGTTCCACGCCACGACTTCGTCCAGATGGCGATACCCCTCGCGCGGCCCGGTCCAAGGGTTCTTGGGGCCCTTCAGATCGCCCAGGTCGACGACATCGACCCCGCGGCCCGACAGCGCGTCCACCAGCCCCGCGACCCGCAGCCCCTCGGGCCCCATCGAAGCGCCGCGACGACCGGCCCCCACGTCGGTGGGCACGCCGAAAATCGAGACCGGGGGATACGTCTGCTGCATGGAAGCGCTCCTGGGCGATGACCGGGCCGCTGCGAACGGGCAGCGGCACCGTCGATACCGGAGCGGCCGGGGCGCAAGCCGGAACGGCGCGGGGCGACTGCGGCATCGCACGAATGGTGCCGGCACCCGGGTTCGAACTGGGGACCTACCGCTTACAAGGCGGTTGCTCTACCAACTGAGCTATGCCGGCGAGGCATGCGGCGGCGCCGCGGCGGGCATTCTAACCTGCATCCCGCGGCGCGTCGCAGTCGCGCGACTGTGCCCGCGCCGCGCCGGCGGCGGCGCGCAGCGCCTCGACGCTGCCGGTGTCGACCACGGTGGCGTCGATCCAGTAGCGCGTCGACGGATTGCCCAGCGGTGACACGTCGGCATCGAAACCCGCCGCGCGCAGCGCGCCGGCACGCGCGCGGGCGGAGGCTTCGCTGCCGAAGCGGCCGAGCGCGATGCCGTTGGCCTGGGCGCCGTCGGCGATCACGTAGTAATCGTTGAAACCCGCCTCGAGCAGCCGCGCGACCATCGCATCGGCGCTGGCGCGGTCGGGCAAGGGCGGCATCGACACCCGCCACCCGCGCGGCGCATCGCCGACGTCACGGGGCCTGGCGTCCGCCGACACCGTCGCGACACGAGCCAGCGCGGCGTCGCGCAGGGCGGCTTCGGCGAAGGGACCGAGCGTGACGCATTGCGTCGCCGCCGCGGGAGACGCTGCCGGCGTCGCTTCCACGACCGCCGGGGTCGCCGCATCGTCTGCCGGCGCCGGCGCCGGTCCTGCGGGCGCTGCCACGTCGCCACGCGACGGGGCTTCGCTCACGAGCACCAGCGTCGTGCTCTCGGGATCCTGCACGACGGCCGGATCGGCCGGCGCGTCGCGCACGGCCCACCAGACGGCCACGCCGACATTGAGGATCACCAGCAGGACGACGAACGCGCGCAGCAGCATGACGCGAGTCTAGCGTCCAGGCGCCGCCGACCCGGCGCCGGCGCGATGCCAGCGCGCGAGGCCCTGCAGCACCAGATCCGCCTGCCACTGCGCCTGCGGCAGACGGGCGCGCAGCGTCGCCGCGCCGCCGCCGTGCAGCAACAGCTGCGGGCCGGTGCCCAGCAGGCGCTGCGCCTCGCACAGGCTGCGCTCGATCAGACCCAGCGCGGCGCCTTCGCAGCCCGATGCCAGCGCATCCTCGGTGTCGTCGGCAAACCCGGTGTATGCGCCTCCGATCGGTGGCAACTGGACGACGCGACGGTGCAGCGCCTCGCGCATCAGCATCGGCGAAGGCGCGATGCGTCCGCCGTGATGCCGGCCGTCGGCATCGACGAGATCCACCGTGAGTGCGGTGCCGACGCCGACCACGAGCCGCGCGCCGCCTTGTGCCCGTGCCGCCAGCATCGCCAGGAACCGGTCCACGCCCAGGCGCGCGGGATCCGCGTAGGCGATCGTCAGGCCATCGAGCGCAGGCAGGGTTTGCGCCAGCTGCACCTGCGCGCCGCGCGCGGCAAGCGCGTCGAGCAGGATCATGCGCAGCGCGGGCGATGCGACGCTCGCCACGATGGCGGTGTCGATGCGCGCAGGCAGCGGGTCGAGCCACTGCGGATCGAAGCCGCCCGCGACGTGGGCCGCGCCGTGGACCGGCCCGATGCCGCCCGCGGGCTCGAGCGCGGCGAACTTGAGCCGCGTATTGCCGAGATCGAACAGCCAGGGATTCATGCCGCGCCTGCCCTGCGCACGCTGATCTCGCCCGCATGGAACGCGCGCTCGACGCCGTCGACGATCACGCGCAGCGCGCCGTCGTCGGCGATCCCTGCCGCGATGCCGTGAAGCGTGCGATTGCCGTCGTGGACGTCGATCGCGGCGCCGGCCAGGGCGTCGATGCCGGCGAATCGCTCGCGGAACGGGGCCAGGCCTTCGCGGTCGAACAGGTCCAGTGCCGGCAGCCAGGCCGCCAGCAACGCCGCGGCCAGCGCGTCGCGGGTCGGCGGCAGGCCTGCGGTGCATGCGGCCAGATCGATCCAGGGCTGATCGATCGCAGCCGCCAGCGCTTCGGGCATCCGCACGTTGACGCCGATACCGAGCACCGCGCGCGCCGGTCCCGCATGCTCGCCGCCGCCCTCGACCAGGATGCCGCCGAGCTTGCGCAGGCCCGCCGCGTCGACGACGACCAGATCATTGGGCCACTTCAGCTGCACCGCGCCGATGCCCAGCGCACGGATCGCCTCCACGGCGGCGACACCGGCGACGAGGCTGAGCCCGCCCAGGCGCGCGAGCCCGCCCTCGAAGCCGCGCTGCAGGGACAGGTACAGATGCGCCGCCAGGGGCGAGATCCAGTCGCGGCCGCGCCGCCCCCGGCCCCCGGTCTGCCGCTCGGCAAGCAGCACCTCGGCCCGGGCACCAGGCATCGGGCGCCGCAGGAGTCCGGCATTGGTCGAATCGATCGACCAGGCGATGTCGAGCACCGCGATGCGGGCGCGGACCGCCGGGGCGAGTGCGTCGAGGATCGCGTCGGCATCTAGCAGCGTCAGCGGTTGGGCCAACGCATATCCCGTTCCCGGGCGCGCGACGATCGGCACTCCGGCCTCGCGCAGCAGTTCGATCCGTTTCCAGACCGCGGCGCGGGTCTGGCCCGACTCACGCGCGAGCGCGTCACCCGACACCGGACCGGCGATCAGGCGCTGCAGCAGGGCGCGTTCGGGGACGGCGTCGGCCGCGCTGGCGGAGGCTTTGGGGGCGGGCATGGCGCGATTATCGGCGAGCCGCCGGCAGGTGTCGCCCGCTGCTGCGTCGCAGCGTCGCGCGGCGGGGCACCTGCGCTATGATCGGCCGGCTGTGCGTCCGCTTCCCGCCGGGGTCTTCCGATGTCCGCACGTCTGATCGTCTGCATGCTGCTGCTGGGCGCCTGCCTGCCGGCGGCCGCCCGTACCGCGACCGCCGAAGCCGGCACGGACGCCCCGTGTCCGCCCGCCGCGAGCGCACCGCAGACCGAGCCCCTGCCCGACGGCACCCGCCGCGCGCCCGCCGCCGGCAGCGCCTCGAAGGCGCGCCCTGCCGTCAACGGGGGCGGCGAGACCGAGAGCTCGGTCCGCGGACCGCGCTGGCACAGTTTCCTGCCAGGCATGTTCCGCTGAACCTGCCCACTGTCCTGCTGCGCTTGCCAGCTGCCGCGCGTGCGGTGCCCGAAGGCGCCGCTGCAAGGCGGCGCCCGACAGCGCATGTCACTGGCCCGTAGCGTGGTCGCTTGCGACCACAGATGCTCACGTATCACGCATGCGCTGCGCTTCCTGCGCTCCACCACGCGGCACCCGGCTGCGCGCGCGACGGACATCGAGCAGCTTGAACAGGTAGTTTCCGGCACGTGCGTGCGCTGATCCGCCGCCTGTTCACGGGCGCGCCCGACCCGATTTCCGATGACGACTGGTCCGCGACCGCGGCGCATCTGCCGTGGGTGCGCGCCCTCGACGCGACCCGCCGCGATCGCCTGCGCGCATTGACCGCGCTGTTCCTGCACCGCAAGTCGATCACGCCCGTCGCCGGGCTGCAGCTCGATGGGCGGGCGCGCCTGACGCTCGCCGCCCTGTGCTGCCTGCCGCTGCTCGAATTCGGAGAGGAAGGCCTGCACGGCTGGTCGCAGCTGATCGTCTATCCCGACGCGTTCCGCGTGAACCGCAGCCACGTCGACGCCGCGGGCGTGATGCACGAGTGGGACGACGCGCTGATCGGAGAAGCCTGGGAAAGCGGACCGTTGGTGCTGTCCTGGGCCGACGTCGAAGCCGACATCGCCGAGCCCGACGCCGGCTTCTGTGTGGCCGTGCACGAGATGGCGCACAAGATCGACGCCCTCGACGGCGTGCTCGACGGCACGCCGCCGCTGCCGCGCGACTGGCAGCGCGCCTGGGCCCGGGACTTCCAGCGCAGCTTCGACGCCTTCGTCGCACGCGTCGATGCCGGCGAAGACCTGCCGATCGATCCCTACGCCGCCGAAGCGCCCGAGGAATTCTTCGCAGTGTGCAGCGAGTACCACTTCAGCGCGCCCGCGCTGCTGCGTGAAGTCCTGCCCGACGTCGCCGCGCACCTGGCGCGCCTCTATGGCGCGTCGCCGATGGATGCCGCAACGAGGGTGTGATCGATCGACGGGGGAGACAGACGTCTTTCCTGCTTGCGCACAATCAGGTCGAAGGCTCGCGTACTGGGCCGCTGCCGCTTCTTGTTGCTAAGCTATGGATTCGGCTTTCAGCCTTTGACCTCGATCTGCGAGCCGTAAAGCGAGCCGCGCATCGCAGGACGACGGGGTCGCAGAGCACCCCATGTCCGGGCGCAGCGAGTTTGGGCTGCGCTCCCCGTCCGGGAAGCGCAGGCAGCCGATGCCGCTTCATCGCATCGCATCGCATCGATCGCGGCCGGCGAAGGGACCTGTTCGTTTCGTCCGGGTCCCGCCAGCGAAAAACGTGTCCGCGTAGCGGGCGAACGCCCTGCACTTGCGGTTCGCTTCCGCGGTCTCTCGTCACACGCATGAGGCACTGCCACCGCACAACGCGCCAGCGCTCGATCCAGCAATCTGGCAGCGAGAAGACCGTCGGAATCGCGCGCGAGCGCGCTCCCGCATCAACGCGCGCCAGCGAGCGCGTCATGCATGCGCCAACGGACGAACGCCGCCGCAACCGCCGATCAGAACCCCGGCGGCAACCGCACCGAGAAACACGCGCCGCCCAGCTCCTCGGACCGTCCGACGTTGAGCTCGCCGCGATAACTGTGCACCAGGTCCTGCACGATCGACAGGCCGATGCCGTGACCCTGCACGCGCTCGTCGCCGCGCACGCCACGCTGCAGCACCGCCGCCACGCGATCGGGTGGAATGCCGGGACCGTCGTCCTCGACCACCAGCACCAGTCCCGGCCGGCGGTTGGGCGCGGTCTCGCCCGGACGCACGGTCAGCAGCACGCGCGACTTCGCCCACTTGAACGCGTTCTCGAGCAGGTTGCCCAGCAGTTCCTGCAGGTCGCCCGGCTCGCCGTGGAAACGGGCGCTGGGCTCGATCTCGAACTCGCAGACCGCGCCCTTGGCCGCGTAGATCTTTTCCAGGCCGCGCACGATCTGCTCGGCGTGCGGCTCGATCTCGATCGCGGCGGAGAACAGCTGGTGGCCGCTGGAGGCGGCGCGCGCGAGCTGGTAGGTCACCAGGTCGGTCATGCGTTGCAGCTGCGTCTCGACCTCCTCGCGCAGTTCTGCATCGCCGGTGCCGGCGTCCAGCCGCGAGCGCAACACTGCGAGCGGCGTTTTCAGACTGTGGGCGAGATCGGACATCGTGTTGCGCTGGCGCGCGAGGTGCTCGCGTTCGCTCTCGATCAGCGCGTTGATGCT
>ENA-UOXB01001062-UOXB01001062.1-bioreactor-metagenome-genome-assembly--contig:-NODE-1062-length-13972-cov-9.507437_pt1 | contig 13972 bp, 13 predicted proteins | sample MGYA00238158_ERZ761615 | MGnify/ENA primary metagenome ERZ761615 (study PRJEB28904, sample SAMN06267902) | bioreactor metagenome | isolation source: Joint BioEnergy Institute, California, USA... | reverse complement strand
GACTATGCAAGTAAATTGATAAGATTGCTTTTCTAGCGCATGTGATATTTTTTGCTATTTATCTTGAAGTTTGATTCGCTAGGATAATAGTGCGTGTCAGTGTATAGTTTGCTGATAGTTGGTTCTTTGGGCAAATAAAGCAAATACTGGCTTGATATAGTATCTAATAATATAACGACCCCATTGTTTTAGGGATGTTTCCAATTAAATAAGGAATATTGGTTATGGCTTCTGTACCTGATATGGTAAAAAAGCAACCCACACGTATTGCGGTAGTTTTTCCTGGACAAGGATCACAAGTCGTTGGAATGACCAACGAGCTTGCTGACATCTATCCAGAAATTCGTGATACTTTTGCTGAGGCGAGTGAAGCGCTTGGCGAAGATTTATGGGCTATTTGTCAGGATGAAGAAAAGCTCAATCAGACTCAATATACCCAACCTGCTTTGTTAACTGCTAGCATAGCGATCTGGCGTATCTTGAAACAGAAAATAGCCACAAAACCTTCTTATTTAGCTGGACATTCTTTAGGTGAGTATAGTGCACTGTGTGCAGCTGACGTCATCTCATTAGCAGATGCAGTCACCTTGGTCCATAAGCGCGGTCAATTGATGCAGGAAGCAGTTGTCGGTATTGATACGGCTATGGCAGCAGTATTGGGCTTAGAAGACAATCGGGTCGAAAATCTATGTGAGCAAGCGACCGAGCATGTCGACGATGCAGTGGTTGGTGCCGCGAATTTTAACAGCCCAGGGCAAGTGGTTATATCGGGTAATGCGGTAGGTGTTAATGCCGTGATCGATAAAGTACAAAACACTGGCAAGAAAGCCATTCCTTTGAAGGTAAGTGTGCCATCGCATTGTGCACTTATGGAGCCAGCCAGCAGTGCCTTGGCTGAAATATTAGCAGGCATCAAATTTGATCAAGCAACTATTCCTGTTATTCAGAATCGCTATGCGCGTATCGAAAGTAACGCTATAGGCATTAAACAAGCATTGACGGAGCAGTTGAGTCAGCCTGTATTATGGTCAAAAACCATGCAAGAGCTTACTGATAAACAAATCAATGTTTTAATCGAATGTGGTAGTGGCAACGTATTGAGCAACTTAGCCAAGCGCCAAGCACAACCAATTACCAGCTATCCTACTGATAAGCCTGCCCGTATTGATAAATTAATGGAGATATTATCATGAGCCGTACAATTACATTAGTCACTGGTGCCAGCCGTGGTATCGGTAAAGCCGTTGCTAAACGTTTTGCTAAAGAAGGTCATTTTGTCATTGGAACAGCGACTAGTGAAAAAGGGGCTGAACTTATCAACGATTATCTTCATGATACCGGTGGTATTGGTCGAGTCTTAGACGTTCGAGATAGTGCACAGATTGATAAATTATTTGAAGAAATTGAAAGTGTTTATGGTGCAGTACAAGTGTTGGTAAACAATGCAGGTATTACCCAAGATGGCTTATTAATGCGTATGAAAGACGAAGATTGGAGCAATGTGATTGACACCAATTTGACCTCAATTTACCGTATGAGCAAACGTGCTGTGCGTGGCATGATGAAAGCACGCCGTGGACGTATTATTAATATTACTTCTGTCGTCGCACAGATGGGCAATGCTGGTCAATCTAACTACGCTGCGACCAAAGCAGGGGTTGAAGGTTTCAGCCGTACTTTGGCACGTGAGATCGGTTCAAGACAAGTCACTATCAATTGCGTAGCACCAGGTTTGATTGAGACAGATATGACTGATGAGCTTGACGAGCGTCTACTAAACTCTATGTTGGATGCGGTGCCTATCAGTCGTCTTGGTCAGCCAGAAGACATTGCTGCAGCGGTGCATTTTTTAGCAAGTGATGAAGCGAGTTATATTACAGGTGCTGTCATTCCTGTAAATGGTGGCATGTATATGTAGGCCAGAAATAAGTGTTACACACTGACAATAAAAAACTGTGTGAACGAGTGTAAACTCTAATAAACAGTGCTATAATGACGGACACTTTTATATCGAAGTCCTGTATGATAGCAAGGCTTTATCAGACATTAGTCAAATCGTATAACTGGTTATAAAGCACTTAGACGACCTACTAATTTAAAAACATCATTTTGTATACAATGTCATAGAATCTAATGATAGGACTATGAACAGTTTGTAAAAATAATAGATCAAAAAGGAGAAATCTACATGAGTAATGATACAGAGTTAAGAGTTAAAGCAGCAGTAGCCGAGCAACTAGGTATGAATGTTGAAGATATCAGCAACGATGCTTCATTTATGGAAGACCTAGGCGCTGATTCATTGGATCTAGTGGAATTGGTTATGTCATTTGAAAGTGATTTTGGTATCACTATTCCTGATGAAGATTCAGCAGAATTGACCACTGTACAAAAAGCAATTGATTATGTACAAGCTCAGCTATAATCAGTAATTTGCTCAGCAAGTTTTATATGACCGCTTATCTTTTTAGGTAAGCGGTTTTTTTATGTTTATACTTTTATTAAGTATCTCATCTATATCACATGTATAACTGCTTTAACATAAGCTACGCCAAATCAACATTACTCAACATTCTATTACTATCTTACTCAGCTGCCTTTGCTTATACTCATAAGGGTAAGCATTACTAAGAAATGATTATAGTATTCTGATGGTACTCTATTTACAGAGATTTATGCTCATAAAGAGTTACCATCACAACAATAAACACAAATAATAAATAATGATATTTCAAGGAGTAATAAGATGGGTGTATTCAGTTTTGCAAAAGACATTGGTGAGAAGATATTTAATCGCGATGATGCCAAGCACGATGCCAAATCAGAAACAAAAGCCGCAGCTACCACACCAGCCGCAAAAACGACTGGCACACCTGTTGCGAGTAGTGAGCCTTCAGCACAGTCAGTAGCCAATCTACTGCTTCGTCGCATTCAACAGCAGAATTTGAACATTAGCGACCTACAAATAAAATATAATGGTACTACAGACACGGCAGAAATTAGCGGTAAAGCGAAGACGCAAGCGGATCGTGAAAAAGCGATTATCGCCATTGGTAATGTGCAAAACGTTGCTAAAGTTATCGATAGTATCGATATTGAAGAAGATGCACCTGAATCTACGATGTATACTGTAAAATCTGGTGATAGCTTGTCAAAAATCGCGAAAGATGTGTATGGTTCAACAGCTGACTATATGAAGATCTTTGAAGCCAATAAACCAATGTTATCTGATCCAGACAAAATTTATCCAGGTCAAGTACTACGTATTCCTAAGCCATAATAAGAATATAATCAATATACCGAGGGTGGCTTGAAAATCCATATCTAAAAAACGTCTCTTTGTAAGGGGCGTTTTTTTTGGTCTATTACTTGTATTTGAAGTGAATTAAGTACAAATTAGTGTATGGCGATAAAAATAAATCTATCATTGAGCGGCGTTTATTTTTTCATATTGTTCATTGATTGCCCATATTATGTGTTCATCAAGCACGTCGCTATGTTTGCCTAATTTCGATTGCAAATGTGTGATGGTTACTTCACTACCATTTGCATTACCAAGCCCAATCGCAATATTACGTAAAAAATTGATATAGCCTGTGCGTCTGAGTGGGCTACCTTCTGTCTTTTTCATAAAGTCAGCTTCTTGCCATTGCCATAATTCTAATAAGCTGCTGTTATCGAGGCTATGCCGCGGTGCAAAGTCGTCTACAGACGTGAGGTTGGCATAACGATTCCAAGGACAGATAAGCTGGCAATCATCGCAACCGAAGACACGATTGCCAATGGCGCGGCGGTATTTGTGATCAATGATACCGTCGTGTTCGATAGTGAGATATGAGATACAGGCAGAAGCATTGAGCTCATAGGGTGCGACAATGGCTTGTGTAGGACAGATGTCAATGCAAGCGCTACAACTACCACAGTGTGCCTTGACAGGTTGGTCATCGGGCAATTCTAGACTGACGAACAGCTCGCCCAACACGAAAAACGAACCTGCTTGCTTGTTGAGCAATAAGGTATGTTTTCCTGTCCAACCAAGCCCTGCTGCTTCTGCAATGGGACGCTCAAAAATAGGCGCAGAATCACTAAAAGGTCTAAAAATAAAATCTTGGTCAGAGCCGATATTGAGATGTTGCCACTCAGGAAGCATGGTTTCGATATTCAATGCCAACTGCTTTAAACGACTGCGCATGGTTTTATGATAATCCCGCCCTCTCGCATAGCGTGCAATGATACCTTGATTAGGATGATCGTTATCACTGACCGTGCGAGGTGTTGGCGTTTGAGTCAGATAGTCCATACGCACACTGATGATGGTTTTTGCACCTTCTACCAATTGGTCAGGATTTGCGCGCAGATGATGATTGTTATGCATGAATTGCAGCTGACCCTCATAGCCTTTATCTAACCATTGCTGCAACTGCAAAATTTGCTGAGCAAACAGAGGGTGATGAACCGATAAAAAACCGCAATCAGCAAATCCCAGCGCCTGTGCTTGAGCTTTAATCCAGTGTTTGACGTCCGCAGTGGTTGTAAATGCTGGAGTATTTTTAATAGTAATCTTTTTTTCAGATGCACCGCTGCTAGCTGATACCTGTTTAATAGAAGCGTCTGATAAGTTTGGTTTAGATGAATGATTCATGTAGGGCAATAGGCATTGATGTGAATACCGCTATGATAAGCGAGTGAGCGAAGAGCGCAAGCATAAAAGCCAAATAAACGCACATTCATATTAATACACAACATAGAGTTAGCTTTGCTAAGCTAATGCCATTGAGAAATAAGTGTACTTACATTACTAAAAAATACGCCTATAAAAATAATCGAGGACAAGTCATGTCAAAACTTTCTAACTTATTAAACGAAAAAACGAACATACCTGTAGCGCTTTATAGTAGTGAGCAAGTTTATGCGATGGAGCAGGCATGGTTTGCACAAGGTCATGACAGTTTTGGATTGATGAAGCAAGCAGCTTGGCAAATGGCGCAGCAGATCGAACAGCTTTATGCAAAAAAGTATTTGCATACTAACGTATCAAACAATAATCAAAGTAATTATGTAGAGACTCAAGAGCGACGAGTCAGTGTCTGGGTCGGGAAGGGCAATAATGGTGGTGATGGTTGGCTCGTTGCCTATTATTTGCAACAAGCAGGCTGGCGTGTACAAGTCATAACAGTCGGTTTTGCTCATTGTGATTTTGAGATAAATGACGTGACTGAGACAGCTGATGTGTCAAGCGCACCGACCGATGCTATAAAAGCGCTAAAAATAGCACTATCTGCTGATTGCAATTATCAGCGCTTTGAAGACCATCTGGATGAGCTGAATAATTACAGAAAAGCAGGCTTACAAGCAGATATTTATATTGATGCGTTATTTGGTATTGGGCTGAACCGCGCGCCTGAAGGTATGTATAAGCAAGCCATTCATGCCTTCAATCAATCGGTTCAACAAGCACATGCATTGGCTGTAGCAGTGGATATTCCAAGTGGATTGGTGGCGTGTACTGGCGAAGTATTTGACCGAACCGCAATACAGGCAGACGTGACCTTATGTCTGATTGCGAGAAAATTTGGTTTACATACGAAGGATGGCGCTGATTATAGCGGAGAAGTGCTTGATATACCGTTGATACCTTATGAGACAGTATCTGATCGACAAAGTTGTCAGTCTCAAAATATGAATAAGCTGGCACCAGTGGCTATGCTGATAACGGCAGCGCACAGTTTTAATGCCCGTCGCCAGAATAGTTACAAAGGTAGTTACGGTCATGTTTTGGTCATCGGTGGCAATCGTGTCAACGGTTCACAAGGTATGGGCGGAGCAGCGATATTATCAGCTTCTAGCGCCATGGCAACAGGCACTGGGAAAATTACCGTTGCTTGTCATGACGCTTTTCATGGCGCACTTTTGACGTCATTACCAGATGCCATGACTATCGACTTGCATGATGTAGAGGGCGTCAAGCATTTGATTGAATCTGCCAGTATCATTGCTATCGGTATGGGATTGGGGCGTGATGAAAAAGCAAAAGCGATATTTATCAGCTATGTGGAAGCTGCTATGGCCAATGAAAAACCAATGGTTATCGACGCTGACGGTCTTTATCATTTGGCATCATTACAGGCAGATAATCATAATCTGATCTCTGAGCTACGCGAATACAGTATGGAGCATCAGGTATGCCTAACACCGCACAGTGGCGAAGCAGCCAATTTACTAAATAAAAAAATAAGTGAGGTAGAAAGCGATAGATTGGCTGCTATCAAGCAGTGTGCTGAGACTTACGGCGGCGATTGGGTGTTAAAAGGCGCAGGTTCTTTGGTACTTGAGCAACGCTCAGGATGGAAAAATATTTATGTTTGCGGTGTTGGTAATGCTGGTATGGCGACAGCTGGCATGGGTGATGTGTTGTCTGGGGTTACCGCTGGTCTACTGGCACAACAAGATTTAGAATCAGAGATGCGCAGCTTGCACCAAGCAGTGGTTATTCACGGTCTAGCAGGAGATACGCTGGTAAACCAAACGAGTAGTTGTGATAAGCGTACACTATTGGTCGGACAAAGAGGGCTACAAGCTCAAGATATGCCAGCAGCCATTCGTCATGTGATGCAGTTAGGAATTTTTACCTAAAATTAGGTAGAAGGGTTATTGCAGTATTGATTAATCGCTTGTTGAACACGCTCACGTTTAAGCTCGATTTCACGGCCATCCAAGTATTGACGTTTACCATTGGCGTCCATCTCATAGATGCGACCGCCAACGTTTAGGTTGGTCAAATTGTTTCGTAGCGATTGGCAACGCTGGGCATTGGCTTGCGCATCCTGTTCTTTAATTCGTGCTTCTAGCTGTGCAACACGCTGTTCTTCAGCGCTTTGAGTATTGCTACCTTGATTGGCTTCTGTTTTGCCTGCCATCTGTCCAGCATTGTTTTGTCTACCATCACTGCGAAATTCGATGAGTTCAACATTTTTACCATTTTGCGGGGCATGTTGACTGTATTTGACTTCACCGTGAGCACCAATAGATTTATAAACCTGAATAGCCTGACTGGCATTCATTGACATCATTAACATACACGCAGTACTGATAAGCAGTTTGGCAGCATTATTTATCTTAGACGCATATGCCATGTTTGCAATCCTCTTAATTGGTAAAACAGATGTAAGTATAAATATAACATCTGAACGTGCTAATGAGACTAAAAAAATATGAACGTCTGATTTTAACAAATATTACTTATGAATGTATATTATTTAATAACCAATAGTTAGGTATAGGCTTTAGAATTTTTTCTTGACAATGGCGCACAAACAATCGAATATAATAGACGTTGATTGGTCAGTGAACGGCTTTTATTACATTGCCGTGGCACTTGAAAATAATGACAACGGGTTACTTATCGGTAACTGGCGCAGTTTTATTTTCTTTGTGACAATGATATGAGAAACATAGTAATCACAGGCATTACTATTGAAACTTTATACATTGTCTCCGGACTTATCTGTCTACAATGACTAAGATAAACTTATTATTTGATACTTACTACGCATGATTCTAACGGTATTACTAAATTGATATGGTATGTGAATATAGATGTTGTTGCTAAAGCACTTATAAAACCTAAGAAGTTTATAAGATAGCATTGGCTATGAGAGTAATTTACTCTATCTATACTGTGGCATTCGTGCCCACCTACTCGTATAAATACTGACTGATATTCATCATCAATAATAAGCTTCTTTTATAGATGCATTCGCATCTTGTCACTGTATATCGATAAACACCGTCACAAACTGACCTTACATACATTGCTGAAATACAGCGGGCACAAATTCTTGTCCTACACAAGGATTGGCATTCATTTTTACGAGATGGACAACAATGTGCAAACGTGGTTGTTTTCTTTTATGAAATAACGCAATTTTTTGCCACAAAAAAGGGTGACGACAGTGACGCAAACTACGCAAAGTCCAAACATGACTGGACATACCCAAACGGGTAATGCTGCCAAAAACTTTGAAAAGAAACAACAACGTCTTGCTGAGAATAATGGTCAGCCTGTAAAGCTGTCTGGCGCTGAGATATTGGTTCAATCGCTGACTGATGAAGGCGTTGAATATATTTTTGGTTATCCAGGCGGTGCCGTTCTGCATATTTATGATGCCTTGTTCCAACAAGACAATATCGAGCATATTCTGGTGCGTCATGAGCAAGCGGCTGGTCATATGGCAGATGCTTACTCACGCGTGACGGGTAAGACGGGCGTCGTATTAGCAACGTCGGGCCCTGGTGCAACCAACACCGTGACGGCTATTGCGACCGCCTTTATGGATTCAGTACCGATGGTTGTAATCGCCGGTCAGGTACCAAGTAGCCTTATCGGCGAAGACGCTTTTCAAGAAACCGATATGGTTGGTGTCTCACGTCCTATCGTGAAGCATAGCTTTCAAGTGCGTCATGCGAGTGAAATTCCAAGTATTGTCAAAAAAGCGTTTTATATTGCACAGTCTGGACGTCCAGGCCCAGTGGTCATTGACGTGCCTAAAGACATGACTGCACCCAACGAAAAGTTCGCATACGAATACCCAGAAGAGGTTTTCATACGCTCGTATCAACCTTCGCTAAAAGGCCATAGCGGTCAAATCAAAAAAGCAGTTGAGACTTTATTGTCTGCACAGCGCCCAGTCATTTATGCGGGTGGCGGCGTGATTTGGAGTAAGGCACATGAAGAGCTGACAGATCTAGCTCACCGTCTAAACTTACCCGTGACCAACACGTTAATGGGTCTTGGTACTTTCCCTGGCTCTGATCGTCAGTTTTTGGGTATGCTGGGCATGCATGGTACTTATGAAGCCAATATGACCATGCATCATGCCGACGTGATTTTGGCGGTTGGTGCACGTTTCGATGACCGCGTCACCAATAACGTCAAAAAATTCTGCCCAAATGCAACGATTATCCATATCGATATCGATCCGGCCTCTATTTCTAAAACGATTCTTGCTCATATTCCTATCGTTGGTGACGTGAAGTCTGTATTGACGGACATGTTAGATATTATTGGGCACGACAAAGAGCTTGAGCAACATGCGTTACTCGATTGGTGGTCACAGATTAATGAATGGCGCAAACGTCATGGTTTACGTTATGACACCAATACAGACAATGGCATTAAGCCACAAAACGTTGTACAAGCATTATGCAAAATTACCGATGGCAAAGCCATTATCACAAGTGACGTGGGTCAGCATCAGATGTTTGCTGCACTATATTATACGTATGATGAGCCGCGTCAGTGGTTGAATTCAGGCGGACTTGGTACGATGGGCGTCGGTCTACCATATGCAATGGCCGCAAAGCTTGTCAATCCTGAGCGCGACGTGGTGTGTATTACTGGCGAAGGCTCTATTCAGATGAATATCCAAGAGCTATCTACGTGCTTGCAATACAATTTACCAGTCAAGATTTTGAATTTAAACAACGCTCAGTTGGGTATGGTCAAACAGTGGCAGGATATGTTGTACGAAGGTCGCCATGCACAGTCTTATATGAACTCATTGCCTGACTTTGTAAAATTGGCTGAAAGTTATGGTCATGTGGGTATTAAGATCACCGATCCTGAGACCATGGAAGCACAGTTGGCTGAGGCCATGGCAATTAAAGACAGATTGGTATTCATTGACGTTTATGTCGATCGTAATGAGCATGTGTATCCGATGCAAATTGCTGGACAAGCCATGCGTGATATGTGGTTAACAAAAGGGGAGCGTACCTAATGCAGCAACAACATCTTATTTCAGTATTAATGGAAAATGAAGCAGGTTCGTTGTCGCGATTGGTCGGCTTGTTCTCACAACGTGGCTATAATATCGAAACACTAAACGTTGCGCCCACCGATGATCCAAGCATTTCACGTTTGACATTAACGACCATTACTTCACCTGAAAGAATTGAACAAATCACCAAGCAATTGCATAAGTTGATTGAAGTCGTTAAAGTGCATAACTTATCAGACACGGTACATGTAGAGCGTGAATTGATGCTGATCAAAGTACGTGCAACAGGTAACGTGCGTGAAGAAATCAAGCGCAGTGCTGATATTTTCCGCGCCCAAATTGTTGACGTCAATGCGGCTTTATATACCATTCAAATCGTTGGCGACAAAGCAAAGTTAGATGGTTTCATTGATGTGATTGGTCGTGACCGTATTATGGAAGTTGTACGTTCGGGCGTGATTGGTATTGCTCGTGGTGAGAAAACACTTAGCTTATAACCAACGCTGATTGTATTCAAACATCATATTTTAAACTTATTTACTTAGAATTTAACATCGCGCTTAGGTAACAACTCACGTATACAAAGTGGCTGTAAACTAAGTGCTCATTTATCCATGGTAAGCCATGATTGAGGAAAAGGACTCTATTTATGAACGTATTTTATGACAAAGATTGTGATCTATCGATTATCCAAGGCAAAAAAGTTGCTATTATTGGCTACGGTTCACAAGGCCATGCACACGCTCTTAATTTACAAGATTCAGATGTCGAAGTAACCGTCGGTCTACGCGCAGGCTCAGGCTCATGGAAAAAAGCTGAAAACGCTGGCTTAAAAGTTGCTGAAGTAGAAGAAGCGGTAAAGGCCGCTGACGTGGTCATGATTTTGACGCCTGATGAGTTCCAAAAAGAGCTTTACAGTGACGTGATCGAACCCAATATCAAAGAAGGTGCCACCTTAGCATTTGCTCATGGTTTCGCGATTCATTACAACCAAGTCGTACCACGTAGTGACCTTGATGTCATCATGGTTGCGCCTAAAGCGCCAGGTCATACCGTTCGTTCTGAGTTCACAAAAGGTGGCGGTATCCCTGATCTTATCGCTATCTATCAGGATGCTTCAGGTCAAGCCAAGCAAGTAGCGCTTTCTTACGCTGCTGGTGTTGGTGGTGGTCGTTCAGGTATTATCGAAACGACGTTTAAAGATGAGACAGAAACGGATTTATTCGGTGAGCAAGCCGTTCTTTGTGGCGGTGCGGTAGAGCTGGTAAAAATGGGCTTTGAAACCCTAACTGAAGCAGGTTATGCGCCAGAAATGGCATATTTTGAGTGCTTACATGAGCTTAAACTGATTGTTGACTTGATGTATGAAGGCGGTATTGCTGACATGAATTATTCAATCAGTAACAACGCTGAATACGGTGAGTACGTGACTGGCCCTGAGGTTATTAATGAGCAGTCTCGTGAAGCCATGCGTAACGCATTAAAACGTATTCAGTCTGGCGAATACGCCAAAATGTTCATCTCTGAAGGTGCAACCAACTACCCATCAATGACCGCCCGTCGTCGTAACAATGCTGAGCATCAAATTGAAGTGACTGGTGCCAAACTACGTGGCATGATGCCTTGGATTGGTGGCAACAAGATTATCGATAAAGACAAGAACTAAGCAACTATTTAGGATACAAGCCTAGTTAGTCATAAAAACCCACGCTATGAATGCATAGCGTGGGTTTTTTAATCGCTACTATTTGAATACGTTTTCATAGAGGTCTAATCATATGGCTTGAAAAGCAGTTGTAACTCCCCAATGTAGATTATCGCCTTTGTGTTCTTTAATTGTTTGCTCAATGAGACGACGGTCATTATCTTGATTTGTCTTCGACAGGTTAGAGAGAACAAAAAATTCCTTCATTTTTATTTTTCATAGATTACAGGTTGTATGTTGTGCAAATATCTTATCCTGACTGGCTAACGCCGCAATTCATATATGTTACGCTCAGCGCCGTGATAGCAGTGTTAATTTGGATACAAGGAGAAATGCTCAAGAAAACGAATGGCAAATTACCAAAGTCTAAGTTTTTTCAAGTTAGCTCACTCCTAGACACGCTGTGGTTCTTTATTTCCGTAGTCATGTTATATGTGATAGATCTAACGCCATTGGCTATCGCGGTTCCTGCAGCTTATGGTATTTATACGACTTTCGGTTGGATTTATGGAACACGTCTATTAAAACGTAAAGGGGTTCCTGACTCTCCCAAAGACTTGGTCATACCAGCCAAATATATCGCTTATAGTCAGTCATTTTCATTGATATTTTTTGCCCTTTGTTTACTAGTACTGAGCTCGCCATGGCTACCCATATTTCAATAGAATATTTTTGTATTGTTGCTCATTATACTTTGCAGCATTGATATGCCTCAGGTTGAATCATTGGTTTTTATTTGGGCGTTGCATATCTAATAATAAAATTATATTTAATATCAGTATGATAGGTGATTGGTTGCTTAATAAATTGGTCTTTTTGAACTGATTATAATCGTTTACAAAAATCATCAATTTAACCAGTTGCGATTAAGAAAAGCTGCTATAATCAAGTGGTATTCAAAGATTTTTAGGCAAAAACCTTATGTTAACTCTGAGGTAGTTTGATGGTTTTAATCATCAAGCCAAGCAAAAAATAATTTGGGTATATATCAATTAATCGGTGGCGACACAAGTCTCACCAACAGTTAAAGAGTTAGGAAAATTTATGTCAGATAAAGTTGAAGGCACTGTAAAGTGGTTTAATGAAGCTAAAGGTTTTGGTTTTATTGCTCAAGACAATGGCGGACAAGATGTATTCGCTCACTACAGCGCTATCCAAGGCAATGGTTTCAAAACTCTAGCCGAAGGCCAAAAAGTGTCTTTCATCTTAGGTGATGGCAAAAAAGGCCCACAGGCTGAGCAAATCGAAGCTATCTAATCTTATTTTTTATTGAATCGACTGATTTTCAGTAGATTCCATAATAGGTAGATTACACATAAGCATTGATTACTTTGTTTGTTAAAACAATAAAAATACTGTTTCGACTTCAAAAAAAAGCAACCTCTCATCAGGTTGCTTTTTTTATACTTTTTTCTTTGTGAAACGATAAAGTGATGGCTGTTAACGGCAAGCGTTATGAAGCAGTAAAAATATCGATGTAAAAAATATGCAAGAAGAAAGGATGTGTTATGAAATGGGAAACTTGGTTTTCAATGGACTGGCCACAAGTGCTAGGTATTTCTCTATCTGCGATAGGGTTTTATATAGGGCTTATGTTGTTCACACGGCTGATGGGACTGCGCAGTTTCTCTAAGCTATCAAGTCATGACTTTGCAATGACAGTGGCTATCGGTAGTATTCTTGCTTCAACGGTGATATCAGATACACCAGCATTGTTACAAGGGCTGTTTGCAGTGGCTGTATTATTTTTAATACAAGGTGTAATATCGGTCATCAGGCGAAAAGTGAAGCCATTAAAGGCTTTAATCGACAATCAAGCCATCATATTAATGGCGCATGGTCAGTATTTTGGGGATAACTTAAAAGAGGCAAACCTTGCTACCAGTGACGTTCAAGAAGTATTACGTAAAAATGGTATCAAATCCAAAACCGAAGTGTTTGCCGTTATTATGGAAACTACAGGTGATATGAGTGTGATAAAAAATAATGATGTGACACCTGATTGGAGTTTGTTTGATGACGTACGCGACAGTGAGCTATTGATTAAAACTGATAAGCGCTTATCATGATAAAACTTCGGTAATCTGGTAGTTTTAAAAAGATAAATAATAACAAAACGTTAAATGGATAGAGCGTTAGCAATGCTATAAAGGTGTGAAGCGTTAAATATTTAAGCAGAAACGGTGAAGTGATACGCTTATAAACTATTTTTTATAGAATAGTGACAAATTTATGACGCATTATTCACGGCGCTGTCTTGACGTGATGCCTGTGCTCACGCAAGATACATAGGTCTGATAATAATGATTGGCTTGGCTTTAACCTCTGTTTCTGCTGAGCAATCATCACTTTAAGTACAACTTTGAACGACAGTTTGAACAATCCTGAACCTTTGGTTCTTAACTGATCATTTTTAATTCATAACATTAATAAACGAGGAACGTATGAAAGCATTAGTAGCGGTCAAGCGTGTCATTGATTATAACGT
>ENA-UOXB01001059-UOXB01001059.1-bioreactor-metagenome-genome-assembly--contig:-NODE-1059-length-13990-cov-26.189379_pt1 | contig 13990 bp, 14 predicted proteins | sample MGYA00238158_ERZ761615 | MGnify/ENA primary metagenome ERZ761615 (study PRJEB28904, sample SAMN06267902) | bioreactor metagenome | isolation source: Joint BioEnergy Institute, California, USA... | reverse complement strand
GCCCCACCTGCGCCAACGGCAGCCGCGAGCGCAGCCAGCTGTGCGTGGTGGAATCCCCGGCGGACCGGCTGGCCATCGAGAACGCCACCGGCTTCCGCGGGGTGTACTTCGTGCTGCAGGGCCGGCTGTCGCCGCTCGATGGCATCGGGCCGCGTGAGCTGGGGCTGGAAACGCTGGAAAAGCGCCTGGCCGAGGGCGAGGTGGGGGAGATGATCATCGCCACCAGCGCGACGGTGGAAGGCGAAGCGACCGCGCACTATCTGGCGCAACTGGCCCGCGCACGCCAGGTACGCCCCAGCCGGCTGGCGCAGGGGCTGCCGTTGGGAGGCGAGCTGGAATTCGTCGACCGCGGCACGCTCTCGCATGCCTTTGGATCGCGCAGCGAATTCCGCGACTGAGCGCACGCGCAGCCGATGCGGTCGGCTGCTTACAATGCAGCTCACTCCGCCAAGGCACCCTCATGGACAGCGAGACCATTTTCAGCAGGATCATCCGCCGCGAGATTCCGGCCGACATCGTCTATGAAGACGATCAGGTGCTGGGTTTCAAGGACATCGCGCCGCAGGCGCCCGTGCATGTGCTGTTCATTCCCAAGCACCAGATCATCCCCACGCTGGATGACCTGCAGCCGGAGCAGGCCACGCTGGTGGGCCGGCTGGCGTTGGCCGCAGCGGCGTATGCCCGCGAGCAGGGGCTGGCGCAGGACGGCTACCGCATCGTGATGAACTGCCGCGAGCACGCCGGGCAGACGGTGTTCCATATCCATCTGCACCTGCTGGCCGGCGCGCCGCTGGGCCGCTTCGGTACCGAAGCACGCTGAGCCACGGCAGCCGGTTCGCCGCAGCAGAAAGGCCGCCCGAGGGCGGCCTTTCGCGTCATGCACTTACCGGGTGCAGTGGAGCGGTGGGTTTACCACCAGCCCCAGCGGCCGTAGCCCCAGTACGGGCCCGGGCCCCACGGACCATACGGGTAGGGCACCACGTCCACCTGGCGCTGTTCCGGCCACAGGTACACCACGTCGGCCTGCAGTTTCGGCAGGCGGTAATCGTAGTCACCGATGCGGGTGTTCTCGTAGCCGTCGATGCGGCCGATGAAGGTCACATCGCGGCCTTCCTCGAACACCGCCGGGTCGTAGAAGCCGGCGCGGCAGGCCACGAAGCGGCCGTCGCTGGCGTCGGCCGAGCTGGTGGTGGGGCGGCCGCTGGCGTTGAGCGGGCGCGAGAGCAGCTGGAAGCAGGTTTCCCCCTGGCCGGGCATCGTTTCAATGATGCGGCCACCCCAGCGGACCGGCGTGCCGACCTGCTGGGTGGACACCGAATCGCGCGGGGATACTGCGCTGAACTGCCCCTGCAACGGCTTGGGCGCGGTGGCGCAGGCAGCCAGCGCCAGGGACGCGGCAACGGGAAGCAGTAGTTTGATGTTCATGATGAGGCTCCGGAAGGCGGGCGATGCCTGCGCAGGTCGCCCAATAATGAAGCGAGGTGCGTGCGGGTGCCAGCGTACCGCGCCAGGACGAAACGCTCGCTGAGTGCCAGCAGCGCAGGGTCTGGCCGCCGGGCATGCACGCGCTGCGCCCACTGCAGCGCCGGCTCGCTGGGTTCGCGGGCCAGGCCAAGACGGCGGTAGCGCCGGCCCAGGCGGTGCCAGGCGCGCAGCAGCGGGTCGCGTTCGCGCTCACCGCGCGCCAGCAGCCAGACCATGGCGCCCAGCGCCAGCCCGGCCAGTGCCACGAACGCGGCCACCAGCTGGCCGGCGCCCAGCTCGCCCACGCCCAGCGGGCGCAGCAGCTCGCGCTGGCGCTTGGCATCGAAGGACAGCACCAGCGCGTTCCAGCCGCGGCGCACGAAATCCAGGGTCAGGCCGGCCTGCCGCCAGTCCAGCAGGTTGGCGCCGGCGCCTGCCCCCAGGCGGTCTTCCAGCGTGTCGTAGATGCGCTCCGGCGCCACCGCGGCGGTGGGGTCCACGCGCACCCAGCCGCGCCCGGCCAGCCACACTTCCGCCCACGCATGCGCGTCCATCTGCCGCACCACCCAGTAATCGCCCAGCGGGTTGCGGATGCCACCGGCGTAGCCGGTCACCACGCGCGCGGGTACCCCGGCGCTGCGCATGAGCACCACGAAGGCGGAGCTGAAATGTTCACAGAAGCCGGCCTTCTGCTCGAACAGGAACTCATCCACCGGGTGGCGGCCGGCCAGCGGCGTGTCCAGGGTGTAGGCGAACTCGGCGCGGACCCAGTCCAGGCTGCGCTGCACCAGTGCGGCGTCGTCGCCGCCGGCGTCGCGGCGCCATTGTCGGCCCAGCGCTACCGTCCGCGGGTTGCTGCCTTCGGGCAGGTCCAGCGCCTGCCGCCGCTGCCAGGGGCTGAGCGTGCTGGCGAACACGCGCGGCGGCGCGGACTGCAGGGTCCAGCGGCTCAGTGCCGCCAGCGGACGGTCGCTGCGCAGGGTGTAGTCGTTGGCCAGACGGGTGCCGTCCGGGGCGGCGGTGGGCAGGTCCAGTGCCACCAGCTCGCGTCGCTCGGTGGGTTCCACGTCCATCACGTACTGCCAGCGCTGTGCGCCGGGCTGCACGTCCACCGGGGTGCGGGTGTCCTCGAACGGGGAGCGTTCCCAGCGGCGGCCGTCGAACCGGGTCAGCACCGGCCCGCGCCAGTAGCGCTGCGCGGCTTCCGGCACCGGGCCCTGGAACTGCACGCGGAAGGCCGGTGAGTCGTCGGCCATCATGTCCAGCCACGCCCCCGGCTCCATGCTGTCGGACAGGCCTGGGCGCGCCAGCGCACGCTCGGGCAGACCCCACAACGGCTCGGCCAGGCGCGGGAACAGCCAGAACGTGGCCAGCGCCAGCGGCAGGCCCAGCAGCACCAGGCGCAACACGCCGCGCAGCTGCGCCGGCAGTGGCTGCGGGGTGGCCTGGCCTTCCTGCTGGGCCAGGCGCTGCAGGGCCAGCAGCGCGCACAGCGTGGCCAGCACGGCCAGCACGGTGGTCACCGGGCCCTGATCCAGCAGGAAGGCGGCAAACGGCGCGAACAGGGCAAAGCCGAGCAGGCTGCGTGCATCGCGCACGCTGTGCAGTTCACTGGATTTGATCGCCAGCATGGCCGCCAGCAGCGCACAACCGGTGTCACGGCCGGGGCGGGTACCCATCAGCACGATGATCAGCGCCAGCATCGCCACCACCAGCAGCACGCGCACCAGTACGGGCAGGCGGCCACGCCAGGCCAGCACCGCGGTGCCCAGCGCCACGGCGGCAATCGTCGCCGACAGCGCGGCGGGCAACTGCAGCAGCAGCGGCAGCAGGGCCAGCGCCGCACTGGCCAGGGTCCAGTGGCGGGCGTGCCGGTCCAGCAGCAGAGGGGGCTCAGTCATGGGGCATCAGCGCCAGGGCGCGCAGGCACAGGTGGTGGTGCGCGATGCCCTGCGCCGGACCCAGGGCGGGTTGCCCGGGCAATCGCAGGGTATAGCGGCGGCCCTGGCGCTCGGCCAGGTCCACCCAGCGCGCCAGCCGGCTGATCCGCGCTTCGCTGTCCAGGCCGTGCAGCTGCCGCCAGTCCAGCAGCACCTCCACGCCGGCGGGTTTTTCATATTCGCGCACCAGCAGGGTGTCGCGGCGGGCCGAATGCTTCCAGGCGATGCTGCGGCGCGGGTCGCCCCGGCGGTAGGGGCGCAGCTGCTGCAGTTCCTCGCCGGCCGGGTCGGGCCGGCTGTGCAGCGGGTCGCTGCCGTGCTCGGGCAGGGCCGGGCCCTGGGCTTCGGGGTGTGGGTACACCAGCAGCGGCTGGTCCGGCCAGAACCACGCCCAGGCGCGCACCAGGCCCAGCGGCTGGGTGGTGGACACCCGCACGCGCTGCAGGTCCAGCCAACCGCGCCGGGTGGTGGGCAGCGCCAGTTCGGCATCCACCTGGCCCTGCGCCGGCAGCGTGGTGCTGCCGTGGCTGTCTGCATGGTCCAGCTGCAGGCCCGGGCGGTGGCGGTGGTGGCGCTGGGACAGGGTCAGGCGCAGCCGCAGGGGCTGGCCGGCAGGCACGGGCTCGGCCGAGATGGCCTCAAGCGTCAGCCCGGCCAGCTGCAGGTGCGCGGCCACCGTGCTGGCTACCGCGGCGGCGGCCAGCAGCAGGGCCAGCAGCAGGGCCGGATTGTTGTTGTAGTTCAGCGCGCCCAGCAGCATGGCCAGCAGCACCGTGCACACGAACAGCCCGAACCGCGTCGGCAGCACGTAGATGCGGCGGCGGTCCAGCCGCTGCGGCAGGGCGTGGGGCCGGCGTGGCCGCGCCAGCGCCCAGATGCGTTGGCCGCTGCCGGCCATCTCAGTCCACCGGCACGGTGTGCAGGATCGCGCGCGCCAGCGCCGGTCCGGACGAGGATTCCGCTTCCGGCACCAGCCGGTGGCCGGCCACGCTGACGAACAGGGTCTGCACATCCTCCGGCACCACATGCGCGCGGCCGAGCAGCAGCGCATGGGCGCGCGCCGCACGCAACAACGCCAGGCCCGCGCGTGGCGACAGGCCCACGCGCACGCCGGCATGCTGGCGGCTGCGGGTCAGCAGCGCCTGCACGTAATCCACCAGTGCGTCACTGGCATGCACCTGCAGCACCGCCTCGCGCAGCAGGCGGATCTGGTCCTGGTCCAGCGGTGCGCTGGCTTGGGCGATCAGATGCCGGCGGTCGCTGCCGCGCAGCAGTTCGCGTTCGGCGGCGGCATCGGGGTAGCCCATCGCAAGGCGCAGCAGGAAGCGGTCCAGCTGCGAATCCGGCAGCGGGAAGGTGCCGGAAAGATCCACCGGATTCTGCGTGGCGATCACGAAGAACGGATCGGGCAGGGCATGCGTGTGGCCATCCAGGGTGACCTGCTGCTCGGCCATCGCTTCCAGCAGGGCACTCTGCGTACGTGGCGGCGCGCGGTTGATTTCATCGGCCAGCAGCACGTGGGTGAACACCGGGCCGGGATGGAAGGTGAACTGGCGGCTGCCCGGATCCAGCACGGAAACGCCCAGCACATCGGCCGGCAGCAGGTCGGAGGTGAACTGCACGCGCTGGAAACCGAGCCCCACACTGGCGGCCACGGCGTGGGCCAGCGTCGTCTTGCCCAGCCCAGGCAGATCCTCGATCAGCAGATGTCCGCCGGACAGCAGTGCGACAAAGGCCAGGCGTACTTCATGCGGCTTTCCCAGTACCACCGCATTGACCTGATCCTGGGCCTGGCGCAGGGACTGACGCAGTTCATCGGTTAGCATGCGTGACAGGGGGGGCGAGGAATCCATCATCGTCTCAATGTCGGTATTCCTTCGATTCTATAGAGCAATGCAGGGCGAACAACGCGCACGCGTCATATTTCTGTGGTTATGGACCTTGGTCACCGCGACCAAGCTGGTCGTTGCTGCGCGTTTGCCGCTGTTCGTGGACGAGGCGTTCTATTGGCAGGAAGGCCAGCACCTGGCGGCGGCCTATTCGGACCTGCCCGGGCTGACCGCCTGGCTGGCCCGGCTGGGCGTGGAGGTGGGCGGGCCGCATGTGCTGGCCCTGCGCCTGCCGTTCCTGGCGATCGGCGCGTGGTTGCCCTGGGCCATTTCGCGCATTGCCGCGCGCTGGTTCGGCAATGTGGCCGGCTGGCAGGCCGGCAGCCTGACATTGTTGATGCCGCTGTCGGCCACGCTGGGGCTGATGGCCGTGCCGGATGTGCCGATGGCGATGGCCGCGGTGCTCTGCCTGGATGCCGGCGCGCGCCTGCTGCGCAGCGTGGATGCGGCCGCGGCGATGAAGCTGGCGCTGGGCCTGCTGATCGGCGCGCTCAGCCATTACCGCTTCATCGGGGTCATCGGGGTGGGCTTCATCGCGTTGCTGATGCTGCCGCAGGGGCGGGCGATGCTGCGCGATTCGCGGGTGTGGGTGGCGCTGGCCATCGGCGTGCTGGCCTGGCTGCCGCTGCTGGCGTGGAATGCCTCCAACCACGAGGCCGGGCTGAAGTTCCAGGTGGTGGACCGCCACCCGTGGGCCTTCGAATGGACCGGGCTGTGGTTCCTGGTGATCCAGCCGATGCTGGTCACGCCGCTGTTGTGTGCCGCCATGTGGAAGGTGGCGCTGGCCGGCACCCGTACCGGCGGCGGTGCGCGCGCGCAGTGGCGCTATTTCGGGCTGGTGGGCGGCGTGTCCACCGTGGCCATCTTCCTGCTGGGTTTCTTCACCGATGTGGAGCGGATCAGCTTCCATTGGCCGCTGCCGGGGTATCTGGCCATGCTGGTGGCCGTGCCGGTGGTGCTCAACGGCTGGCCGCGCTGGCTGCGCCGCACCACCTGGTGGGTGGCCGGCAGCGGCCTGGCGCTGGCGCTGGGCTACTACCTGATGGTGTCGGTGCCGGCGCTGCGCGAGCAGCTGGCCGGCTCGAAGTACTACCCGCGCAATTTCGCCGGCTGGGAGCCGCTGGCAGCGGCGGTACGCGACGAGCTGGCGCAGATGCCGGCGGGGACGCGCGTGCTGGCCGGCAATTTCAAGGTCGGTGCGGAGCTGGGCTTCCAGCTGCGCGATGGCCATATCGAGGTGCTGCCGCACCCGCTCAACGACAAGCACGGGCGTACCGCGCAGCTGGGCCTGTGGGAGCAGCTGCATGATGGCCAGCGCGACGGCCCGCGCCTGCTGGTGCTGGCGCCCAGCGACCAGCGCTTCCGCGATCTGCATGCCCGCTACCGCGCCCTCTGCGCGCAGGTGGGCGCGCTGCCGCCGCCGCGTGTGGTCAGCAACGACCATGGTTTCCAGCGCTTCCTGCTGTTCCGCCTGCCGGCCCAGCGTGATGATGGCCCGTGCGTGACCCCGGCGCTGGCCTATGTGGATGCCCCGGTTGCCGGTGCGCGTGTGCAGCAGACCCTGCCGGTGCAGGGCTGGGCCTTCAAGGATGGCGTCGGTCTGGCCCGGGTGGAACTGTTGCTGGACGGCCGGCCGGCCGGCGATGCGCGCTATGGCCGCGCGTTTGATCTGCGACCGGCGTGGCCGGCATCCACCGACCCGCAGCACCCGCACGTGGGCTTCGACGCGCAGCTGGATGTCTCCGGCCTGGCGCCGGGACGGCATTGGCTGGGTCTGCGCCTGCACGGCCACGACGGCAGCGTGGAACAGTGGCAGGAGCAGCCGTTCGTGGTGGCTCCGCGCTGAGGCCCGCGTGCGGCCCGCTCAGGGCAGCTCGAACCCGGCCTGGCGCAGCAGCTGGCACAGCGCGATCAGCGGCAGCCCGATCAGCGCGGTCGGGTCCTGGTTGTCGATGGCCTCGAACAGGGTGATGCCCAGCCCCTCGCACTTGAAGCTGCCGGCGCAGTCCAGCGGCTGCTCGGCCGCCACGTAGCGGGCGATGCTGGCGGCCTCCAGCGGGCGCAGCCGCACCGTGGTCAGGTCACAGGCCTGCAGCGCGGTGTCCCCGCGGGCCAGGCAGATCGCCGTGTGGAACTGCACGGACTGGCCGGACATCGCGGCCAGCTGCGCGCAGGCGGCCGCGGCCGTGCCCGGTTTGCCGAGCGGCTGCCCGTTCAGGTCGGCCACCTGGTCCGAGCCGATCACCCAGGCGCCCGGATGGCGGGCCGCCACTTCGGCGGCCTTGGCCGCGGCCAGCCGCTGCGCCAGTGCACGCGGCGCTTCGCCCGGCAGCGGCGTTTCGTCCACGGCGGGGCGAGCGCAGTCGAACGGCAGCTGCAGGCGCTGCAGCAGCTGGCGGCGGTAGACGGAGGTGGAGGCCAGCAGCAGGGAGTTCATGCGAGAATGACCGCAACGGGGCGGGCCAGTCTGGCCCGGCCGCCCACGCCCGGCAAGCTCGCGGCGGCCCTGAATGGGGCAGCATTTGACAGCGGCCGGTTCGCTCCTTAACATTCTGCGGCTTATGTCCGCAAACGTGCCCGAAACGCTGGATGCCTGGCGGATGGTCGCAGCGCAACGGCGCTTCGACGGTCAGGTAGCTCTGGCTGAAATGACCCGCCTGCAGGGGCTGGTTGCCGATACCGAAGGCGAGTGCACCTACTCGCTGGAATTCGGTCGCGACGAGATCCTGCGGGTATCCTATGTGGAACTGACCATCGATACCGCGTTGCCGCTGATCTGTCAGCGCAGCCTGCAGCGTTTCCTGTTGCCGGTGTCGATCGTCCAGCGGCTGGGCCTGATCCGCGACGAGGAAGAGGAATCTTCCCTGCCGGAAGGGTACGAAGCCATGCTGGTGCCGGACGACGGCCAGCTGGTGCCGCTGGAGCTGGTTGAGGATGAGCTGGTGCTGGCGGTGCCTGTGGTGCCGCTGTCGCCGGACGGTGAGCCGGTCGATGCCGACTGGGCTCCCAGCCAGGAAGAAGCTGACAAGGCCAACCCGTTCGCGGCGTTGGCCGGGTTGAAGAAGAAACAATAGCAGCCGGTTGTCGTCGGCGGCTGCGGCGAAAGCGAAGAGTGTGCTGGGCGCTGACGCCCTGTGCGATAACACGACGAAGCAAAACGAACCGAGTTTGGAGCAATCCCATGGCTGTGCAGAAATCCCGTGTTACCCCGTCCCGCCGCGGCATGCGTCGTGCGCACGACGCCCTGAGCGCCAAGCAGCTGTCCACCGACCCGACCACCGGCGAAGTGCACCTGCGTCACCACATCACTGCTGACGGTTTCTACCGCGGCAAGAAGGTCATCCAGACCAAGACCTCGGCCGTCGAAGAAGATTGATGGCCGGAAGGGCCGCTGCCCCCGGGCAGCGGCCTTGCCTTCTTTCCCGGGTGTGCCGGTGATCGGCGGCCCGTGCACCAGGAAACATGATGAGCAAGCGGATCTACTCGAGGATCGCGGGCACCGGTAGTTATTTGCCGGAGAAAGTGCTGACCAATGCCGACCTGGAACGGATGGTCGAGACCTCGGACGAGTGGATCCAGACCCGGACCGGTATCAGGGAGCGGCACATCGCCGCCGATGCCGAGACGACCAGCGACCTTGGCTACCATGCCGCGGTGCGTGCGCTGGAAGCGGCCGGCATCGACGCCAGCCAGCTCGACATGATCGTGGTGGGTACCACCACGCCTGATCTGATCTTCCCCTCCACCGCGTGCCTGATCCAGGCCAAGCTCGGTGCAGGCGGTTGCCCCGCTTTCGACGTCAACGCGGCCTGTTCGGGCTTCGTGTACGCATTGAGCGTGGCCGATAAATTCATCCGTTCCGGTGATGCCCGCCATGTGCTGGTGATCGGCGCGGAAACCCTGACCCGCATCGTCGACTGGACCGACCGCACCACCTGCGTGCTCTTCGGCGACGGTGCCGGCGCCGTCGTGCTCAAGGCCGACGAGGAAACCGGCATTCTCAGCACCCACCTGCATGCCGATGGCAGCAAGAAGGAACTGCTGTGGAACCCGGTCGGCGTCTCGAGCGGTTTCAAGGACGGCGCCAACGGTGGCGGCACCATCAACATGAAGGGCAACGACGTGTTCAAGTACGCCGTCAAGGCGCTGGACTCGGTCGTGGACGAGGCGCTGCAGGCCAATGGTCTGGAAAAGACCGACCTGGACTGGCTGGTGCCGCACCAGGCCAACCTGCGCATCATCGAAGCCACCGCCAAGCGGCTGGAAATGTCGATGGAGCAGGTGGTGGTGACCGTCGACAAGCATGGCAACACCTCGTCCGGCTCGGTGCCGCTGGCGCTGGACGCCGCCGTGCGTTCGGGCAAGGTCGAGCGCGGCCAGCTGCTGCTGCTGGAAGCCTTCGGTGGCGGCTTCACGTGGGGTTCGGCGCTGCTGCGTTACTAATGCGTTAGTTGCGACAACATGATCCGTCGTCACGGCCCTTCGGGGCCGTGGTGCGTTCTGGAGGACTGTCCCGTGGTTGAACCCATCGTCATCGAAGGCCAGCGCGCCTGGCTCAAGCAGTACGGGCAGGGCAGCCGTGCCCTGGCGCTGGGGCTGCTCAACATGGTGGCCCGGCGCTTCCATCTGGATGCACTGCGGCCGCCGCCGCACCGCGGCGGCGATGCCGCGCGCGATACCGAGGCGCGGCGCCTGGGCGAACTGCAGGCCCAGGGCGTGAACGTGCCGCCGGTGATCGGCAGCGGCCGCGCCGCGCTGGTGCTGGCCGACAACGGGCAATCGTTCAACGTGTGTCTGCGCCAGGCCGATGAAGCCGGCCGCGACCGTCTGGTCGCCGCCGCGCTGCAGGCCATCGCCCAGGCCCACGCGCGGGGCGCCTACTTCGGCCAACCGCTGCCGCGCAACCTCACCTGGGATGGCGAGCAGGTGGGCTTCATCGATTTCGAGGAAGACCCGCTGGAAGTGATGGACCTGGCCCAGGCCCAGGCACGCGATTGGCTGATGTTCGGCTACGGCGTGGCCCGCTATTACGCCGAGCGGCCACAGCAGCTGCAGGCGATGATGGCCGAGGCGATGAATGGCGCGCACGCCCCGGTCCGGGCGCATGCGCATGCCGTCACCGGGCGGCTGCAGCGCGTGGCCCATGCCGCAATGAAGATGGGGCGCTCGGCGCGCGCGCTGGCACACGCCATCCTGATCGTGCATGGCGCCACCACGCTGGGGGCGCTCATGGTGCTGGCGGTATGCGTGGACTGGTTCGCCGACGGTCAGCTGGACCTGCTCGAACTGCTCACCTGAGCGCGGCGCGGGCCGGTGCGGTGGCGCCGTTGCCGGCCGCCCTGCATACGCGCACGTACAGACGCAGCGGCGGAATCGCCTTTATCATGGTCTGCTTCGATTCCCACCAGCGGATACGCGCGTGACCGATTCCACCCTTGCGTTTGTTTTCCCCGGCCAGGGCTCGCAGTCGCTGGGCATGCTGGCCGAGCTGGCCGCGCTGCACCCGCACCTGCGTGAAGCGTTCAACGAAGCCTCCGAAGGCGCGGGCGTGAATCTGTGGGCGCTGACCCAGGACGGCCCGGAAGACATGCTCAACACCACCGAGTACACCCAGCCGGCCCTGCTGGCGGCGAGCATCGGCGTGTGGCGTGCGTGGGATGGTGCCGGTGGCGCACGACCGGCGATGTTGGCCGGGCACAGCCTGGGCGAGTACACCGCGCTGGTCGCAGCCGGTGCGCTCAGCCTGCACGACGCCGCCCAGCTGGTACGCCGGCGTGGCCAGCTGATGCAGGAAGCCACGCCCGCCGGTGTCGGCGCCATGGCTGCCGTGCTCGGCGCCGAGGATGCGCTGGTGCAGGAGGTCTGCGCGCAGGCCGCCGGCAGCCAGGTGGTGGTGCCGGCCAACTTCAATTCGCCGGGCCAGATCGTCATTGGCGGCGATGCTGCCGCGGTGGACCGCGCGCTGGCGCTGCTGGCTGAAAAGGGCGTGCGCAAGGCGGTCAAGCTGGCGGTGAGCGTGCCCTCGCACACCCCGCTGATGCGCGAGGCCGCCGACCGCCTGGCCGAGGCCATGGCCGGGCTGACCTGGTGCGAACCGCACCTGCCGGTGGTACAGAACGTGGACGGGCAGGTGCACGAGGGCGTGGACGCCATCCGCCAGGCGCTGGTGCAGCAGCTCTACCAGCCGGTGCAGTGGACCGCCTGCGTGCAGGCGCTGGCCGCACGCGGCGCCACCCGGGTCGCCGAATGTGGCCCCGGCAAGGTGCTCACCGGGCTGGTCAAACGTATCGACAAGTCGCTCGATGCCCGCACGCTGTCCACCCCGGCCGATTTCGATGCCGCCCGCGAGGCGTGGTCGGCCTGATCCTTTCCCGCTGCCCGTGCGCGCCGAGCCTGACCGGCCCGGTGAATCCCGCGGGCGGCTGCATGGTTGTTTCCAGGAGTACACAAGATGAGCAAGCCCTTGCAGGGTGAAATCGCACTGGTCACCGGCGCCAGCCGGGGCATCGGTGCCGCCATCGCCGACCTGCTGGCCGCCCAGGGCGCCACGGTGATCGGTACGGCCACCACCGACAGCGGCGCTGCCGCCATCGGTGAGCGCCTGGCGGCCCACGGCGGCCACGGCCGCGCACTGAATGTCACCGACGCGGCCGCGCTGGACGCGGTGCTCGAGGGCATCAACAAGGAATTCGGCGCGATCTCGATCCTGGTCAACAACGCCGGCATCACCCGCGACAACCTGCTGATGCGCATGAAGGAAGACGATTGGGCGTCGATCATCGACACCAACCTGACCAGCGTGTTCCGCACCAGCAAGGCGGTGATGCGCGGCATGATGAAGGCGCGCAAGGGCCGCATCATCAACATCGCCTCGGTGGTGGGCGTGACCGGCAACGCCGGCCAGGCCAACTACGCGGCGGCCAAGGCCGGCATCATCGGCTTCAGCAAGTCGCTGGCGCAGGAAATCGGCTCGCGCGGCGTCACCGTGAACGTGGTGGCGCCGGGCTTCATCGACACCGACATGACCAAGGCGCTGCCGGAAGAGGCGCGTACCGCGCTGATCGGCGACATCGCCCTGGAGCGCCTGGGTTCGCCGGAGGACATCGCCCATGCGGTGGCGTTCCTGGCCAGCCCGGCGGCCGGCTACATCACCGGCGAAACCCTTCATGTGAACGGCGGCATGTACATGCCGTAAGCATGTGGTGCAGGGATTGCACCGCAAGTGGTTGATCCGCCAGCTGTTTTGCACCCATGCAAGGCGATGGCGGTTTCCACTACACTATCCCACGGTCATCCTTACCGGATGGCGTCACTTTTGAACCACTACTCCATCTGGAGCGATACCCCATGAGCACCATCGAAGAACGCGTCAAGAAAATCGTCGTCGAACAGCTTGGCGTCAAGGAAGAAGAAGCTACCACCAGCGCATCGTTCGTCGATGATCTCGGTGCCGACTCGCTGGACACCGTCGAGCTGGTGATGGCGCTGGAAGAAGAGTTCGAGTGCGAAATCCCGGACGAAGAAGCCGAAAAGATCAGCACCGTCCAGGCGGCGATCGACTACATCAAGGCCCACGTCAAGGCCTGATGCCAGGCGGCTTGCGCGCGGCGGTGGCAGCAGCCCCCAGCCGCGTGCGGCGTATCCATGGGGCCGCACTAGCGGCCCTGTGCATTTGAGCGTTACCCCGCGTCATACCCGCGAACCACGGGCCAGGAGAATCAGCAATGAAGCGTCGCGTCGTCGTCACCGGCATGGGCATGGTCTCGCCCCTCGGCAATGATCTGGACACCAGTTGGAAAGGCATCAGCGAAGGCCGTTCGGGCATCGCCGCGCTGACCAACGTGGCCGACAGCTACCTGGAACGGTTCACCACCAAGATTGCAGGTGAGGTCAAAGGCTTCGACATCACCGCCGACAACGCACAGTTCGGTCGGTACCGGGTCAGCGGCAAGGATGCCAAGAAGATGGACCCGTTCATCCATTACGGTCTGGGTGCGGCCTTCATGGCCCTGCACGATTCGGGCCTGGAAATCACCGAAGCCAACGCCGAGCGCATCGGTGCGATCGTCGGCGCCGGCATCGGTGGCCTGCTCGGCATCGAAGAGCAGACCATCGAATTCCACGAGGGCAAGAAGATCTCGCCCTTCTACGTGCCCAAGACCATCATCAACATGCTGCCGGGCCAGCTGAGCATCATCGCCGGGCTGAAGGGCCCGTCGTTCTCGGCGGTCTCGGCGTGCGCCACCTCGAATCATTCCATCGGCACGGCCATGCGCATGATCCAGTACGGCGATGCCGACGTGATGGTCGCCGGTGGCGCCGAGCGTGGCTCCTCGCCGACCGCACTGGGCGGCTTCTGCGCGATGAAGGCCATGAGCACCCGCAACGACGATCCGGAAGGCGCCTCGCGCCCGTGGGACAAGGACCGCGACGGCTTCGTGCTGGGCGACGGCGCCGGCATCCTGATCCTGGAAGAGTACGAACACGCCAAGGCGCGTGGGGCGAAGATCTACTGCGAACTGGCCGGCTTCGGTGCCAGCTCCGACGCCTACCACATGACCGCGCCGAGCGAGAACGGCGAGGGCGCCGCCCGCTGCATGACCATGGCCATGCGCGATGCCGGCGTGACGCCGGAGCAGGTGGGCTACCTCAACGCGCACGGCACCTCCACGCCGCTGGGCGACCTGGGCGAGACCA